>ERZ1034678.454-NODE-454-length-22885-cov-5.044109_pt1 | contig 22885 bp, 30 predicted proteins | sample MGYA00520640_ERZ1034678 | MGnify/ENA primary metagenome ERZ1034678 (study PRJEB33766, sample SAMN09781767) | gut metagenome | biome: gut microbiome | host: Homo sapiens | place: Madagascar | study: EMG produced TPA metagenomics assembly of the PRJNA485056 data set...
ATATATATATATATACGTTCTGAAAAGTTACAAGGTTACTCGGTTACAAAATTAATCGAATACCGGATCCGACATCTGGAGCAAACTCGCCTTTTTTTGCTCTTCCAGGTATTCATCAAGATCATTCACCACTTTCAAACAGCAAAACTTTTTTGGATTCCTGCTTTCTGACTCTCTTTTCAGGATGTTACCATACTTATTGTTAGAAATAACAAGTCCCACTTTCATACCCCATGATAGAAACGCTTTTTTGGAATATCCGCCATTTTTACAGATATTATTGAGTGCAGTGGGATAGAAATACACTAACCGGTTCATTTCTCCATCTTTTTCAATGGGATCTCCCCATTTTTCACAAGGTGTATCAACATCGAAACGCTGCTCATTCATAGAAATCATATCCACCAGGTACTCATAACAACGTTCATTCGGGGATACATCCGATACATCAGCAAGCGTGTTTTTGGCATCTTGTATATCAATATACTGCATGTCCTTAAAAAGCATATCTGTGGCGATTCTATCCGCAGTCAGAACGATTGATAAGGAAAGCAGCTGTTTATCCGTTTTATCGTCTGATGCGATTTTTTTCAAAATCTCCTGCTGGATATCTTTGATCTTATCAACACTTATTTCTTCCAGTGCTGCCACAAAGTCTTTCCCAGCAAAGCCATAGTTTTTTTTGAGAATATCAATGGTATCTTGCGGATTGTCGAACAACTTATCATGCGTACATTCTACCTCAAGGATACGGTTTACAGCGCCGCCCTGGTTCACGTAGGACTGTAACGGATACTCACCGTTTGTGAGGATACACAACTTCCACACGCTTTCCCTTGTTAACCCAAGCTCTTTGTTGGATCTGGTTTTTCCTTGGCCGGAACAGAGATCGTACACGATTCGCTCAAAGTTTTCCTCGATCTTCTTATCCTTTTGGCTTGTATCATCAAGGATAAGGGGAAGATTATTGAGCATGTCAGCTTTTACTTCCAGGCCCACGTCCGAACTCTTGAAGTTGCCTATATACTTATTTTCGGACGGATCCGCCCAGACTGAAGCGGCCAGCATGTGGGTAACAGACTTTCCGTTTCCGGTAAGGCCCCATAAGTCGGCGAAAAATGGAAGTGCATCCAGTGGCTTAATCAGAACACTGGCGAAAGACGCTGCCAGCATAAACTTAATTTCGAATTTATCCTGCTGCCTGATCTTTTTTACATGCTCGTACCAAGTTTCCCTATCTCCTTTTACCCGAATTGCTTCAAAAAGCTGCCTAAATTTCGCATCCCCATCAAATATGATTTCCTCGCTGTATGGCAGGAAGCCATCTCCAATCCATCCAAGTTTTCCGGATGAATATTGTATTTCTATGTACTCATCGTTCAGGTTTTCCACGTCCGATAAGTACCTTACAAGGTGCTTAGCAGTTTCTGATGTTACAGCTATCCCATTCTTTGATAACCCTACAATCTTAGATGCAGTTGCTACGACATCTTTCGGAACAATAATCTCTTGCCATCTATTGTTACGTTTAAAGGCAATTTTTATCTGTTCTTCACCTGTCTGAATATTTTTTAGGCGTTCAACCGGCAATATAGGGTGATAGCAGGCCCTAACATCTGTTATCCCAGTAGTAGAATTCCAAGTGCAAATTCCATCGTCTGCTGCGATCCAGTTTCCGCATGCCATTCTATCGTAGGGACTATCCGTGAAGTTCGTATAGTGTTCTACAAGGCTGGCTTCTTTTGATTGCCTCCGGATATCTTCCTGTTCTTGCCTTTTTATATCTTTTTGCACTTTTTTGTATGCGTTTACCACGCTTGTAAACTCCGTTTTACACCTCAATTCAGATGCTCGAAGCGCAAGGCTGGCCAACAGTTCAGCCCTGTAAATCTCATCCTCCTGATTGAACACCTCGTCCAGCACTTCCCGAGACATGATGGATTTCGAATCCAACTGGTTCAAAGGAACCATCTATATCACCTCTTTTCTAATACGGTATATTATTCAACTCCCCATGTAGATACAGTGCTTTTTGAAGTGCATTCCATGCTCCACACCATCTGTCAGAAAGAGGACTCCATCGCTCGATTTCTGCCCGATAAAAGTCAATATCAGACAAGCATTCTTGCAACTCAGCCTTTTTCTTCCGATCTTCCTTTTGCCTCATTTCCATCTGCTTCTGATGGTGATATATCGCCATTCTGGAAGAGAAATTTGGCTTTTGGTAAGTTCCTCCAAGTATGGTAAAAGCTGTCTTAAAATCGCAATTATCCATGTTCTGAACGAATGTAAATATGTCACCAGTTGCGCCGCAGCCAAAGCAATAATAACTGTCTTTGTAGATTTTCATGGATGCAGTACGATCTCCGGCGTGAAATGGACACCGAATAAACCCTGCTCTGTTCGGAACTATTTCGTATCTATTCAGAACATCTCTCATACTGTTCTGTTGTTTAATTGTTTCTTTGTCCATCTGGCCTGTTCCTGTATTCAATCATGTGATTCTGAAAATCTTCACATGATATTTTTCCCGATTTCATCCTTGCATACATCTTCTTATATTCCTTCATATAATCTTTATCCGAATTTTTATAATGATATTTTTGCACACACTTAGGAGAACAAAAAATCCTGCATCTATCATTGACAGTTTCGAATTTTCTTCCACATTCTTTGCAAGTGTAAGTGTGTTTCAATTTTGGAAAATACTTGGTTTTGTATTGATTTATAAGCTCTTGATTTCCGTTTAATATTTCAAACAAATCTTTCTTTGAAATCTGCATCTAATCACACCCCATTCTTTAATAGTTCCATTATCCGCTTTCCAGTGTCTTTCTTGTCACAAAACAGAAATTCAACATCATACTTGCGTTGCATTGTGCAAAGAATCTTATACAAGACATCTCCATGCATGACTTTCTGTTCTTTGTCCACCCAGATGCCATTTTCTTTAACTCTTCTCTTTGCTCGCGGATTCTCCCACCAGAGAACATCATCCAGCTTCTCCATCCCTTTTCCATGCTCACACAAGAACACAAGCTTTATGCCTGCTTCATTCGCCCGGATAATTTCAGAACGGAAACGTTCATGTTGCTGGCACACATTTCCGCATAATTCAGAGAGATTTTGCTTTCGGTCAACAACTAACCTTGGATTGTCATAGTTCATATAATCCCCGACGTAAAGCTTTGACACGAACCATTTCTCTCCTGCTGCATCAAATACTTTCTTAATGCCATTAATAACTCTTTGATGCTCCCTACTGTCAATTTGTATCATGCGAACGGCATCTCCTCATCAATTCCATCTGGAATATCCATAAATTCGTCCGGGTCTGTTTCTGGATGGGGTGTCTCTGGCTTCTGCTGACTCTGGCTAGAACCTTTGCTTTCACCAAACTCAATTTCTTCCACAACAATGTCTGTCGTGTATACCTTCTGTCCATCACGATTAGTGTAGCTGCCGGTCTGGATTCTTCCAGATAAGTCTGCTTTCATTCCTTTAGAAAAATATTTCTCGATAAATTCTGCCGACCTTCCGAAAGCGATACAATTCAAGAAATCTGCTTTCTGATCGGAACCCTCTTTCACGAATCTTCTGTTTACCGCAATAGAAAATCTTGCAATAGATGTTCCATCGTTGGTGTATTTTATCTCTGGATCACGTGTAAATCTTCCTGTAAGAATTACTTTATTCATGCTGTTGCTCCTTTTCTGTATGCTGTTTGTCATAGTCAATTAACATCTTCAGGCATTTCTGCCCTTTTTCCTTGGTAAGAGACTTAATATCGTTTACCTTAAAACGAGCTTTAATCTGTTCCAAAAGTTTAGCTTCCGGGTACTTATCAATGATATTTTTAATTGACATAGTAGTCTCGGAACTAATCATTTCGGTTTCTTTTATCGGCTCCCTTTTTCTGTCAGACGAATTCTCACTGTTGCTCGAGCAATCATATTTAGTCTTGCTTTCCTTCCAGTAGATATCTGCTCCAATACCGAGATTTTTGCAAGCTACTGACAGCGCATCCGTTGTGGCCATCTTATAGCATTCGTCAGACACGTAAACTCCACTTCTTTCTTTTGTTGCTAGTTTACTTCCTCCAGTTCCAGAAATCGGCTGCGACCATTTGCTTTCGTAAAAAACATATAGTTCGATCATCACAAAAGCGCATGTCTCATCATTTATGGTTTCTGTCCATTTATCAACAGTCTTGTAATACCATCCGATTCCACAAGGCCCAAACTGTTCTGTCAGACATTTAATTCGCCACATAGGGTTAATATCTGTAAAACCTTTTAAACGGCCTGCCATAATCGGCTTCTGAGCATCTTTCGGAACTTCTCTAACATGGTTATATAATTCAAGATTTTCCAATATTATTCCTCCTTGTCATAAACCACATGTTTGCTTCCCTCAACGATCAGCAAACTTGCGATATCTTTCATTGATATGGTTGATTCGTTATAAATCTCAACCAGTGCGTTGTATGCTTCCGGCGAAACTTTCACGACAGGGTTATCCTTATCGGTTGCCTGCTGCTTCTTTCTTGCCGGAATACGAATTTCAAATTCACTCACCAATATTTTCCTCCTCACAAACTCCAGATAAAGAATCAATATAAGCATCTACTTTTGAGAAATTTATCAAATAGCACCTTCCTATTTTTATCTCTGCCTCTGCTTCTTTAGCAATATTTCTCATAGCTGTTTTGCCAACGCCATATCTCATACACGCTTGATTAATACGCCCGCTTTTTTGACAAATGTTATAATCTCTTTCTTTTCTTACTTGCATTATGTATTCCCCTCCTTATATGATTTCTGAGCCGTTAAAAGCCCATTCAGAGCCTGTACGTAGCTCGCCAATGTTCTTGCCTTGTATGATTCTTCTATCGGATTATCCGGCACAATAGCAAGCTGCGTGTCAATTAATCTGACAATCTCATTAATGCGTTCCTCCATGTTTACACCTCCTCAAAAAAGCAATACACATTGTCAGAGCCATCCCCTCTCACCGGATTTTTTTCGCCGTTCGAAAATGCTCCGCCTGCACAGTGATATTCAAGATGATTCAGATACATGTCCGGGTTTTCCCAATCAAGAATATATGCTTTCCTCCTGTTCAGCTCCCCCAGAAGCTCGTTCGCCGTTGTTATCAGTTCCATTGTCGGCAGAAGCTTCAGCTCCATCTGATCCAGCATTTAACGGACACCTCCCATCTATTAAGAGTCTAAGAAGATGTGCTTTTGCAAGTTTGCACTGCTCAGCTGATTCCTTCTTAAGCAGTTCACTATTAAAGTAGATTGTGTAATTTCCATCCTTTTTCCTGTTCGGATTCCACTTTGAATTCATAATGTCGATATCGCAAGCATGCACATGCGAAGTAATGTGAAACGAAACAAAATAATCTGTTTCGTTTGAAACTCTCCACGCTAATTCAAAAAGCTCTTTGATTTCTTTTTCAAACATTTCCGTTCTCCTTTCTTAAAGCAGTGCTAAATACGTAAACAGTGCGAATACAATACCTGCCAGGATCTGCTGCAAGCTCTTCTCCCACATCCACACCGGGAGAAAAGTAAGCAGAATTCCAATAATCACACTGACTACGATATCCTTTCTGTTCTGCCTGGGTGATTTCATTCTTTTCCCTCCAAAAGAAAAAGATTACAGGTTGTAAGCCAGATACCAGAGGACATTGCTAAGGATTAACAGCGCGGCAGTCAAAAGCCATGCACTGAACCACTTCTTAGTCTCTCTCTTTGCTTTTTTTACGATTTCGGTAGCTAGCATTGTTTCCAAATCGTTCCATGTAATCTTTTCGTTATTTGTGTTTTTTGTGTTTTCCATGTTATTTTCCTCTCGCTTATATTGACTTTTTAGCGGATAGAGGATTATAATTTACCTGTATCCACTAAGGTTGGTTTAGTGGCTTACTGCTCCGGGGTGGAGGTCGTGACTCCCTCCGGGGCGCTTATGCCAAATTTGCTTCTTTTCTTCTGTAGTAGTCCAAGATAATTTTTGAACATTCATCAACAATCCTTTGATTGTCTTCCGGTGTATTATCTTTGCAGTAATCATCATGTATTCTGATTATCCCGCCAGATTCATTTTTTATTGTTTTAATTACTGCCATAAGAATCTCTCCTTTCTACGATAGATTATGATGTTTCTGCTATTTTGCTTCTTCTGCAAAATATTTCTCCCTCAAATCTTCCTTATATTGGCTTTTCATTTGATTTCTACATTTGGAATAATTCTTTCCGGATAGAAAACTAATTCATAGTGGTATTTGTCCACTGTGTTTGGCTCTGTCTGCTCCATTACATAACATGTCCAGTCGTTCAAGTAGATGTAATCCTTGAAGTATGTATCCTCACCTGTCTTGATAGTCATTACAAGCTCACTGCTACTGTTATTGCTAAGAGACATATACCCCTCTGCCTGTAACATGATAGTGTCGGTTCTGGCATTAGTTACGGTGATTTTTCGGTACACATTGAACTCATCCGCTTCTTTGTTGAGGTTGTAATTTACTGTACTTGCTGTTGAGCAAGCAGTAACGCTTGTTGCCATGATTCCGGCTAATAAAACTGCTGTTAATTTTCTTTTCATTGATGATTTCCTTTCTTATTTCTTCTCGAATAATGTCTTACCATTCAGATTAGCTCGAAGCTCATATTTATGATCTTGATATTGGCTCTCTTGAAGAATCTGGGCTAAAATGTCGTTTGGAGTAACCAATTGACATGTAAAAGTAGCTTGCGGACATTGAAGTTGTGACTCAATATCTGATATTCTCTTTTCAAGAGAACGGATCTTTTTCCTGGTTGATTTTTTCACGCCTTTCTCCTTTCTGCTGATAAAATTTCGTGTTATACTCTCCTTTGGAAAGGAGGTGTAAGAATGACCTATAAAGCCAAAGAACTTCTCGTAAAAATGGCTAATGAGTATGATGCTTCTGGACATACTTCTTTTGATTCTGATTTCTATATAACTTTCCCAGATAGCACTATTACTGAATTAGAAAACAATGGCTGCATCACCATTGTAAATGACATTGTCGGAAGCATTTGTCTTACAGAATATGGCTATCAAGAATCAAAGAAGTAATTTCCAAGGGCTACATGATTTTTCATGTGGCTCTTTTACGGTGCTCTGTGAGACTCAACCAAAGGAATTTCTGCTTTATATGTTCCCTGTTCTCTCAATTCTCCTTTTTTGGAATAACTCGCAAAGTGTACGGTCGTGTCCACTTCCATATCAATACGGAAATTATCCGGTGTACAGGAAATCATAAAACCTGTACATCCATATCCAAAATCTTCTCCGTTGATACGAAAGATTTTCTTTTCTGTGTCAACTTCGATAGTTTTGAGTTCGTGTGGAATAAAAATTTTGCTCATAAAATTTGCTCCTTTCTACTTAACTTCTGGCAACCTTGGTTCAAGAAACTTATGAACTTTCTTTCTGTGCCTTACTAGAATCATCCGACTTATTCTCAGAAAAACTTTCTGCCTTGCCAAGAATGTATCCCTTGTCAAATTCTGACATATTAGGAATCGCATCTTTCAGCTTTTCAACGATTCTTTTTTCTTTTTCTGACATGTACTCACTCCTTTCTTGTGGTATACTCTCCTGTGAAAGGAGAGATGTTATGGAAATTTCTGGTTCACAAATCAAATTGTTAAAACGTCTTTATAAAACTGATATACTGTTGTCTGATTTTTCCGATTCAGAAAAAGGAGAAATAGAATATCTTGGGAAACGCGGGTTCATTAAATACAGTAAAGAAGAGACCGATTCTAGAATCGCACCAACCATTGTCTGCATTCAGTCAGCCGGAAAATCTTTTTATGATTCTTATGTAAGAGACCGAAGACGGTGGTATATCCCTGTTGTTCTGTCCATTGTTGCCATCGTAATTAGCTTATTTGCACTGTACAAATCTGGACAGGTAATCAATGTTTACATTGACGAAAACAAAATGAATACGGTCACAGCTGAGAATCCTCCAGCAAATGCAGATAACAAATAGGGGAAATTCGGATATCTGTAAATGATTGGTAATCCGTCACCATACTTGCGCAACGCTCTGTGTGCTTGTCTAGCCATTTTCCCATGTGAATAATGAGGGTCACTGTTTATGGAATCCAGAATTTCCCATTTTGTCATGTTGTCATATTTTGACGGTGTTCTGCGGAACATTTGTTGTCACCTCCTTGCTTTGTGAGTTTATAATATCACGATGTGAGTTATATGTCAACACTAAATATTGACTTTGTGAGTTTTTTATGATATATTATCATTGGAGGTGAGGAAAAGTGAAAGACAGAATCAAACAAGTGCGCAAATCCCAGAAGCTCACTCAGACAGCATTTGGAGACATAATTGGAGTAAAGGGAAATACCATTACTAATTATGAAACTGGTTTAAGAAATCCAACAGATGCTGTTATCAAATCTATATGCAGAGAATTTGGAGTGAGTGAAGAATGGCTCAGAACAGGAAAAGGAAGTATGTTCGTTCCAAAGAGCAAAGATGAAGAAATTGCAGAAATGCTCGCGGACATACAGAAATCCGGCGAAGATTCATTTAGACACCGTCTTATATCTGCATTAGCCAGATTGGACGACGATGGATGGGATAAGCTTGAAGAACTGATTGACATGATTTCAAACAAGTAAAAAAAGAAAGACAAGGGCAATGCGCAAACCCTTGTCTTTTTCTTTGCTATCCTATTAATCTTTTTATGTATGCGTATATCGTTTTTAGCCAGTGAATATTATCACAGCTTTCTATTAGTTCAATAATCTCTTTCTTGTAATCCATATATCCGTCCCTCCAATATCGCACAAGCAAGAACATTTGTTCTCTTTTATTTCATTATACCCTCTTCTCAGTGATATAGAACGGACTGATCATACTTCTCGCCCTCTGCTTGAACAGTGAACCCTCCCTTTGTCTTGAACGATTAAAAAAGAAATGGCATTTGCATTCCGTGGAAATATTGTTGCTTTTATTCGAAACAAATGGCTGCTGCTCTGCTTCAGATACAACCGCCTGCGTATAATTATGTATCACATATTGATTATTGGCGCTTGCCTTAATAATCACTTCGGAATCTGTCGGATCAATGCTCTCGCACAGTGGCACACGAACAAAAAACGTAAGCATTACCTCAAACAGAAAAAATATAACTAGCTTTTTTATTACTTTCATAAAAACCCTCCCAAATTAGTTTATATTATACTCTCAATATAACAATTATACAATATCTCAATCTTGCACAAATTTTCTTACATTAATGTTATATTTGACGAAAATCGAGAAAATTATACATTTCTCAACAAAAAAAAGAACTGAGGAGCTAAGTCCCCAGTTCCATTTTATTTTTTTAATTCATCCAGCTATACGTGTATGAGTTATTTACATATACCTCGTATCTATCCGGGATAATATCATTGTAATTCCTGTCATACGGAAAATTAAATTGAAGATAAGCCGTTGATCCAGGATTTTCCACATGAGCGTAATTATAATTATAACCTACAATTCTTCCATTCTGATAAAATACAACTCCTATCTGAGTGGAATAATTTTTCCTACCTACATTTTTCACCTCAACCATTACGTTGTTATCTCCAAAATTTGAAGAATAGCGAATGCCAGAATTATTCGTTATAACATTTGAAGCTTTTTCTATTTTCAAATTTATTTTGAAAGAATCCCAGGTCTTATCATGATTCCAACCTTGAAGCGCACATTTTGAGTGTGGCGCAAAAGCGTAATTATATCCTTTGCTCGTTCCGATCATAGAGCCATTCAGATAATACACAAACTCGACAGTTAAATCAACTGTATGGTCATAATGATTTTCCAGAATTGCCACTGCTCCATACGGCGTAGATTCCGCATGATAGGTCACAACATTCTTTTTACCGCTGGTATTAGCATTTGTATTTGTATTTCCACTAAAACCGCCATTACTGTTAGTAGCTGGCTTTTTAACGGTAACTTTACAAGTGTATTTCTTTTTGCCAATCTTTGCAGTAATCGTTGCGGATCCTTTTTTCTTTGCTTTTACACGCCCCTTAGAAGATACCGTTGCAACAGATTTCTTACTACTTTTCCATTTTACCTTTCCCTTTGTACCGGTTACTTTTAATTGTAATGTTTGACCGACTTTCAAAGTGGCTTTTTTCTTGTTGATCTTGCCTGCTGCCGATACCGGTACCGCCATACACACAATAAGCAATAAGATTGTGATGACTGTTAAAATTTTCTTGTTTCTTTTCATATTGCACCTCCCATTTTTTCTTGATTATACCATCAATTTTTATATAATAATAGTGAATTTACGTAATTTGTACTAAATTATTATGCTTTATTTATTTTTATATTGTGCTATAATTTAAAAAACCGACTCCTGCGACCAACAGGAACCGGTTTAATAAATAAGATAATCTCGGAGAAAATCTTACCTACACTATAATTATATCATCTCCTGGATTATCACACAAGTAAAAAAAGGAGAATGATAAAATGAATGAATCAGTATGCATCTATTTAAGGAAATCCAGAGCTGATCGGGAAGCTGAAGCACACGGAGAGGGTGAAACACTAGCCAGACATGAACGGATCCTATTAGATCTTGCAAAGAAAAAAGAGTACATTGTGGGTGCTATTTACCGCGAAGTGGTATCTGGAGAAACCATTGCCGACCGTCCTGTTATGCAACAGCTTCTCCGCGAGGTGGAATCCGGAATGTGGGACGGTGTTTTGGTTGTGGAGGTAGAACGTCTCGCCAGAGGTGACACCATAGACCAGGGCGTTGTGTCCAGAGCTTTCCAGTACTCTGACACCAAGATTATAACTCCTACTAAGACTTATGATCCAAACAACGAATTTGACGAAGAATATTTTGAGTTTGGGCTTTTTATGAGCCGTAGGGAGTATAAGACCATCAAGCGCCGGTTGAACGCTGGTAGAATCTCATCCGTTAAAGAGGGAAAATACTGTGGAAATAAACCACCTTACGGATATGAGAGAGTTAAGCTTGAAAAAGAAAAAGGATATACTCTCCGTCCTGTTCCGGATCAATCCAATATTGTAAAAATGATCTACACCTGGTACGCCGGTGATGGCTGCGAGCAAATCGGAGTCGCAAAGATTGCGCGGAAGTTAAATGATATGGGAATAAAATCTGCACTAGGTAGTGACTGGACTCCAGCTAGTATACAGGGAATCCTTACAAATCCTGTGTATATAGGGAAAATACGGTGGAATGGGAGAAAAGTAGTAAAGACTGTACAGAACGGGCAAGTAGTCAAAACACGTCCTCGATCAAAAGATACTCTTATATGTGAGGGATTGCATCCAGCTATTATATCGGAGGACCTGTTTAACTCCGTACAGGAAATACGAAAAAAGAACCCACCTCGCCCAGTTAGTATAGCAAACTCGATTCGTAATCCACTTGCCGGAATTGTCTATTGCAGCAAATGCGGTCGTGCCATGGTTCGCCGTCCTTATCAAAAGCGCGGACAGGAAGATACCCTCATGTGTCCATATACGTCTTGCCCCACAGTAAGTAGCAAATTGTCTCTGGTTGAAAAATCTGTGATTGATGGAATTAGGGAGATTGTGGAGGAATATAAGTTAAACAATGATATTAATGCATCTTCAAAGGATATTGATTGCGTAATAACCTCTAAACAAAATCTCATACATGAGAAAGAAAACGAGCTGGAAAGCTTGAACTCTCAGAAAGCAAAACAATATGATCTGCTCGAACAGGGCATCTACACCACAGAAGTCTTCCTCGAACGTGCCAAAACTATATCCGCATCCATTCAGTCATGCTCCGATACTATAGAAAAATTAAAAGAAGAAATCAAACATGACGAGAACATTATAAAACAACAATCAGATTTTATCCCGCGTTGTGAAGAGCTACTTGATAACTATTGGAGCCTTGACACAGAATCCAAGAATAAAATGCTTAAGAGTTTAATTGAAAAGGTTGCCTACTCAAAAGATACCAAAAACGCTTATGGGAAGGGCAACGAGATTGGTTTCCAGCTAGACATTTTCCCAAAAATTCAGAAGAATAATTGATGATATCTTCTATGAACTGACGAACTGGCTCATTGATGTTATCAGTAATTAAATAAAAGAATTTCCCGGGGTTAATTCCCCGGGATATTTTTACTGCTTCTTAACATATTTTGCAGATACAAAGCCATAATACTTTCCAGAAATACGGACATAATACCACTTACTACCGTTTTTATCTTTCTGGGTAAAATTCATTACCTCCACTTCATTTCCCTGGTTGAGCTTTGGGTATTTTTTGATGTTCGGGTACTCAGTTCCAGCCCAAGTACGCACATTAAGCACAGTGGCAGTTACATTTCCCTTGAAAAGCACCTGTGTCTTATCCTGTTTTCCTGTAATGGTAGCGGATGCGGGGCCACCCTCCTTTGCCAGATATCCAGTCCAGATCCAGCCAATACCGATACCGGAAACTTTTACATGCGTCCACTTTCCACTTGTCTTTCCATCAATTTCAACAACGGTTCCTTTATTGATTGAACCCATAACGTAACCATTTGGTGTCTCACGGACATACAAGTCATTCACCGTCGCTACTCTGGTTCCTGTCTTTTTCCATGCGGTAACTTCATAAGATTCCCAGTCAATCCATACATATCCGTCAATTGCAGAATCATTGATAGCGTAGGATTTGTTTCGGACTGCTCCACCATTTGCTACAACTCCAGGTGCGCTGGAAGTATTTCCCTCGTTGGTATTAATACGGGAACTATTTAAACTCTGTACATCTCCGATGTGAGAACCATTTCTAAAAATCGGCAGCGCTCCAAGTTTCGGGGCGGTATGCCATGTCCCCTGCTTTTTCGCCCAGTTCTTTACGCTCTGACAATTGTAAAAACCACCGCCCATAATTTTGAGTGCATTTGTGATTCCAATTACTTTTACCAACTTCCAGAACTGAAATTCCGCGCACCACGCCTGCCCCTGGCATCCTGGCTGTCCCCAGTTGTTTACGTCCCTTGCAAACTTTGTATAATTGTTATATCCAGCGTTTTTCTTAAAATCATCCAGATAGGCGTTGCTCTTCTTTTCAAGATAACCGCCATTTGAAGCGTAATAATCACCAAGGTTTAAAAATTCCTGTAATTTGCTCATTGTATCATTCCTTTCATATTTGATAAGTAAATGATACAATGAGAATTTTTGAATTACAGCCCCACATTTTTGTACAATGTACCCTTTGTGGTGCTTGGAGCTGAACTTTTTGATTGGTCGTCGGGAACTCAGCTCCCTTTTTTATTGTTCCGATTTTGATATACCGATTATATCATATTCATTTTATGTTTGGTAGTGTTTTGTTATTTTTTTCTTATCTCTCCAATAAGCTCTATAGTGATAAGATTCAAGAATGTAATGTATACTATGGAGATTCTGGGTTTGCGAGCTTTGATTATAGTGTTGATGCCTGTGTCAAAGATGCGCTTAATAATAAAATTCCTAACGATTCTATTTTCATTGGAAGTTTTACCGTAAATATAAAATATTTCATGCTTGGCTATAAATACAATGATGGAAAATATGGAACTCTTATTTTATATGATTTTAATAACAATACTGCTAGATACAATCTGAACTCAGGTGTTATGACAAGAGGATAAATTGTAATATATAACACCGCATGAAAATAGTGATTTCATATAAAGATATAAGATGGTCCTATTCGTTCTTAAATAACATTATACGGCACAACATAGATTGGAATGCAAATTTAAATTTTAACATGCCACTACTTTTGTCAAAAATGACTTCTGAAATAGCATCATAACTACCATATATTTTTTCTATTTTGCAATTTTCATAACCATGATGATAACCTAATATATAAAGAACCTGTTCTGTATTTGATGGTGCATCATAAACACTTGCAATCAGAAAACAAACGCCTTCCGTGTAAGGTGGTATCAAAGCAGCTTCCCCATTATATGTGTCTATTTTCGTGGAAATTACGCGATCACTATTTAGTGCATTTATCGCACCGATGATTGTCTTATTATTTGTCTGTAATTCCGAAATGGTAGCCTCATTCAATTTCTTAGCCACCCACTTCCAGAAAGTACCGAAAAGAAGCTTTTTATTCTTTCCGTCTGTGGAATCACGAACCATCACTTCGTCCGCGTCTACTGGTGTTGCGGTCTTTTCTGTGTAATTACTCCAAATATTATTAGCCATAGTTTTATACCTCCATTAATTTAACTTGATTAATAATGTTCTTAATTTTTTTAAGTTCTTGTTTAATACTATTGAGTTCTGATTTCAGTGTTTCGTTCTCAGATTGTAAATCTTTGACTTTCTCATGCTCGTTCTTCAGCATAGCGAACATACAAGGAATCATAATACGGTAGTTCCAGTTCTCAGCACGTCCTTTTTCGTCATGGTCAACGGCGATTGAAAATCTGCGGTCAATATCCTCTGCAATGAACATTGGCATTTCTTTTCCGCACCGTTCGTCTTGCTCCATAAGATATCCATCTTTGTATTTCGCCCAGATTACCTTGACTCTATATAGGTCTTCCAGTTCGTCTTCTTTTACTGTTTTCCCGAGTACTTTATAATGCATAGAGGATGATGCAATTGTTCCGACATCTCCATTTCCATTCTTTCCTAAGTTACTACCAGTTATAAGCTTAGGCATTTCTGGCACATTGAGAGTCAGAGAACTGCTTCCGGTTGTCTCAACTTTCATTCTGGATACAGTCTTCAGAAGAAGACCAGCTTGTTTACTCTCCAAAACAGTCCAATATCCATCAGAGTATTGCGCGGACAAATCGAGAAGCCCATGAACAAGAGAAGAATCGTAACCAGCTGTAGCTACAGACTCATTTATCTGGAACCACTCTTTCCCCTTGAAGTTTTTAAACCCAACCGAGTTATCTATTTGGGCTATTATATTTCCATTCGCGTCATACACCTCAAAGGTGCCATATCCATTATTCGGACCGCCAAGCTTCAACGTTCCGCCTTTTGCATAGGTGAACGAAATATATAACTGGTTGCCCTCTTTATAAATTCCTTTCATGGAACCATTATTTGTAAGAAGATTAAATATCTCTTCATGGGTAAGTGCGTCCACATCTATCACCACAGGGACAGATTGCATATCCAGCTGATTTGTAGTTCCATCTGCTGCATACAGGATAAATCTAACAGACACAATGCTTCTATCCAGTGAGCTAACAGTATAGCTTTTACTCGGCTCATTCACAGTTGAAACCAATGCGTTTGTAAATGTAGAGCCATCCGTGGAAGTCTGCACATACCATCTACCGGAATATGCTGTTCTTGTAGCACTGTCACCATCTCGATAATAAGCTTTTGCCGTAATTGTACTTGGTACAACCTTGTCATTCTGGCCTCGTTTTAGGATATTAGATGAAAGCTCGATAAAATATGTCCTGCCAGGTACACCCTGTTCTCCTTTTTCGCCCTGTTCACCCTTTATCTTTGTCCATCTATATTTTGTCGGGTCAATGGAATCATCCGGCGTGTCGTAATCAGTATATTGGCCAATATACTGCTTTCCGGCACTGACAACTACATCAAAGCCAGTTTTTCCGTCGGCACTGTTCGCATAAGCTATGTGGAAATATGGCGTCTTTCCGTCCGCACCTGCTTTTCCAGGGATACCTTGTGCGCCATTCGCGCCTTTTACAAGTGTCCACGCGTAATCATCTGGATTAGTACTATCTTGCTCGGTAAAATCCGCATACATACCGATATACTCACGATTACTGTCCGACACAGAGAAATCTGTTTTTCCATCCGCAGAATTCGCATAGGCAATGTGTGTATAACTTGTTTTTCCATCTTTTCCGTCTGCTCCATCCTTGCCATCAGAACCGTTTTCCCCATCAGCGCCTTTGTATCGGGTCCATATATAATCAGCCGGATCATCACTTTCCGTTGGCGTTTCCTTATTATTTGCAATTCCGATATACGCAACATATTCTGGCTCCAGATAGATTGGATTTCCTACAGTATCACATATTGTATTCCCATCTGTATCAATCCATGGAACAGTATCTGGGTTATCTGACATATCTTCGCCGTTTGGCATAGAAGCGTATTTAATCCAGGTATATCCATTCTTTCCGGGCTGTCCATCATCCCCGCGAAATTTCGCCCAGGTATAGGCAGCTGGATCCGTGCTGTTATCCTGTAAATAATCTGTGTAAGTACCAATATAAATATCTGGTGTCTCTGTCATTTGTCCAGATGTTGGATTTTCTACCGGAGCATATTTAATATGCAAATACGGCGTTTTACCATCCGCCCCGGGAGTTCCAGGAATTCCTCGTTCTCCTCTCGGTCCTTGTGGGCCTTGAATACCTTGTTCTCCTTGTGGTCCCGGTATGCCTTGGTCTCCTTTTGGTCCCTGGAGACCGTCAACACCATTTGTACCATTTTTCCCAGCATAAATTTTAGCCAGAGAAAATCTTTTAACTACTGATAAAACACTGATATATGTTGCTTTGATGTCTACCCATCCATCGTCAGTGGATAATGCTGTTACTGTGTATGTCTTGGTCGCATTATTCCAGGATCCTGTTACGCTATCCGATTTAATAATTGTAAATTTACAATCAGATGTAATATCCTGTGTTCCGTACATCACGACTGCCTGCGTACTCACGTTGCCGGGAAACGTTCCGTAATTTCCGTCAGAATCAACAGAAATTCCCTGGTATTCGTTGCTCAACTGCAATGTCATATTCTTTGCAAGAGCTGCCGCTTCCTGCGCGGATTTAGCTGCCGCTAAAGCATCCTCGGAATCCTGTAATGCTTTTGTTACGTCCGTGTCTTTTAATCTTTCCCAGTAATACCCTTTTCCATCATTGCGGAATCTGTAAGCATGGCTGTCTCCATCATAATACAGATCACCTACATGCTTACTCATTTCTGTATCGGTTAGCCACTCGTTTGCCGGGTAATTGCTAAGTGTAGGTGCAGGAGTCCCGGTCCAGGTATTGATATTTCCGTCAATCTGACCTTGCATACTGTTTAACAGTCCGTCCAAAGGTGATGCACCGATTCGCACGGATGCGCCGTCAATTACAATCTGGTTATTATCAATATCGGCTGAAAAGATAATCTTTCCGTTTGTGTCACGCACGATCAGCGCGCCGGCATTGATGTAGCTTGCATTGATCCCTTCGGCATATAGAAGCCTTGCAATAAGTTCTCCATTAATATTTAGTCCATAAGGATACGTCTTTCCTCCATCCATGGAAATGCCGATTGCTTCTGCCGTAAACTTCCATACAATATCAGATTCTTCCAGTGTAGGCTTATTGTGCGCATAATAGATATTACTTCCATCATCCTGTGGCTCTACAGTCATGTATAAACCACCAGAAGTTTTCAGCGTATTATTAAGCCTTTCAACGGCTTTTTCGCGCTCTGTGCGTTCATCCTTAACAAGTTGTCTTGCTTCTACCAGTGCTTTTGTAGCTGCCGACATATATGCACTGCTGTTCCGAATAGGATCATCTGCCTGCGTTTTTACAGTGGTAATTCCATTTAACGGAGATGATACATCAGTAATCGGTGTAAGATATTTATTTCCGTTCCGATCAAAGCTATATGCCATGTCTCCAAACTCTAACAGAGGATTATAAATCAGATCTCCTTGCAAATTTCTAAATTTAGCTCCGATTAGATCGCCACCAATCCATGCCGCTACAGTTCCGAGGTCACTGTCAGACAGAAGATTGTTTTCTAACTCTAACACATATCCAGCAGTTCCAAACAGGGATTCCGATTCTTTGTTTTTTACTCTGATACCAGTAATTACAATATCATCACTGGAAAGTGTAGGACTACTCACGTAATCCTCTAATTTAAACGGAACTAAGGAGCCGTTTTCGACAGCTCCAAAATTCCATTTTATAAACTGCAAATAACCTCTGTTGTCAATTCTGGCGTTTGCTGTCTCTAGCATTGCCGCCCATCCGATCAATTGGCGGAATGTCATATTATCTGGGAGCGCTGTGACAATTACATTTCCATGTGCCATAAAGGAAAACCCCATAGGGATATTCAAACTCTCGCAAGCGTCTCTTACCAGCGCCATAATCGGCTGTGGAAGCGTCAGAGCACTATAATATTTAGCATTGGTTTTGTACATATCATCAAGCGCCGTAAAGCTCAATATTTCGCCGTATTGCTCTGGCGTGGTAATTGTATAGACACCCTTATCAATTGTCTCATATCGGTCTTCTGATGCGGCTCTGGAAAGGACTATGCTGTTTCCATCAATATCAAGAATTGGCTCGTAAAAATCATCCATCCAGATTGATTCACTAGCTGGTTCTGCAGCAGAAGTCTGAAGCTTCAAATATGCATGCACTTTAGCTTGATAGAAATTATAATTTTTCCACTGATCCTTTGTGTTGTCCAGTTCAAGTTTCATCGTTTTGCAGACTGTAGCGCCGACCGGGAAGCTGCTACTCTCCGCACAATCGGAAAAGTCATTGTTGCCGATCACAATCTCGTTTTCAAGTGTCTTTGTTGTTCCGTCGGCAAAGGTGATCTCCACGATTTCAATTACTTGCTCGCCATCCTGCAATTTTTCTTTGAAAATGTTTGATGCATTAATCAAGTGGATTCACCCCCTGCATATTAAATGATATTTCTGAGTAACAATCTCCAACTTGTTTTATATTATAATTCAATTTTCCAACATAAAACTTTTCTGAGCGCCATTCGTTTTTGTGCGCTAACCAATGGTGTAAAATGAATGGCTTTCCTTTAATGATTGCATTTACCAGATTGGTTGATTCCTCATCAACAGGAACGTTGGTAGCCTTATAACTATACTGGATTACAGTAAAAAGTGGAATTATTATCGCTACGCCTTTTTGAGTTCGATTGCTTCCATCTGAATATGTAGTCTCAAAATTACACTGCATATCCTCATCTGGCTGAGGAATGAGAAGCCCATTTATCTTGTATCTATCAGTTATTGATTTACTTATCGAAAATGCCACGTTCTCACCCCCTATGCCAACTCAAACGGATTTGTACCGCTTGCATCACGTCTTAGCTTTGCTTCGTCAATCATCTCGTCAAATATCGTTCTGCGGTTCAACTGTGCGGTAAATCGGAAGTTCCCGCCACTGCCTTGTTGATTTTTTGCAAATGCATCATCAATGATCTCTCTGATTAGTCCTTCCGGTGCTTCCAAGTTGCGCCCATTCTTCTGATCTCCAAGGACTGCCAGGAACTCTGATCTTGGAGGGATAACTGCGCCACTAGCAAGGTATGGAACTGTATTTGCCCTATTCAGATTCAAATATGAACGATATGTGTTTCTCCTATTATTAAAAGGATTAGTGTAATTGTAAGTGAATGTAAAACTTCTTTCGATACTTCCAAGTGCGCCGTTAATATTTCTAATTGCACTGTTTACCTTGCCAACAGCGTTGTTTAAGATATCTGTAATGTATCCAGGTATTCCAGAAAACGCATTTTTCACACCAGTGGCAAGTCTGTCACCGTTTCGTTCGATTTCATCAGCCATACCCTGAACTGCTCCAACTACAGTATTTTTAGAATCTCCCCAGTTAGTATCGAAATCACCTTTGATATCCTTGTTCCAACGCTTTACTACACCATCTACTCTTTGCATAGTATCGTAAGCTTCTTGGTCGATTTCACCTAACGCATCAGTTGCATATCCGCTTGATGCGCCCCAGTTTGTATCAGAATCTTTGCTGATATTTCCAGTAGAGTCCGATACAGCTCTTTCAGCCGCAGACATAGCACTTTCAGTATCTGTTTGAATCCCGGACATGGCAGTTCCAACTGCTGTTGCGGCTGCTCCCATACCGATTTCAATCGAGCTTTGCGTACTACTCATAGATATTTCAGTGCTGTTTGCAGTTTCTTTTACGGCATCTGGAAATACCTGTGCAAAAATCTTTGCTACAGATTCTGTATTAATTCCAAGTTCTTTGGCGCGTGCCATGATATTGTTGAAAGCGTCTTGCGCCGTTCCGCCAGAATTTTCAGTTTCCATTAATGCCGTGTCGAGTTGTACCATTTCATCCGCGCTGAGTCCTAGTTGCACCTGTAATTGCGGTAGAACATTGTTATACAAATCGTCAATAGACTGTTTGCTAAGATCAATTGATCCGGCCATATTTGTTGTGTTATCACCAAGCGTTTTGATTGATTCCGACAATATGCCAAACATATCGTCCGTTATAAGTCCCTGCTGATATAAGGTAGAAAATGCCTGCTCTGCCTGATCAGATGTAACGCCCATCTCACCAAGCTTATCAATCAGCTTCTGGGTTGCACTTGCCTTGTCCTCGGCTGTCATGCCTTCCTGTTCCATACTTTCTTTTAACTGCCAAATTTCCTCAGCAGATCCAGAAAGGATATCCCCTCTTCTCTGCAAAGTCTGGATAAAATTATTCATGGTATTTCCGAATGTGCTTCCAACGCCATTGCCGCCTTGCATGGTTTCAACTAATCCGGCTAATTCGGATGTTGCTATAGTTGCTGCAGCTCCTACACCAACAATTAAACCGGCTGTACCAACCAGAGGTGTTAACGATGTTGCAAATTCTGAAAAACTACCGGCAGCTCCACTGGCGGCGTTTCCGATTAAAGTAGTCAAATCACCAGATAATGCAGCTTGCGATCCTATCAACTTTCTTCCGATATATCCGACTATGGCAACAACGAGATCATCTATTCCCAAAATCTGCGCCACTTTAATAGCCAAAAATGCTTTTCCAAGGAATGCAACTATCTTTCCCGCTGTTCCACTTGTTTCAAGCCCATCAAATAATCTTCCAATGGTGTCTTTTATCGCATGCACAACTTGCCATAGATGTCCCCACCAGTCGATCTGTGATAGGAATGTTCCAATTCCATTTCCGACAGCTTCCCAGTCTGTTGTTTCTACAAAATCAGTTAAGGCGTCACATAAATTTGCAAGGAATACTTCTAATTTTTCTCCATTACCTTTCCAGTCAAAAGTTGATATAAACTCATTGATTCCACCGGCAATATTATTAACCATCTGTGTCCAATCGAAAGTAGTGGCGAAGTTGTAAAGAGCAGTAAAAGCCCCATTCATTGCAGTGGCTAATGAATTTCCAATCTCTGAAAAAGAGATCGTGGAAAATACGCCGTTTAATGCTGTGGCTACAGCATTTCCTATGCTTGCATAAGGTAGGTTTTTCACGAATCCGCTAAATATTCTCCACGAAATCATGAATTTATCTCCAATCAACTGCCCAAGTTCTTTCCAGTTAACTGTTTTGACAATTCCCTTAATTCCTTTTGCAAATTTCTTTCCAAGGTTGTACCAGTCAATTCCTGTAATTGCCAAGCGCAAAGCTTTTACAATGGTATTTATTCCGGTTCCAACAGTCTGTCCCATTAATTCCCAGTTGATATTATCAACTAAGCTATTAAAGGTTGTTACGAATCCGGTTATAAAAGGCTCTATTTTAGGTCCTACGTTATCCCAGTTGATTACGTCATATACTTTTTCAAGTCCTGCGTTGATACCATCAGCCATGTACGAGCCAAGACCTTCCCAATCTTGGCTTTGGATGTATCCTTTTATCTTATCGGCAATATCTTTAATAGAACTTTCGATTGGAACGGTTTCAAACATTTCACTAGCGGAAGGAGCAGTATAACCACCACTGCCGGAACCTGCTTCACTGTCTGATTTCCCATCATCGTACCGTTCAATTTCATCCAATGAGGAAAGATAACCCTTTGTGGCTTTCTTGGCTTTATTCGCGCTACTAGCGGACTTGTCCAGACTCGATGCATAATTCTCCTGTACGCCTATTGCTTTGGTAAATGTATCTTTTCCTGTCAATGCTGCAACCAACATACCTACACGTGTTACAGCTTCGGATATGAGATTTATAAATCTAACAAGAATCGGCGCAACGGTCGTTAAAATCGGTGCAAAAGCTGTAGCAAAACTGTTTTTTAATCGTGTCAGCGCAGAAGTCAGCGAGGAAATGCTATTGTTTACCTGTCCAGTCCGTGTCGCTAAATCATACTTGGCAAGATTCTGAAATCCGGCTATAATCGCATTACGTAATTTGTTGAATAAAACAAACAATGAACGGATTCCAAACGCATATTTCAATAGATTTTTTAACGACAGTGTGCTTTTATTTGCTGATTTATGAATTCCAAATATACCGCTGGAAATTCTCTGTAATCCGCCTATGATTGCGCTTGATGTAAGTCTTAAAAGCTTAGATACCAGTCCGTCAATAGTCTTTCCTATGCTTTTGATTTTGTTTTTTAATCCGGAAATTCCGGCATTCATCAGTTTTTTTGAGAGACTGTCAACCTTTTGACCGAGCCTGTTCACGGAATCCGCTGTGTTGTCTATTTCCGGCGAAAGAGTTGTTTTCTTATATTCCTGTGCCTGTTTATTGAGTTCATTCAGCTTAATAGCGGCTTCGTCGTACTCATCATCTCCCCACCATTTACCGGATTTTTCAAGAGACTTCAATTCAGCTTTTAACTTTCTGATAGAATCATACAGCTCATTCACCTTTTCTTTTTCACCATTAAACGCGTCAGCCGCTTCTTGTGCTGATTCCCTAGCGGCTTTAGCATTTTCGGCGAGTTCCCGTCTTTGTTCTTCTGAAATCTCGCTTGTATCTCCAATCAAATTGCTATTATCGTTCCAACGATGAATTGTAAGCCCAGACACAGCACTTGGATCAAATTTACTTACAGCTTTTACCGCGCGTTTCCCGGCTTCCGCAGTGGCTTCAAGG
>ERZ1034678.456-NODE-456-length-22823-cov-31.024684_pt1 | contig 22823 bp, 20 predicted proteins | sample MGYA00520640_ERZ1034678 | MGnify/ENA primary metagenome ERZ1034678 (study PRJEB33766, sample SAMN09781767) | gut metagenome | biome: gut microbiome | host: Homo sapiens | place: Madagascar | study: EMG produced TPA metagenomics assembly of the PRJNA485056 data...
GCTCCATCAACCGCAGAACCCTGGAAATGGAATTTCATATCCGCAAACAGACTGCCCTCAACTGGTTAAAGCAACTGGAAAAATCCGGTTTTCTGATTAAAGAAGGTTCACGCAATGCTCCGGTTTATTTCCTGGCAGAAGAATAGAAGCCTGCATCAGAATTATCGGCTATAGCCATAGGAAATAGCCAGAAATCAAGCTTTTCGAAATCTACACCCTAAAGATAAAGTAATATGCCAAATAAAGAAGAAAAGAGAATAACAGAACAGAGCTCGCTCTACGAACATCTCGAAAAGATGAGCGTGGATGAACTCACCGCCCATATCAATGCAGAAAACAAGAAGGTGGCTCAGGCAATAGAAAAAGCATTACCAGCCATCAACCAACTGATTTCCGCCATCGAACAGCAGTTGAAGAAGGGCGGAAGACTTTTCTATGCCGGTTGCGGAACGGGCGGAAGACTTGCTACGCTCGATACTATCGAAGTGCAGAACACCTATGGCATAGACGGTTCACAGATACAGGCCATCTTCCCGGGAGGCATCGGCTGCCTTACCCAAACGAAGGAATCACGCGAAGATGATCTTGAAGACGGATGGCAGCAGCTCTGCACCAAGCATATTTCAAAGCAAGATTTCGTGCTGGGGTTCTCCGCCAGCGGCACCACACCCTTCGTACTCGCCATCCTGAAACATTGCAAGGAGGCAGGCATTCCTACGGGTTGCATCGTGAACAATCCCCACGCTCCCATCGCCCAGGCTGCAGATTATCCCGTAGAAGTCATCACGGGACCGGAATTCGTAACAGGAAGTACCCGTATGAAAGCCGGTTCATCGCAGAAGATGATTCTGGATATGATCAGTACTTCTCTTCAGATAAGGCAAGGACGGGTGGAAGACAACAAGATGGTGAACGCCAAGCTTATCAACCATAAACTCATCGACCGCGCCTGCCGCATCTTCATGGAACGCAATCCGGAATACACGAATTACGAGGAAGTGAAGCAACTGATACTGAAAGCAGGAAGCGTGAAGAAGGCGGAAGACCTGCTGAAGAGTAAAAACGATTTAGATGTTTAGATAGAGTTAAACAAGACTTCACCTTAATATAATAGGACAATATGGCAAAGAAAGCAATTGTAATGGGTGCCACTTCGGGCATCGGAATGGAAGTGGCAAAACTGCTTGCTGCAAAAGGATGGCAGGTAGGAATAGCCGGAAGAAGAATCGAAAGATTGCAGGCTCTGATTCCTGATAACAAAGCAACGCCACAAGGCGGAATCATCTGTTATCAGCAAATCGATGTGACTTCCGCCGAAGCACCTTCCCAGCTTCTCGAACTCATTGACAAGTTGGGAGGAATGGACCTGTATTTCCACAGTTCAGGCATTGGCTGGCAGAACAACTCGCTCGATATAGAAAAGGAGTTGAAGACTGTAGAAACCAATGGTTTGGGATTCACACGCATGGTAGATACGGCATTCAACTGGTTTGCTACTCATCATCAGAACAATTCAAAAGCCCGCATTGCCTGCATCACTTCCATCGCCGGAACCAAAGGGCTCGGTGCTGCCCCAGCCTATTCAGCCACCAAGCGATTCCAGAACCATTATCTCGAATGTCTTTCCCAACAGGCAAGAATGCGCCATCTCCCTATCTCCATCACGGATATCAGACCCGGATTTGTAAAGACAGACCTCATAGCAGGCAGTACTTATCCACTCCAGCTCCAACCAGAAGATGTAGCCAAGCACATCGTTCGTGCCATCGAAAAAGGAAAAGAAGTGAAAGTCATTGATTGGCGTTACGCTATCCTCGTGTTCTTCTGGCACCTCATCCCAAGAGGACTTTGGACCAGACTGAGAATCACAACCTGATGGTCGTAGCGATACCCCCCTAAAGCAGGAACGCTACGGCGTTAGCCCAATGACCGCAAGGTCAAATCCGTGAAATTCCGTGAATAATCCGTAGAGCAAGAAGGTTCCGTAAACTCAGCGTAATTCGATGAACAAAACTATGAAAAGAATATGATTAAAATAAAAAGAGGATGTATCATGAACTTATGACACATCCCCTTTTATTTTATTCAGGAATTATTCCCACTCAATTGTCGAAGGTGGTTTTGAAGAAATATCATAGCAAACGCGGTTTACACCCTTTACCTTATTGATAATCTCATTACTTACCTTAGCCATAAAGTCGTATGGCAGATGAGCCCAGTCGGCAGTCATCGCATCAGTACTTGTTACGGCACGCAATGCAACAGGGTGCTCGTAGGTACGCTCATCACCCATTACACCTACAGAACGAACAGTAGAAAGCAGCACAGTACCAGCCTGCCAGATCTGATCGTAGAGAGAAACCTCAATCTCGCCATTCTGCATATCAGCAGGAACACCGGCAGCTAAGACACGACGAGCTTCCTCACCACTCAACTTCACCTTATATTCACGCAAACCACGGATATAGATATCGTCAGCATCCTGGAGAATACGAACCTTCTCTGGAGTAATATCACCCAAGATACGAACAGCCAAACCAGGACCTGGGAATGGATGACGGGTAATCAGGTGCTCAGGCATTCCCATAGAACGACCTACACGACGAACCTCATCCTTGAACAACCATTTCAAAGGCTCGCACAACTGGAGATTCATCTCCTTAGGAAGACCACCTACATTATGATGACTCTTGATCACCTTACCCGTGATATTCAAACTCTCGATACGGTCTGGATAGATAGTACCCTGAGCCAACCACTTCGCACCAGTCTGCTTCTTAGCCTCAGCATTGAACACCTCTACGAAGTCGCGACCGATAATCTTACGCTTCTTCTCTGGGTCTGTTACACCAGCCAAGTCAGTGAAGAACTTCTCAGAAGCATCCACGCCAATCACGTTCAAGCCCAAGCACTTGTAATCTTCCATGACATCACGGAACTCGTTCTTGCGGAGCATACCGTGATCCACGAAGATACAGGTCAGGTTCTTGCCGATAGCCTTGTTGAGAAGAACAGCAGCAACACTTGAGTCAACACCACCGGAAAGGCCGAGGATAACCTTGTCGTCACCCAACTGAGCCTTCAGTTCAGCCACAGTAGTCTCTACGAAAGAGTCAGCGCTCCAGTCCTGCTTACTACCGCAGATATCAACCACGAAGTTCTTCAGCAACTGTGTACCCTGCAAAGAGTGGAATACCTCTGGATGGAACTGAACAGCCCAAACTGGCTGCTTGGTTGAAGCATATGCAGCATACTTCACATTAGCAGTAGAAGCGATGCACTTATAATCCTCAGGGATGGCAGTGATGGTATCACCATGACTCATCCACACCTGCGAGTTCTCAACAAAGCCCTTGAACAAAGGATTCTCCACATCGAAATGCTCCAAGTTGGCACGACCATACTCACGGCTGTCAGCAGCCTCCACCTTACCGCCCTGGGCGTAAGAGAGGAACTGAGCACCGTAGCAGATGCCGAGCACAGGAATGCGGCCAATAAACTGGCTCAGATCTACCTTGAAAGCTTCCGGATCATGAACGGAATAAGGGCTACCGCTCAAGATGACACCAATGACAGATGGGTCATCCTTTGGAAACTTGTTGTAAGGCATAATCTCGCAGAAGGTATCGAGTTCACGAACACGACGACCTATCAGCTGCGTGGTCTGTGAACCGAAATCCAAAATAATAATCTTCTGTTGCATATTGTCTAATATATAATTTATAATTTACAATTTATAATTCCTTCAGGAACGCCTCCGCCTCTTTCAGCGTTTCCTGCTTTCCCACATCCATCAACTTGAGGTCGTTTTTCACGTACCCCTCAATGCGCACCTTGTCACAGTTTCTGAGATAGAAGTCCATGATAGGGAACTTATCTGGTTCTTCTTCCATCAGCGGGAAGATAGTTGGAGCCACCATGTGAATACCGGAGAAAGCATACTTCTTATATTTTTTAGGGTCAAGATGCTGATAAGGACTCTTCACCTCACCCGTTTCAATATTCGTCCAACCCACCAGTCTCATCGTATCATCAAAGAGAAGATAGCGCTTGGTCTTGCGTTCACTTACCAAGAGTCGGGCTGCCAATGGAGGTTCCTCAGCATCAGAAACCGAAGTTTCCAATAAATCCAGAGTCTCCATCTGATAGAACTTCTTCAGATCCACATTACTGAGAATGTCCACATTATGTATCAGAACAGGCTCATGAGAATCAAAGAGAGGCCAGGCTTTCCGGATACCTCCACCCGTTTCGAGCAACTTATCCGTTTCATCGCTGATGCGGATGTCCATGCCGAAATTGTCATTCTCCTTGAGATAATCTGTAATTTGATTTGAAAAATGATGCACGTTCACTACAATGCGAGTGAAACCTGCATCCTTCAGTTGAAAGATGACACGTTTGAGCAAAGGTTCTCCCCCCACCCTTACCAAGGCCTTCGGAATACGGTCGGTAAGAGGCTTCAGGCGAGTGCCCAAACCTGCTGCGAATATCATTGCTTGCATCATTGCCAAATAGCTATCGTTTAATGTGCTTGCAAATTTACTAACTTTTTGCGATATAGCCAAATTTGCACGCCAAATATTATTGTTTTGCAGGCAAAACCTGCTCTATCTTCTGTTCCCGATGACAAATTCTTACCTCCACACCAAACTTTTCATGGATATGCTCAGCAAGATGCTGGGCTGAATAAACACTGCGATGCTGACCGCCTGTACAACCGAAACAGAACATCAGGGAGGTGAAACCACGCTGAATATAGCGATTCACATGATGATCGGCAAGCGCATAGACATGATCCAGGAACTTCAGGATTTCCCCATCATCCTCTAAGAATCGGATCACAGGCTCGTCCAGTCCCGTCAATTTCTTATAAGGTTCATATCTGCCCGGATTGTGCGTGCTGCGACAGTCGAAGACATAACCGCCTCCATTGCCAGAAGGATCCTCTGGAATACCTTTTTTGAAAGAGAAACTGAAAACCCTGACCACCAGCGGACCCTTGCCGTCATACTTGGAGAAAGTAGCCGGACCATCCTGTGGATGCGAAATATAGATATTGTTGTCCGTTGTCTTATATCCGTCAGCACGGTTGACAGCCGCACTTTCGATACGGGCAAACTGCGGCAATTCGGTCAGTCGGCGCAACATATCCATCATATAAGGATAAGGGAACACCTTTTCCCCCATCTTCAGGAGATCACGCAGATTCTGGATGGCAGGAGGTATGCTTTCTAAGAAATGCTTCTTGCGTTCGAAATATCCCCTGAAACCATAAGCGCCCAATACCTGAAGGGTACGGAAGAGAACAAAGAGACTCAGGCGATTGACGAAATGACGGACAGATGGAACTTCCGTATAATGCTTGAGCGACTGGTAATATTCCCATACCAGTTCCCGTCTCAACTTGAATGAATATTGAGCAGAAGCCTGCCACAGGAAAGAAGCCAAATCATAATAGAACGGTCCCTTACGGCCACCCTGGAAATCAATAAAGTATGGATTTCCTTCTTTGTCAAGCATGATATTTCTCGCCTGGAAGTCACGATAGAGGAAACAGTTCATCGGTTCAGAAGTCAGATCCTTGGCAAAAAGTCGGAAGTTAGCTTCCAGTTTCAGTTCATGGAAATCCAGATCCGTAGGTTTCAGAAAACAATACTTGAAATAATTCAGGTCGAAGAGCACACTATCCACATCAAATTCTGGCTGCGGATAACAATTCTCCCACTCCAGTCCACGTGCCCCACGCAATTGGATGTTAGGCAATTCACGAATGGTCTTGATCAGAAGATCCTTTTCCTTCTGATTATATCTGCCACCCGCATCTCTACCACCCTTGATGGCATCAAAAAGAGACACACTACCCAGATCTGTCTGAATATATCGGAGTTCATCATCGCTGACAGCTAAGATTTTCGGCACAGGCAATTGCCTGAGATTGAAATGATTAGCCAGATACACAAACGCATGATCCTCGTCACGGCTGGTACCGATGACGCCCACCACCGTTTCACCACTTTGCTGGGTAATACGGAAATACTGGCGATTACTCCCCTGTCCAGCCAACTTAACCACGTTGGCAGGTTCTTCACCCTTCCATTGCTTATAGAGTTCTATTAACTTTTCCACCCTTGATTATTTCTATGTTATTTGATCAAAATTCACGCAAGAGCCAGTCCCGGGCTACTCGTCCTCATCATTCTCTTGCAGTTTACGACGCTTACGCTTATCATCTATTTGCTGGGCGAAATTATCCCCCACAAAAAGAATCAACAACACACCCAAAGTAGCAAGGAAAGAATTCAGAGAAGTCATTCCCAATGCAACCTTAGTAATATATATCAGTCCACCTATCACGATCAGGAAGACCAGCATTTTTTTCCAATCAATATTTCTCATGCTGCAAAGTTAATACTTTTTGCGGAAAACACAAAGGAAAACGAAAGAAAAGGGCACAAAAAAAATCGGATGTCTCACGACAACCGATTTCCAAAAAACAAACTACTTAAAAACTAATCTACTAAAACAAATCAAAAAAAATATCTTTGTCGGCTCAAAGCCGATACTTTTCTTTTCACGTTGCAAAGATACACAAAATATCAATAACGTGCAAGTATTTTTGCAGAAAAATGCAGTAAGAAGTGCTAAAATACCTAAAAATGGGGATAATTCGTAAGAATCATCCCCATTTTGTTATTTGTAGTTTACATTTTAGCTACTTAAATGCAGTTTCTGATATTTGCCGCATCATCTACCGTGAAATGCTTCTTCTGCAGAAAAATACGTCTTTTTCTGTCAGACACTTCTTTTTCTGTCAGATGCTTTTTACATCATGCCACCCATACCAGGTGCAGCTGCTGGAGCAGCAGGAGCTGGCTCAGGTTTATCAACCAACACGCACTCTGTAGTCAAGAAAAGACCAGCGATAGAAGCCGCATTCTCCAAAGCCACACGCTCTACCTTAGCAGGGTCAACGATACCAGCCTGGCGCATATCCTCGTAAACATCCTTGCGGGCATTGTAACCGAAGTCACCTTCACCCTCGCGTACTTTATTAACAACTACAGAGCCCTCGCCACCTGCGTTAGCAACAATCTGACGGAGAGGCTCCTCAATGGCACGCTCAACGATGCGGATACCCGTAGTCTCATCAGCGTTATCACCCTTCATATCCTTCAAAGCCTCAAGAGCACGGATATAAGTAGTACCACCACCAGCAACGATACCTTCCTCGATAGCAGCACGAGTTGCGCAAAGAGCATCATCTACACGATCCTTCTTCTCCTTCATTTCCACCTCAGAGTTGGCACCTACATAGAGGACAGCCACACCACCGGCGAGCTTAGCCAGACGTTCCTGAAGTTTCTCCTTGTCATAAGAAGACTTAGTATTCTCAATCTCGTTCTTGATCTGAGCTACACGATCCTGGATGTTAGCTTTCTCGCCATGACCATTCACAATCGTAGTATTATCCTTGGTGACAGTAACCTTGTCAGCAGAACCGAGCATATCCAATGTAGCCTGTTCCAACTTCAAGCCCTTCTCCTCAGAAATAACAACACCACCAGTCAAGATAGCAATATCTTCCAACATAGCCTTACGACGGTCGCCGAAGCCTGGAGCCTTCACAGCACAGATCTTCAAACCGCCACGTAAACGGTTAACAACCAAAGTAGTCAAAGCCTCAGAATCAACATCCTCAGCGATAACCAACAAAGGACGACCGCTCTCAGCAGCAGGCTGGAGGATAGGCAAGAACTCCTTCAAGTTAGAAATCTTCTTATCATAGAGGAGGATGTATGGGTTATCCATTACGCACTCCATCTTATCAGCATCAGTCATGAAGTAACCGCTCAAGTAACCACGGTCGAACTGCATACCCTCTACCACACCGATATTGGTATCACGGCTCTTGCTTTCCTCGATAGTAATCACACCATCCTTAGAAACCTTGCGCATAGCGTCAGCCAAGAGCTTACCGATCTCAGCATCATTGTTGGCAGAAACAGTAGCCACCTGCTCAATCTTATCGTAGTTGTCGTCTACCTGTTCAGCATGGTCCTTGATGAAGGCAACAACAGCAGCCACAGCCTTGTCGATACCACGCTTCAAGTCCATTGGGTTTGCACCTGCAGTAACGTTCTTCAAGCCCTCTGTTACGATAGCCTGAGTCAGGATAGTAGCAGTTGTTGTACCATCACCGGCATCATCACCAGTCTTGCTGGCAACGCTCTTAACAAGCTGAGCACCAGTATTCTCAAACTTATTCTCCAACTCTACTTCCTTAGCCACGGTAACACCATCCTTAGTAATCTGAGGAGCACCAAACTTCTTTTCGATTACCACGTTGCGGCCCTTAGGACCGAGAGTTACCTTCACTGCGTTAGCCAACTGATCGACACCCTTCTTCAAGAGGTCGCGAGCATCCATATTGTATTTAATATCTTTAGCCATAATATTTTCTTTCTAATTTAAATATCAGCAAAAAGCCCTTTTTTACCTTTAAAAGCAAGAAGCTTTTTTACCTTTTTTACTTTTTTACCTTTAAAAGATTTACTCTTCTACCACAGCGAGCACATCGCTTTGGCGCATCATCATATACTTCGTACCACCAAATTCAAGTTCAGTACCAGCATATTTTCCGTAAAGAACGGTATCGCCCTCTTTAAGAATCATCTCTTCATCCTTCGTACCCTTACCTGTAGCAACGATTTTACCACGCTGCGGTTTTTCCTTTGCTGTATCAGGGATAATGATTCCACCTACTTTTTCCTCGGCTGGTGCAGGAAGTACCAGCACTCTGTCTGCTAATGGTTTAATATTCATGATTCTTTATTTTTTAATTGTTATGACATATGATTGCGTTTACACCGGAATCAGACCCGATGCTTCACACCCACGACATATACGAAAAATGTGCCAAACCAGAAAGGCTGACACATTGACACTCTTAGATACTGACATTTTTACATAAACGCAGCATATCTTTACTTTTTTCAGAAATTTCAAGCATTTTATTTTTTCATTCGGGATATTCTTCTTAATTTTGCCATCGGAAAGAATCATATACATTATTAATATATAATATACAGCAATAAAATTATGGATTACAATATGATAGGCACCGCATGGTCGCTCCTTCCCCCTATCGTTGCCATTGCACTGGCTCTGAAAACGAAAGAAGTTTATTCTTCACTCTTCATCGGCATCATCTTAGGAGCCGTAGAATACTGCATATCTATGGGTACGGGCTTAGACGGATTTCTCGTCCATCTCACCAACCATACCGTCATAGAAGGAGATGAAACCAAAGGATACGGACTGATACATTGTCTCTCAGACCCATGGAATGTCGGTATCCTGATATTTCTGGTATTATTGGGATCCATCGTATCCCTGATGAACAAGGCTGGAGGTTCAGCAGCATTCGGCAGATGGGCATCCAAGCACGTGAAGACCAAGATGGGGGTCCAGATAGCCACCATCCTGTTGGGCATACTCATCTTTATCGACGATTACTTCAATTGTCTCACGGTAGGTTCAGTGATGCGCCCTATCGCCGTTCGCAATGGCGTGACCAAGGAAAAATTAGCTTATCTCATCGACTCTACAGCAGCACCCGTCTGCATCATCTCCCCGATCTCCAGTTGGGCTGCAGCAGTTTCCGGTTTCGTTTCTGGAGGAGAGAACGGACTCGCCCTCTTCTGCAAGGCCATTCCTTTCAATTTCTATGCCTTCTTTACCATCCTCTTCATGTTTGGTATAGTTTGGTTAGACTTTGATTTCAAGGCGATGAGCAAATACGATGCCCGACTGAAGGAATGGTATGAAAGAACCAATGGAGGAAAGCTCGACGAAGTGAGCGGCACCAAACTGCACATCGTAGAACATGGTGTGGGAGCCAAGAAGGGTGAAGAGGCAACAGCCAGCAAGGGTTCCGTAGCCGACCTTGTGATACCGATAGTCCTGCTCATCATCTTTTGCATGACGGGCATGGTATATTCCGGCGGATACTTTGATGCAACCAGCGACAACTACCATCATTTCGTAGATGCCTTCGCTGCAAGCAATGCCTCTGTAGGACTGGTCATCGGTTCATTAGGTTCCTTCATCCTGACCATCATCCTCTTTGTATCCCGCAAGACATTAGCGTTTACCGATGCCATGAGTAGCCTCATCAAAGGCTTCGAGGCGATGGTACCAGCCATACTGATCCTTACATTGGCGTGGACGTTGAAGAGCATGACCGACTCATTGGGAGCAGCAGAATACGTTTCAGGCGTAGTAGCCAACAGTGCAGCCGGACTGCAGCAACTCTTACCAGCCATCATCTTCATCGTGGCAGCATTCTTAGCCTTTGCCACAGGCACCTCATGGGGCACCTTCGGCATACTGATTCCAATCTGCATTGCAGTATTCCCAGCCGCCGAGCCGCTTCGCATCATCTCCATTTCTGCATGTATGGCAGGAGCAGTGTGTGGAGATCATATCTCCCCAATCTCCGACACCACCATCATGGCAAGTGCCGGCGCCGAGTGCAAGCATGTGCATCACGTATCCTCCCAGTTGCCTTATGCCCTCACGGTAGCCACGGTATCCTTCATCACCTTCCTGGTAGCAGGTTTCACCCAACAGTTGGGCATATTCGGCAGTGCCGTCGTATCATGGATATGCGGCATCAGCTTATTGGCAGGAGCCCTCTATGTATTGAAAAAGAAGTTCTAATCCCTTACCACCACACATTCCTCCAGTCTCAACACCCCTTCAGCAAGCCGGTTCTCACCATACGTGAGGTGAAACTTATCGAGGAATTTCTGGGCGAACCAGCACGCTCTATTGAAGATGTGCTTTAATGAACTCTCATGATGCGCATCGTTAGGTGCTAATGATGCGCTTTTATAAGTGCTAATGAAGCGCATCATTAAGGTGTATAAAAGCGCTTCGTTAGGTTGCTATAAAGAACGACATTCAACGACACACTTCGACAGTAACCATCTATATTTCCATACACTCTCTGGATTGCATATATAATAAATAATTGCGACAATATGAAAATAAATTGGGAAAAGGAGGGGATTATCGGAATTTATTTGTATTTTTGCCATGTGATTCAGAATTCTAATTATTTTTTTGGCAACTAAAAGATGAATTGTTATGAGAAAAAGATTACTACATTGGACACTGGCGATCGTCGCAGCTGTCCTGCCAGCCATTCCATCTCTGGCACAAATTCCTGATGGATATTACAACTCGCTCAAAGGTAAGAAAGGAGCGGAACTGAAAACGACCATATACAATATCATCAAAGACGCTAAGGTTCTCAACTACGGAAGTGGCAGGGGAAATACCTGGTGGGGATTCTGGGATACTGACCGGGATGAGCGTGGCTATTTCATCGACCGCTACTCTGCTGAGAAAGAATGGGTAAAATCTACTTCACAAGGTGCTACGGGGGCGGGAATGAATATCGAACATTCCTTCCCGAAGAGCTGGTGGGGAGGAGCCTCTTGCCAAGCCTATAAAGACCTCTACAACCTCATGCCATGCGAGAAAACCATTAATACCACAAAAAGTAATTATCCGATGGGTACCGTTGTGAGTGGAGACAAGGGTAATGGCTGGACAAAGGTTGGAAAAGGCAATGATGGTAAATGGTATTGGGAACCTGCTTCCCCTTGGAAAGGCGACTTTGCCCGTGGATATATGTATATGGCAACCACCTACCAGAACTACAACTGGAGTGGTGACCAAGCGCATCAGATTCTACAGCAAGGTGCCTACCCTACCCTCCAACCATGGGCTTACCAGCTGTTTATCCAGTGGGCTAAGGGAGACAAACCTGATGCGCTCGAGATTAAGCGCAATGAGGATGTCTATCAGATACAGGGCAACAGAAACCCATACGTGGATTTTCCTAACCTGATGGAATATGTATGGGGTGACAGTATCAACAATGCCTTCGATCCGGAAAAAACCATGAAATCCACCGACTATAAGGATGGTGAAGGTGGAGGCGGAGGTACCATCACTCCTTCTCCTGACGAACCTGATTACATCTACAGTGCCGACTTTACCAGTGGAAAAGGTGGCTGTACTGAAAAGATTGTTATGAATGAAAGCAGTAACACCTCCATCTGGAAACAAGACAGTCAATTTGGTTGGAAAGGAACTGCTTACTCTGGAGGAAAGAACCATGTCGCAGATGCTTATCTTTTCTTGCCGGAAATCGATCTGACGGACTACAGACATGCCACCCTGACCATCAATCAGGCCATCAATTTCGCCTATAAACAGGCACTGAAATATCTCTCTGTAGAGGCTACAGTGAAAGATTCTGAAACCGGCAAGGATATCGTCAGCAAATTACCTGACTTAGCTGTTCCGAGCAAAGACAGTTGGTTTTTTGCTGACTATGACCTGGATCTGTCTCAATACTGTGGCGGCAAGGTGAAACTCGCTTTCCACTATACAAGCGATAACGAGATCAGTCCATACTGGGAAATCAAGAAACTGAATATCACAGGCACCAAGGTTCCTACTGGCATCAACACTCCTGTCATCACAACCGACAACCGCGGTGAGATTGATTTCAACCTGCCATACCAGATTTTCACCATCGATGGAAGACAGATGACATCCACCTCTGGAATGAAGGGTGTCGTGATCATCAAACAGGGAAATGCGACTCGCAAGTTGATCAGATACTAAACTGAAATATTAAATTTAGATATGAAAAACTAAAGATAAAGCGTACTAAATGTGTAGCCAAAAGCTTGCATTTAGTACGCTTTTCCGTTAAAAGTTGCAAAATAGAAGAAAAAAGATTTCTCGAAATTTGTAATATTGGAAAAATTACAATATCTTTGCAAAGAAGTTAGGAATAAGATTATTAACTTTTAAACAGATACATTATGAAAGAATTAAAAGGAACAAAAACAGAAAAGAACTTACAGGAAGCATTCGCTGGTGAGTCACAGGCTCGTAACAAATATACATACTTTGCTTCCAAGGCAAAGAAAGATGGTTATGTTCAGATCGCTAACATCTTCGAGGAGACTGCTGCTAACGAGAAAGAGCATGCCAAGTTGTGGTTCAAGTATTTGGAGGGCGGTGCTATCCAGGATACTGAGAAGAATCTGGAAGCTGCAGCCAATGGTGAGCACGATGAGTGGACTGAAATGTATCCACGCATGGCAAAAGAGGCTCATGAGGAAGGTTTCGAGGAGATTGCAGCCAAGTTTGAAATGGTTGCTGAAATCGAGAAGCATCATGAGGAGCGTTATCGCAAACTCTTGAAGAATGTAAAGGACAAGCTCGTCTTCTCTCGTGATGGCGATTGCATCTGGCAGTGCTCTAACTGCGGCCATATCGTAGTTGGCAAGCAGGCTCCTGAGGTTTGCCCAGTTTGCAACCACCCTCAGAGCTACTTCCAGATTGAAGCACAGAATTATTAATCATTGACTTTTCTGCCATTTTCTTTTTTCGGTATTTGAACCCGATAGAAAGTGGCACCATAACCGCACCAGTACCCCAACGCACCTCTGACATTCGACTTCAGATTGGTGCTGACGGGTACGAGTGGGACGCGGGAGAGAGCTGCCAAATCCTCAAAACTGCGCCAATACTCATACGAGGTGGAATCGAGCGTAGCAAACTTCACACGCACCGTTTCACCTTCACGGAAATAAGGATCCCTGTTCTTGATCAAGTTGGAACGACCTCTGCGAACGGAAACTTTCCCCTCCGCACCTATCATTCCGGCATTCATCAATCCCAATTCCGCAGAAAGAAATTCCTTATCCTTTCCTATCACTTGGGAAAAGAGTTTGCATCGCTGCTTGCAACTTGTGTAAGCATAAATCTGATACAAACTGTCCACCATCGCCTGCTCTACATGAAAACTGTCGATGACTACCGGCTCCGGAATGGTCGTTGTAGCCTCTGCCACCTGTCCATCAGGTGTCTCTACTCTTAATGTATATTCCTTACCTATCTCGCCCCGCATATCATAAGTGGTATAGACGAAAGGTGGGAAATAATTGCGATCATACCTGCCCACCATGATCTCTGTACGGGTACCGTCGGAGATGGTTACCTTTGCCCAGCGCTCCAGATAGTTGGAAAGACTATCGAGCATCAGTTCATTCTTGCTCAGATAAACTGTATTGGTCAACTTTACCTTCGGGAAATCGCCTGCATCTATCCAGCCCTCCACCACAAGAAGCTTATCGGTAGAGGTCTCCACATGATCATAACAACTGCTCAGCAGACAGCAGTTCAGCAGGATGAAAACCTGCAAGCAGCCCACTGAGAGAAGCCATTTCCCTGCAAAATATCTTAATCTTTCCTTCATATCTAAAAACGGATCATCGTGTTTAAAACTTATAATAGTAATTAATGGATGGCATGATTGGCATCAGAAAACGGAACACTCCATATCTGACATGACCATCATACACCTTGATGCGATAAAACAAATCATTCTTATGGAGCGTAGCATTATAGAGCGAGAGATTGATTCCACTCCTGCGGTCGCCCCTGTTGACGAAATCATAACTTGCCGACAGATCGAGTCGGATATACGGATTCATTCTTGCTGCATTATGTTCACCATATTCCGTCAGGAGATTATTGGACACCAGGTAGGCATAGTTGATATGGGTATAGGGAGTGCCTGAAGCTACCACTAATGTACCGCCAAAGTTCCATCTGCTACCGAGATGATAGGTGGCTACTGCATTCAGTTCATGGATGCGCTCGTGATTGGCAGGAAACCAGCCCTGATAATTTCCATCATCATACTTTCTCCTGGCTCTTCCCCACGAGTAACTCAACCAGCCCGTCAACTTTCCCCTCCTCTTTTCCAGCAGCAGATTGAAACCATAGTTGCAACCTTTGCCATAGAGCAACGAACCATCCAGGGAATAGGAAGAATAGACGATGTCAAAGACATTGCCCGTATTTTCTATCTGATGTTTCAGCGACTTGAAATAGATTTCCGTACTCAGGCGGTATTCTTTGTCGAAAAGCCAGAACTCGCCCTGCAAAGAGGCATTATAGGAATACTGGGGCCGGCGCAGACTATCGGCAGAAAACCAAAACTCGGATGGCAATCCGGACGAGGAGAACCCTGTCTGGAACAGATATTGGCGATGAATGCCCACATGCAGGCTCAACTTACTTTGGGATGTAAGATTCCAAAGGAGTTTGAAGTTAGGTGACAAACCGTAATAACGGGTCTGATGATGATAAAGACTCGCCCGCAGACCCAGTTCGCAAGAGAGATTCGCCGCTAACGGTTGACGATAGAGAACATAAGCACTCGACTCCACGGAAGACTGGGTAGGTTGAGCAGGAATATCATTGGCAAACTCTCCCTCCAGAGAGATCTTCTGCGGTTGGAAATCATGTCTGATTACTTCCAAACCTCCTTTCAGATTTCCCCATTTCACATCCCCCTTATAGCCTATATCATAGATCCAAGAACGCAAGCCCACATCAAAAGAAAGTTCGTCAACTCCTATCCGATTGGCGTAACGGGAGTAATACAGCATCTGTTCGGAACTCACATTTCCCCATTTCGAATACCAATGCAGTGCAGCCATCGTATTGTTCCACCTCAGTTTGGCACTCAATCCATAGTCAGCCTGGGTGAGTTTCACACGATCATATCCCCAATAAGCCTCCCATTTCAGTACATGATGGGCATTGAGTTGGGTGATGAAAGAAAAATTGTAGTCAGAGAAATCATAGTTGACCCTATCTTCCTCCACTTCGAGCCATTTGGAATAGAGCAGGTTGAGGTAGGCTGCACGTGCCGATAGCAAGAGCAGGGAGCGCTTGCCTACGGGCAACTTGAGTGTGCCCTGAGAGGACATCGGGCCGACAGAAATTTCACCATGGACGGCTTTCATCTGCATACTATCCTCGCCCAAGATCCAAGTAGGTGTACGCAGATCCAAGCTTCCACCGAGACGATTGGGGAAGTCGGCTGAAGAAGAAGACTTGCGCAGACTCATGTCATTGAAATGTCCGGCATTGAAGACGGAGAAGAAACCTAACAGATGGGCAGCATTATAGACAGGAGCCCCACCGATGGAAACGAAATTGTGAGAATTGTCGCATCCCTGGATATGCAGTCCGGCATCATATTCAGAATTGGTCTGCACGCAAGGCAACAGTTGGGCATAGTGCATAGGGTCCGCATTGCCGAGAATACGGGGCATATCGTCCATCAGACTCATATTGATGACGTTAGCACCCTCTATCTCTTTGAGCGAAGAACGCACTTTCTTTCCGGTGATTTCAACTCCCTGGAGCTGATAATGATGAAGCGTGTCGGCAACTATTGCCGACACGCTTTTCTCTGCACTTAATATTCCCAAAAGGAATAAGAAGAATATCTTTCTATTCACTATTTGTCTTTGATTGTTTATCTAAAACAATGATGATTTGCCTGTATTGATACAGGAATTACTTTTTTGGAATGACGGGATGAACTTCATCATCTACTTCATCGAAGTCGAACAAATTCTTGAAATCATCAATGAGGCTCTGGATCTTGTCTGAAACTGTCTTGAAATTCTGCTCATCAAAGTAATCCTCATAAGAATACTTAGAACCATCGGTGAACTCCAACCAGTATTCATAATCCCAGTACTTGTAGTTACCATACTCCTCATCCAAGTATGGAGCCAGATAGATTTTAGCAGCAGGAGAAGAAGCACCATCCAGATAGAGCTTTGCATCCATCTGCTTGTTAGCATTCTCTATAAACAGCTTAAATGTGCTCTCATTATTATAATTGCTATCAGCCTTATCCAAATTATTATAGAACAAGGTACCATCCAGGATCTTGCAGACAATCTTCGCCTTGCCCAAGATATTCATGGTGATATTGATCTGACCGAATTCAGATTTCTCACCGCTTGGAGTAATATTACCATTGCCGTTGCCTTCCAGCGTGATGAGTTCCTCACCATTCTTGCTGAATACAACCTTAGCCTCAGCAGTCTTGCCAGCCTTATAAACAGCCTTCTTCACTTCCGCCTTGAAAGCACCGATGGTAACGACAGAAGTTACATCCACTTCATCCTTAGACAAATCCACTTCCTTACCGGTCTTCACCTGAGAAGTAACAGAAACTGTACCCATATTTTTGCCCTCACGAGTAGCAGTAATATCAATCTGCTTAGGGAGCATGAAGCGGTTTTCATACCTTGTTACGATTTTCTGACTACCAGTCCATTCCCAATCTTCATCATCAAAAACAGAGTGATGAATCTCTGTAGCCTCAGCACTTGCCTTCAGCGTAATGACACATTTCTTCTGCTGAGCATCATGATAGATGAAGCTGAGATGGTCGCCACCTTTCTTGGTCTGCACCCAAGTACCCTGCTGGAGTTCAAACTCACCCACAAAATTAGCGGCTTTCCAAAGATGATTATCTGGGTTGGCATTAATCTCGCAAGCTTCGACACAAGCCTCAAACCAGTCTTGGATAACGCCTGCCTTATCGCTGACATCTACATCCAACATCTGTTTGTATTCCTCAAACTCATTGGCACTGATTTTAGACAACAATTCCTGAGAGGTTCTGTCCAAACTCTGTTTAGCCTGAGCAGCAGTAACGATGGTTTCTGTACCGCCACCTGCATTTCCACCTCCTGGGTTTGGATCTACTGGATCATTTGAACTATCTCCACATGCTGCGAAAAACATCACTGCCATGGAAAGTAATGAAACTAAAATACTTTTATTCTTCATAGGATCTTAAGCATTATACTCGCTCCATCCCCAAGAGCAAGTTAGTTAGTAATTATAGTGCGAGGATGACCAATAGGCACTAAACGTTCTTATTATTGCTACAAATATAAGGATTTTATTTTGATTCTCTAATCTTTTTAACATATTTTATGCGTAAATTTTGATTGGAACATCCTATACGATCTAAAAGTCCCACGGATTTACATAGTTTTTTTTATTCATCGGATGGCACGGAATTTAGTCGGAGGGTTCCTGCTGAGGCGATTACCCACGGATTTACGCGGAAGCGACCTATTCGTTCGATGCAGATACCCCCTAAGAGTGGAATATGGTCCCACAGATTTCACAGATGTACACAGATTTTTCGGGTGAGGGTTTTCTCACGCAGATTTTTTATCTCATAAAGATCTGTGTTAATCTGTGAAATCTGTGGGACAAAAAAACACCACGAAGAAAAATCTGTGGAATATGTGGGATATTATTTGCAAGAAATCTTTTCAAGCAGGAGTTCTATCAGTCTTGGAATACCATAGTCTTCTATTTCCTCCTCCTTGATCCAGATATAATCATCGGGAAGCTGGAGACGTGCTTCGGTTTCCAACAGGTAAAAGTCAGCCAAAAGAATGCGATGGGTCAAGACATGCTTCACATCCTGAGCCAGCAGCTGCAGGGCATCTACGTTTGACAAGTGAAGGTCTGCTGCAAGTTCTTTCTTGAAAGAAGAAAGCTTCGTGAGAGAAGTCGAAAACTTTGTGGAAGATAGTGATGCCTGTGCGGAAGAAGGCGAGGCACAGGCTTCAGCGATATCTGAAGCATTGAAAGGTTCCCATAATCCTTGCCAAATATCTCCCTCTCCCCTACGATGAATGGCAGTCTCACCCTTACACCTTATATATATATAGGAAAGATGACGGGTCTTCACCTTCATGGTCTTTTGCTTGACAGGCAGTTCGGCTACCCGATTGGTTCGCATCGCCTCACAGGTTTCAGCAAGTGGGCAGAGCAGACATTTCGGAGACTGAGGGGTGCACTGAATTGCACCAAAATCCATCATCGCCTGATTATAGGCTGCAACCAGAGATAAAGACGATTGAAAATCGGAAGCCAGAGAGAAAGACAAGGGAGAATCGGAAGCCTTTGATGAAGGCAACAGAGACTGCGCCAAGGCAGCAAACTCCTTTTTGCCCTGCGTGGAATTGATGGGAGTATCAATGCCAAAATACCGGGCAAGGACACGATAGACATTACCATCCACCACAGCAGCCGGAATATCGAAAGCAAAGGAACCGATAGCAGCTGCCGTATAATCTCCCACACCCTTCAGTTGTTTGATGCCTTCAAGCGTATCAGGAAAATGACCGAGTGCAACAATCTGCTTAGCTGCCGTATGGAGATTCCGGGCACGGGAATAATAACCCAATCCCTGCCAAAGTTTCAGGACTTCATCCTCATGGGCAGCCGCCAAATCCTCCACAGTAGGATATTGAGCCATAAACCGCTCCCAATACTCCCACCCCTGGGCAATGCGGGTTTGCTGCAGGATAATCTCACTCAGCCAGATGGCATAAGGATCACGAGTCTCTCGCCAAGGCAACGCCCTGCCGTTTTCACGAAACCAAGAAATTATAGTATTAGCAAATTCCATCCCTGCCTTTTTACTTTTTTTTACCTTTTTACCTTTTTTACCTTTTTACCTTTAAAACATTACTGTTCCGGATATTGCTCATAAATCTTCAGTTCGAACTCATTGGCAAGCGCATAGGCATGCTCCATGATGTCAGCAAGAATATGCTCATAGTTGACCCAAACCTTATCCTTGATGAAGAAATAAAACTCAATCGGGAGTCCGCACTGCGTGGCTTCCAAATGGCGCACCATCAGTGTGAGTTCCGTATTGATTTCCGGACGCTGGCGCAGATATTTCTCCATAAACTTACGGTAGAGTTGCAGATTGGTTGGGGCAAGAGCTGCCGGATTCTTCAGGTCTTCTATATCCTTGCCTTCCTGTCTGTCTTTCTCCAAAGCCTTCTGGAGAGATTCTTTCAGTTTGAAGGAATCTTCAGTTGCAAAATGCTTAGAAATCAACTTCTGTTTCAGCAAGTCATCTACCAGTCGGATGCTGCGGAAATCGAAGTAAACCAGGCGTTTCACCCGTCGTCCCCCACTATTCTGCATACCAATCCAGTTTTGGAAAGAACCATTCACCAAGGTGGTAGGAGAAATGGTGACGATGGTATTATCGAAGTTACGCACCTTGACAGTAGTGAGCGACATTTCCTCCACGATACCATTGGCATCCACCGACTTCACCGTAATCCAGTCGCCCTTATGGAGCATATCGTTGCTCGTAAGACGGACACCAGAAGCCAAACCCGTAATCGTATCCTTGAAAACCAGCATGAGGACTGCAGAAGTGGCACCCAATCCAGCAAACAAGGTAAGCGGACTCTTGCCCAACAGGATGGCCACCACCACGACACCTGCTACAAAGAGCATGAGAACCCTGAGCACGCCACAGAAAGTATGAAAATACTGTTGAGCAGAGGACCGGCGATCCTTGGCATCTTCCAGTCCTTTGAAAGACCCGATGAAAACCAGGACGGTTCTCACAGACATCACCACGATATAGATGCCCGTAGCTCTTTCGAGGATTTCCTTGAAAATCGGATATTCCAGATAGATGAGTGGCATGAGCGACCAGATGACGACAGCCGGCACAATATGGCAAGCCGAGTTGAGTACCTTCTTATTGAAAAGCACATCATCCCAGGAAGCCTCCGTCTTCTCCGTAATCTTGGAGATAAGCGGCACGAGAATCTTACGGCAAAGGAAATCGCTTATAATTGCCAGCAGAATAGCGGTAACTGTAAGCAACAGATGGCGGAGAACGGGTACGGAATCACCCGAAACACCAGCCCACACCATCATTTCATCCACAAATTTACGTATTTCTTCCATATATCAAGTCTTTACGGTTGGCAAAGCAACTCACACACCTTGTCTGCAAAAGAGCGTGCATTATTGCTATGCATAATACCATTATTGAGAATCGAGAAGCAAAGATCGTGGCCATTTGCCGCCTTGCAGTAACCGGCAAGACCAATAACACCAGTCACCGTGCCCGTTTTAGCCTTCACATTGCCATGAGCAAAACCGGAGCGCATTCTCCTCTTCAAAGTACCATCCACACCAGCAATTGGCAAGGACTGTTTGAGATGCGGCAGGATGTTCTCGTCCTGGTAAGCATAGCGAAGGAGCTTGACCTCCAGTTCGGCAGAAACATAGTTGTAGAGAGAAAGACCGGAGCCATCCGCAAACTTATATCGGGCAGGATCAAGTCCAATCTTTCTAACCAGCTGGCGCTGCACATTTCTGGCACTCTTGGCACTTGCCGGACGGTTGCCAGTAGAAGATGCAATCTGATAATACATGCTTTCGGCATAGAGATTATCACTGTCTTTCATCATCTTATGCAAAATCTGGTCCATGGTATGGAAACGGGTACAGATGGTGAAAGCACTTGCCGGACAGCGCTTCACGGAAGTTCCGGAACCGGCATAGAAGATACCAGCGTCCTTCAGCTTGGCGAGAAATCTTTCCATGAAAATATCCTTGCGTCCGAAAACCAATGGGGATAGCACGGGATTATCATCATCCCAGCACCAACCTTCGCCCAACAGGTCTTCGTCCTTCATCGAGCGGTCGGCATAGATGCTGCCCTGAATACTATCCACGCCCATATCTTTGAGACTGGTGACAAAAGCGGTCATATCATCATTATTGAAACGAGGGTCCATACCACCGATGCAATACACATCGCCCTTGAGTACCCCATTATCAATCGTGCCCGTATATTTCAGGGTCGTTTTAAACTGGTAAGAACCACCCAACTTATCGAGCGCTGTAATCGCCGTCACGAGTTTCATGGTGCTGGCAGGACGCATCAGTTGGCGCTCACGGAAGCGGTAAATGCAGGAATCAGCCTCCAGGTCCCAAACCATGATACCCACCTGAGAAGTTTCAAACATTTTGCTCTTGAGGAGTTTGTCAAGTCCCACCTTCACGGTTTCCGTCCAAGGCAATCGCAAAGTTTCAGCAGTAATTGTCTCCACCATCGCAGAGTCTGCCACAGCAGAATCTTCACTATCCTCCACTACCTCCTCATCCTGCTCAGGATTCGCATCATTTACCAGAACGTCCTGATTCTCCTGATTTTTTACAATTTGAGCCTGCATATTGGGGAGACAGAGCGTCATCACCATCAAAAGACTCATCACATATTTTATCATCTTATTCATTTCTAATTTTTCATTTCTCATTTTTTATTCTTTTCTCGATTTCCCGGATAAAACTTTCCTCATTATCAGGCTGCAGGCTGACCAGTTTGTTAGCTCCCACCTGAATGACGAGAGCATGGTCGAGTCCCCAACACGTCTTCATAGGTTCCACGCTGACAATATCGCACACTGGAATGGTCTGGTTTCGGGAGAATCGCCCCTCATTGATGACGATGAAATCCATTTCCTCATCCCGGTCTATAGGTTGCACCCTTCGGAAAGTATAAGTTGTATTCAGAATGCGCTCGATCATGCCCACAATGACGATGGCGAGCAGGATACCGATGATAGCCACCTTCACCCAGAAGAAATAACCGGTGAGGAGCGCAAATACCGCCACGCCACATTTGGCAGGAACCGAAAAACGCTTATGAAAAGTTCTGTCTGTCATACCTTATTATATATATGTTAAGTCACCCCGAAGCCACCAATTAGCACCTCACAAGGGTTTAGATTTACAAAAAACACTGCAAAATTACAAAAAATCCGTCTCTTATTACTCATTTTAAAGATAAATTATTACTTTTGCAACGAATTAAGGTTTCATCCCTTACAATCTTAAGGGAAGTGAAGGGTAAAACCATCGCAAAATGAAATTAAAATGAAGACTCTATTCCATAGGAATAAGAGATAAATTGATAAAATAAACTCAAATGGTTTATAAGTATGATTTTCTGATTATCGGTGCAGGAGTTGCCGGTATGAGTTACGCCCTGAAAG
>ERZ1034678.461-NODE-461-length-22671-cov-6.154802_pt1 | contig 22671 bp, 33 predicted proteins | sample MGYA00520640_ERZ1034678 | MGnify/ENA primary metagenome ERZ1034678 (study PRJEB33766, sample SAMN09781767) | gut metagenome | biome: gut microbiome | host: Homo sapiens | place: Madagascar | study: EMG produced TPA metagenomics assembly of the PRJNA485056 data set...
GTATTATTTGATGCTACAGATAATACAAGTATAACTGGTGGGTGGCAACAGAAAAATTATGTAGATGGTTATGGTACAGGTAGCATCAGCAATGGTCTTATCCAAGTAGTAGGCTCAACAGCCTATGGTGGCTCGGACGCTGCATATATGGTAATGTATCTAACTAAAAATAAAATAGACCTCACAGAAGCGACTTCTCTCAAAGCCCAAACGGGCACAATAGGTGGCGACTAGTTAGCCTTTGTAATAAAATCAGCTAATACTTTGAGTGGTTGGTATGACGCCCCTCTTACAGATGGAACCTGCCCAGCATACACTAAATTGACGGCTAGTGGAAGCAGTAATAGCACTGTGTCTATAGATGTAAGTGATATTACTGGACAATATTATATTGGTGCTATTGTTTGTGGAGATAGTATTTTTAGAGCTTCTCGTATATGGTTTGAGTAAGAGAGACGCGAATTTCCAAAATTTTCCAATTCGCCCTCAAGCCAAAACCTAAACCCTAAACCTACGGCGCGAATCCACTACCAAACGAATTTATACACTTTTAGAAAACCGTATAAATCCCACACCTAATGGAGCCGCGCCAAGCAGACCAAAGCAAAAACCTAGGCGAAAGCCTAAACCTAAAAGGAGGTAATCCTAAACCTAATGAAAGTATATATAGATAGCGAATTCAAATGCCATGTTAGTCCAGGAGAAGGACTGACGGAAGTTGAAGTAAGCTTTTTTGATAATAAATGTAATGAGTTTGTGGAAGGCTACCGCTATATTCCTTCCGGTTCTACGTGGACTAGAGAGGATGGAGTTGAGTTTGCGGGAGAAATGGTAAGCCCGTGGAAGGATTATAATGAGTTGGCTATGGCGCAATTGAGCTATCTAACCGAAAAAATGGCTGAAACACCTTCCACAGATGAGATCACAACTGCAATTGAAGAGGGGGTAAACAGCATATGAGTAAGCAAGAAACTTTAGATGTAATAAAGGAAACCGCCCGTAATTCTGCTCTTTATCTCTAGTCTCAAACCTCAATAATGACCGCAGACCAGCTTTATGAAAAAGAAGTATATATACCTGATTTCCAAGCTGTTCTTGCATCAGGTAATATGAACGAAAGAGAGGTAGGTTTTGTCTGTAAAAGTAGTGCGGGGCGCATGGTGAAGCTTCTTCAGCTCTATGATAGCACAATCTACACTAGTGAACCCGAAGAACTTCCGGCGTAGTGGGGCTTCAAATGGGCGACTAACCCACATTATGCTCTTCCTTTTATTTCTCTTTCAACTAGTCCCTACATGATTGGGGAAGTATGTATGGAAGGAGATAAGATATATAAGTCTTTGAATGATAATAACGTATGGGCGCCAAGTGCTCACCCTACCTATTGGAAATAGATTGATCTTGATGGGAAAGAAGTTGAGGAAGAAACTCCTGATACGCCTACTGAAGAAATTCTTGAATTTGTCCAGCCAACCGGTGCGCATGATGCCTATAAGAAAGGCGCGAAAGTCAAATACAAGGGTAAGGTGTATGAGAGCCTACTCGATGCCAATGTCTATGCGCCTGACGCCTATCCTAACGGATGGAAAGAAATAACAAAATGAGTGTTTAGACAATTTACATTCAGCTTATTGAAGCTGGAATGAGTGTAGTTGGAGCTTGCGCAATGTTGGGCAATATGAAAGCGGAGAGTAATCTCCGCTCCAACATCGCTTAGTATGAACTTACCTCTATGAGTGATGAAGAATACACTGAATGGGCTAATTAGGAAGAAAACCTAAATGCTTTTGCGCATGATGGAGTAGGCTATGGATTGTGCCAATGGACTTATTGGACGCGCAAGTATAAATTAGCTCAATATGCTAAGACAATGGAAACGAATATTGGAACAGAATGGCTGTAGGTGAAGTTTTGCATTGGAGAACTAAAGGGGGAAGCAAGTCTATGGAAGTATCTGTGTGAGACAGACAATCTATATGAAGCAACTTCTCGCATCTGCAAAGAGTATGAGAATCCAAATGTAAAAAATATTGATACTCGCTATACTTACGCGCTTGACTTCTATAATTAGGCTACTAATGGAGAGTTTAGCGAGGAGGTCGAAGAGGTTGAAGAAATGAACATAGTAGAAAAGGCAATAGCCTAGATGGAGAGTTGGGCACGCGACGACACCCATGGATATGATTAGAGTAATAGATGGGGACCCAATTATGACTGTAGTTCTGCGGTTATACAAGCTTGGGAAAATGCGGGCATTCCTGTAAAATCTAATGGCGCTACATACACTGGAAATATGTATAGTGTATTTACTAAGTGCGGTTTCGTAGATGTGACTGATAGTGTGAATTTGGCTAGTGGAGCTGGCTTGGTGCGTGGAGATATTCTTCTCAATCATGTCCATCATACAGCTATGTATTGTGGAAATGGACAAATAGTCCAAGCATCAATAAATGAGTATGGAACTACTACTGGTGGCTAGTCAGGAGACTAGACCGGAAGAGAGTTCTATGTTCGTTCTTACTACAACTATCCATGGGATTGCGTGCTTCGTTACTAGGATACAGACACATCTACTGATACATCTCCTGTAGTTGGAACCTAGTGGCCTCCGCGCCTTCTAACTTATCGTAAAGGTTGTAAGCTTACTAAAGGTTTAGATGTCTATGCTTGTTAGGCTCTTCTAAATTGTAGGGGGTATGACCTAGATCTTGATGGTGAGTATGGACAGGCAAGTGCTAACGCAGTTTTAGACTTCTAGAAGGCCAATGGGCTTGAGGCTGACGGCGATTGTGGCAATGATACATGGAGTATGTTGCTGAAGAAGTAATGTGTTTTCGGGCGCGAGACAGTTTAGATTTTGAAAAATATATGCGTCCCGCGCCAATTTTATTTTCTATAACTAAGGGGGTTCGTAATGTATAATATATATGTATAGCAAAAAAACTACGACCTAAAATACACCCTTGAACAGCCAATTGTGGCTAATAATGTAACTGTATATTAGTTCTTACTCCTAAAATCTAGTATAAAAGAGTGGGAAGATAATATAACTGGAACAATATTCCGTTCTGCCTGCTTCCAAAATGGTAGTGGTGGTAATAGCTATGAAATGGTACTGAATGATGGTGGCACTGAGTACCCAGACTACTATAAATGTCTTGTGCCATATAGTGTGCTTTCTAGACGTGGTAAGCTTTATTTTACTGTCTAGGTATCCAATATGGATAACTCGGTAATTTACCGCACCCATGTTTTGACTGTTCCACCCGATATCTATGAAGCGGGTCAAATGACAACTACTATCTCAATTGGCGATGGTTCTACTTTATCCACCATTCTTCAAGCTTTAGTTGGTGGTGAAGAAAATGAGGCTCTTGTCAAGAACTCCTCTGATAACTATGATTATAAATGGACGAAGGATATTTATGCGTCATAGGCTGAAAAGCTAGGTACTGCGCGCAATATAGGCATAGGTGGACTAGCTGAAGGTAGTGGAAGTTTTGACGGAAGCCAAGATATAACAATCCCAATTACTAAAATAAACTTTAGTGCTAGTGGAGCTTAGGTTACTGGTAAGTTGCCAGTTGATTGCTTACCGGATAGTGTATTAGGCTAGATGGTATATGGTGGTTCTATCAATGGGGCTACTGGTATAATTACTTTGTCTGCGGGTGCAAAAGACCGTTTGAAGCTTACTGCTTCTACTTATGACACATCTAAAGGTGTTCTGCCTAATGCTGAGGGTATTTATTTTATATGTAGCACGACTGGCGCGAAGCCTATTACTTTAGAAGTAGGCGATTGGCTACTTATAAATAATAATAGTTGGAGTAGGATCGATAATACTGATGCTGTATCTAGTGTTAGAGGCTCTAATAATACTGCTGCCCAAGCTAAAACGGGCGCAGTAGTGCTTGATGCAGATGATGTAAGCGCTGCTAAAGCGGATATTACTGCGACTAAAGATGCAACTAAAGGTTATCCTGCTTATATGGCAGAGGAACTATATAGCCCGCGTGCGATAAATGGTATAAATTTCAATGCTACATCTGATATTACTAACTATTGTAGATGTACTACGGCTGGTGGTATAGCGGCTAAAACAGCAACTTTATCTACCTTCAAGCTTCAAACTGGTTCCACCCTTTACATTAGTTTTGACAGTACTAATACAGCTAATAGTGTGACTTTGAATGTAAATGATACTGGTGCTAAACCTGTCTATGCTCGTGGATATTAGGTTGGTTCAATTAATCTTGGGGCAGATACTATTAGAACTGGTTATGTATATTTGATGGTATATGATGGGACTAATTATGTAATTGCTACTGGTATAGATAGCGCGCCTACCTAGATAAGTAGTGTGCGCGAAAGCTCTATTCTTACAGCTAATGCGACTTCAGCGCCTATTCCAAAAGCTATATATGATGTTGGTGGATATGGTAGTAAAATGTTGGTGTATTTAGATGGAAAGCTGTTATAGCCTGCGGCAGATTATACCGTTGATACAGCAACTAAGACAATCAATAATCTTCCAACAGCAGACTAGGAAAGAAAACTAGATTTCTTCCTTTACGTGAGTGAAGCTGTCATTGTTCCTACTGAAATTAGAGAATTGACTGATACAACTAATGATGTGCCAGTCAATAAGGCTACTCTAGCATTATCAGCGAATAAGCTTGCTAAATCAGCTTCAATAATGCTAGCTTCTGGGGATTATACTGGAAATGCTATGGGGTTTGATGGTTCTAGTTCTCTAGTACTTCCGCTCCCAGACACTCTTGATGCAGATGTAATTGGTAATGTGGCTGGTAATGCAGATACAGCTACAAAACTCAAGACTTCTCGAAAGATTGGTAACGCGAGTTTCGACGGTTCTTCTGATATAACTCTTGATGCAATTGGCGGGACTTCTAAAGCAAAAACTGGTACTTTAGCTGTAGCTTCTTGGAGTTCTAACTCTCAATCTTTGACTGTAGAAGGAATAACTGCAAGTAATAATATAATTGTAAGCCCAACAACGGCTTCCGAAACAAATTGGAATTTGTTTGGTGTTAGTTGTAGTGCGCAAGCAACTAACTCATTGACTTTTACTTGTAAAACAACTCCAACTGCGGCAATTGGTGTTTAGATTATAATTTTACCGTAATAAAAAAGAGCAGAGGATTTATTCCTCTGCTCTTATTGCATCTATTATAGCTCGTGCACTATCTCGTAGTTCAGTCAAACTACCATTATTTTCAACTATATAATCATAGGTGTAATCAAACACCCCATCATCTGCATGGTTGCCATATGTGGCAGGAAGATTATCTCTTGTAATGAGAAGCGTCTTTGCGCCAAGCTTTTCAACAAGCCGCTCAATCTCACGGGGTTCGCGGCAATCGACAAAGATTATACCAAAATCTTCTCCTCCATTCATCCATGTATATTTTATATTACTAATTTGAGTAGATACGTCCTGAAAAGGAATATCGCCCCAAGCTGTCATCATATCTTTCAGCATGGAAAGCCTACGTCTATTTTCCATTGTTTTAGTTCCATCCCAACCAAGCTCTTCTGCGACTTCTTTTACACAATCAACAGTTGAGATATGTTTGGTGCAATTTCCAAGAATACTCTCACAATATCCGAAGAAAGTATCCTTCCCTGCACCACCTTTAGAATTCAAAACAACAACTTCATACTTCATATTATTACTTCACTTTCCTTTATATCACTTATATTTAGTCCAAAAAATCCACACCAACTATTGAAGCTGTGAGGATAAAAAATTAGCTTTCCATCTGTGAACTCAGTCTGCTTACAAAAATCAGCTAAATTATACATAAAACGAGCATCTTTGAAGATTTTGAAAGTTTCAGGCATTACAAACAACTCATTCACAAGTTTATTTGACTTTTCAAGTTCTTTTCTATGGAATAAAAACTCAAGTTCATAAGCTTTATATATATTGAAAAAAGTTGGCCCAAGCTTGTATCTATATTCTGATTTGAGAATCCGGCGCGCACCCATTACTTGGGCTTGGAGATACTCAAAATTATGGGTTATATGAAAGCCTTCTTCACTTCGAGTTATTGAAGAAAGATTTCGTCTCCAAAGATAAAGAGGTTCTTCAATTCCATACTTCTTTTCTGTAAGTAGATGAGCTACAAGATTGAAATAACTATCTTCATTCACGCGAGGCTCAGGAGGAAACCTAAGCCCGATTTCTTGGAGGTAGCGCGCCCTATATACTTTGCTATGTCTCCATGTAAGATATTTATCTTTATGGATAATGAAGGCTTCTTGACCTTCCTTCTCACAAAGTATTTCTCCTGACACAATATCAGCAAAATTTTTCTTTGCTTCTGTATATAGTAAATCTACTGCGCGGGGCAACAACATATCATCTGCATCGACGAACATTACATAATCACACATTGGAACTGACTTATAATTTTCGTCTAGTCCAGTTTGACAAGCAAGCCCTGGCCCACCATTTTCCTCTCTCACTATATACTTTATAGTAAGAAATTTCCTATACTTCTCAATTATATTATTATAATCAATTCCGTCACAATCATTCACGATTGTAGTTATAAAGTTGTGGCGAGTCTGTGCCATTAGAGAATTGAGTGTATCTGGTAGGGTATCCCGCGCCTTATAAACAGGTATTATAATGTTTAGCAAGGACATTCACCCCTATAGCCTCTCATTTTATTTCTATGCCATACAGCTAAATCGTCTACCATTTCATTATAATAATTACCCGTATGTCCAGATACTTTATGAAAAGTAATAGCTGGATTTTCAAAGAAAGGAATTAGCTGTTCCCATAAATCTCTATTAGCAACTGGTTCTTTCTTACTATTTCTCCATCCATTACTCTGCCAGGCGCGATACCATTGCTGCTTCCAACAATTATAGGCATATGCGCTATCAGTATAGATATGGATTGAAGAAAAAGGTTTTATAAAACCATTTCTTTCTGCTTCATCACAGGCTTCTCGAATAGCTTTCAATTCCATTATCTGATTAGTAGATTTGGGGGAATATCCTCCTCCACTATTCATTACAGCATTTTCTTCAACTCTAATCCAAGCATAGCCACCTACACCTGGATTAGGGCTACAAGCTCCATCGGTATAGTATTCAATTGTAGTAGGCATTATAGGTTTCCTCCACGATTGTAATAGGAGCTTCGAGGGCACGTGCTGGGCGATCAAACCATTCAAGTGCATCGCATTCTTCAACTGTTATTCCATTCTCAAGCTTTGTTCTTCGAGTGAGTCTGTGAAGAGTTGTTTTGGTATGAAGCTTGAGCCAAAGATACTTGAAGAAGTTCATTCTTATATAGACTTGGTAGCCTAAAACTCCTGCATAGGCCATAATTTTTAGAAGCATTTTGTCACTCACTTTCTTATAGCTAAGCGGCATTGCGAGAATTACATTCTGTTTTTCTTCATACCGTTTGCGCATTTCAACCATACACATACCAAGGAAATTATCATATATATTCTGATTTGTTGGCAATTTCTTTACCTCCTTTTTTCTTTTATTATATCATAAGAATTTCTAAAAGTCAAATCCTAGGCGCGTCTACTATTATAATAACGCGCGGGCGCATACGCGGGATTATACAGCAAAATTCCAAAGTTGTCAAGTTTTTTCATCTACTTATATATAGGAATAGATATTCCGTTGGAGGTTCTAATGAATTATATAAGAGTAAATGCTTGGAATGTTTGGGATACGGCTAATGCTCTCTTCTATGCAATGGAAGATGGCGATAAGGCTGGAATTACCGAAGCGCAATTTGGCGATCGAGTTTATATCGTCACCACAAAGAAAACCTATGTGATGGGTAATGATAAGGTTTGGTATGAAATGTAAAAAAGAGCCAGGGCTTATGCCTCTGGCTCTAAGTAATAAGAGATTATCTACAGGAAGAAGTATTTATTAGACGGGCAAGCTCCATCCTGTGGTATTTTATAGCGCGCCAAGTTTCTATTTTTCCAAAGATACTTGACGATATTGTGTAATCTATTCTCAACCTGACTTATTGATAGGTTATACTTTTTGCCAAGAGTATAATACACATCTTTTACTATATATGTCTCAGGAATTGTGAGAAAGATTTCAATTGTCTCAAAGAATAATCTGTATCCTTTGAAATAAGCAGGAACCTATAAGTCCTTTCTTACGCGCTATATTATATCATTTTCATTCATATCATCACTCCTAATTATAAAAAACAGCCCGTAATGAGCTACATGAATGAAAATCTCTTATTATATATATAATATCATAAAATGAAGTAAAAAGCAAATTTTCGCGATAGAAGTGAAAATTTGCTTTTTTCTTTTGCCTTTGGTATAATATATATAGAATAAAGGTAAGGCGCTTTCAGCAATTATTATAGCTTGCAACGCTTATATGCGCCTTGTCTTTTCAATTTATTTGAAAAGGAGACTTATATAATGAATTTTGCTGATGCTATGGGAAATAGTATGTATTCTACTAACTGGGGTAAGACTGAAAATGGTGCAGTCGCGCGCACTACAACTTCTAGTTCTCTTCTTGATCTTTTTGGTGTAATTGGTGCTATGAGGAGCAGGGATGAAAACGACATTATTTCTATGTTTAGAGCAGCCTATGCCGAAGATAAGGCGTTGGCTACTAAGATGTTGTTCTATGCCAGAAATTGTAGAGGCGGCTGTGGCGAGAGACGCACTTTTCGTGTAATTCTTCGTTGGATGGCAACTAATCATCCTTCTATTATAAAGAAGAACCTTGATAATATTGTGTTCTTTGGCCGTTGGGATGACCTTTATACCCTTGTAGTAACTCCTTGTGAGAAGGAAATGTGGGATCTTGTCCGCGCGCAGTGGCTGGAAGATGTAGCTAATTTCCAGCAGAAGAAGCCTATTTCTATAATGGCAAAGTGGCTTAAGAGTGTCAATACTAGTAGTGAGGAAAGCTGTGCGCTTGGACGTAAGACTGCGCGCGAACTTGGACTTAGCGAAAAGGAATATCGTAAAGCTCTTTCTAAGTTCCGTAATTACCTCAATGTGTGTGAGAGACGCATGAGTAAGAAGGAATGGAAGAAGATTGTATATAGTGAAGTTCCTTCCTATGCTATGAAGAGATATCGTAAGGCTTTTACAAAGAATGATGAAGAGAGATTTACTAGCTATAAGATGTCTCTTGAAAAGAAGATGGAAGATGGAACTATATCTAGTAAGGATATCAAATCTACTGTAATGTATCCTATGGATATTGTGAAGGATTATTTGAATAAACAGATACGTTCTTCTTATTTTGACTATGGAACTATTGCCTCTATAGACACAATTCTTGAAGCTCAGTGGAAGACTCTTCCTAACTATATTGAGGGTGAGAATAATGTATTGGTAATGGCTGATGTAAGTGGTTCTATGATGATAAATAATATGGAGCCTATGAGCGCAAGTATTGGCCTTGCCACCTATTTTGCGGAGCGCAATCATGGGGTTTATAAGAATAAGTATATGAGCTTTAGTAGTGATCCTTCTTTCATAGAGCTAAATTCTACTTGGAACTTAGCAACTAAGATAAATGCTGTTATGAAGACTGAGATAGGTTTTTCTACTAATCTTGAACGTGCATTTATGACTATACTCAATACTGCTAAGATAAATAAAGTCGCGCCGGAAGATATGCCCAAGGCTCTTATTGTTATTAGCGATATGGAGATTGATAGCTATTGCAGAGGTTATGGGCTTGACTTTTTGAGCGAAATGAACCAGAGGTTCGTCAACGCAGGATATGAGCCTATGAGAGTTGTATTTTGGAATGTGGAAGCTAGAAATTCAACTTATCATGCAAAAGCAACAAATCCCTACGTTAAGTTTGTAAGTGGATTTAGCGCCTCTTCTTTCAAGGACATCCTGATGACTCTTGATGAAAAGCCCTATGAGAGTATGGTCAAAATACTCAATAGTGAGATGTATGATAGGGTCATTGTGTAATTGATTATAAGGCGCGGGTTATATAGGTTCGCGCCTTTTCAATAGTTGATAAGAAGAATTTGAATTTTGGGGAAATTTATGATATACTATATGTAGAAAATAAGAAAGGGGATATACAATGGGATATCGTAAATCAGCATATTCAAAAGACCAGACTAATGAGTGGCAGGGACGCATTGCAATTATATTAGCAGGCGCAGAAGAGGCTCTTTCAATCCCCGAAATACAGGAAAGAGATATTTGCCTTCAAGGTATTACTCCTCAGAAGATGGCTAAAATGCTGGGAACTCTGGCTGAGTATAATTTGGTTGGGAAGGCAAAAGGAAAGAATGGCAGAATGATGTATAAGAGCCTTGCTGTTATGGAAAAGCAAGGGTATGATGTTGAACTTTATATGAAAGGAGTGAGTGGGTGAAGGGTGAAAGAGGTTATATTGTAAAGGTAAGATTTCTTAGTTTTTCTTCCGAAAGTGGCTTTCCCTCAATTGGGAAGAAAGATTATCATTATCTTATTGGTGAAGAATTGATGCTTCAAATTCTCAAAGAGGCATATAGCCGTGGTGGAAGCACAACTGTTTCAGAAGTGCCTATAAAAATAGTAAATAATAAAGGCTATAATTATAGGGATGGCGAATGTATCATCATTCAAAGATATCTAGTAGAGGACATAGCTTGGCAATCTATAAATCTAGAGAAAAGTTCAACTTATCGGGAAATTATAGAGTGGAAGCCTGGAAAATATGATTGGTATGGGGATTCTTTTTATATCGAAGCTAAGCATCTTAGCGATGATGGATTTGTCAATGGGCCACAAATTCTTAGAAACCTTATAAATGAAGGCGCGATGCCTAAAGAGATACCCACTAGTGATAAGATGAAAATAAATGGAATAGAAACGGCAGCGGCAACGGCAACAGAAGTATTAGTAAATGGAGATAAAATATCTAATTCATATAATCTCTATACTCAAGCAAATAGTATGCCTGAGCTTACTATGTGTGATAAAATTACTAGTAATAATTATGGGTGGCCAGATTATGTTTATGATTATCTCTACAAGCCTACTCCTATTTCAAAAGATACTACAAATTGGGGTAATTATGGCACTTCGACTATAACTACTGACGCTTCAATTACAACTAACACTACTTCTCCAATAGGTATTGGTTTAGACGCTTCTAAATTAGCTGGAAATAAAATTGAAAAGAAAGAGGATAAAAGTATGTTTGAAAATATGGCAAAAGATTTCAAGTTTGGTCCTGCGACTGATATAAGGTTCTCTATATATGGTCCTGCCTTCAATGGTGGAGACAGATGGCTTGCGCGCCACGAAGGCGAGTGGGTTGATGTAAGTGATATGCTTATTGATGTAGGCAATATTTGTTATATGATGCCCGTTGCTAAAACCTCCATAAAAGAAGGAGATTTTATTCTCCACAAGGACAAGTGGGCACGTGTTGATTGTATTGTCGAGGAAGACAATTATATCTCTGTTGAGAAGATAAATGAGCGGGAAGTCGTGCAGGTTCTTCCTACTAAGAACATATTTGGCTTTGACTACTACACTAAGCTTATGTGCCCAATTGAAAGCTTTGAAGGCGTGGAAGGCTTTGGTGCAACGACAGATAATCCTTTTGGCATGCTGCCTTTTGTAATAGCGATGAAGGATGGAAAGAAAGACAATCTGCTCCCACTTATGATGATGAGTGGTAAAATGGATATGTCTAATCCTATGACGCTTATGATGCTGGGTGGAGACAATTCTAATCTTGGTCTTATGATGGCTATGATGGCTATGAAGAAAAAGGATAAGTAAAATTTGATTTTATAGGAATTTTTTGATATAATATTAGTAGAATAAGAGAAAAGCTCTTATCAATTGAAATGTAATTTTTGAGTAAAAGGAGTAATGAAAAATGGAAAAGATGAGCACTGTTCAGGCTATTGAAACTCGTAAGGAACTGTATGAGATAGTTCTTGGCGCACTGGAGAAGGAGGGTATTACTAACCAGCCTGTAAAGGGCGGTAGTCTTATCGCTCTTACTGGAGATAACACTGGCTATTATGCCAAGGTCTCAATTTCTATCTGTGATCTGTCTAAAGTTGATGGGTATATTGAGGAGTATGCAGAGCAGCAGGCAAAGAATGCCGTTCGTGCACAGGAAGCTGCAGCACGAGCAGAGGAAAAGGCACGTAAAGCCGCTGAGAGAGCTGAGAAGAAGGCTAAAAAGGACGCCGAATAAGGTTTGAGGTAATGGAGAGAGGGAGGTATATAACCTCCCTTTCTTTTTAGGTTTAGATAGTGCGGAACAATAGGTAGCCGCGCTAGCAGATAAAAAGAAAGGAGTATAGGAATGAGTTTTGAACGTTTTGCAGAGTTTATAGATAGATATAGACTTGGTAGGGATAAATTTGAAAGATGGGCTAATGCAACAGAAGATTATTTTGAAGATTGTATGATGGGCTTTATTCCTGATGATAGTTTGCCTATTGATATACTAAGAGATATCTTTGAGGACGATGAAGACTGGATTGGTTATTGGCTTTATGAGTTGGAGTTTGGTGTAAAGTGGCGCCCTGGAACTGTGACAATTGATGATGTAGATATACCACTTGGTTCAGTCAAGGATTTGTATGATTTTCTTGTGAAGAATATGGAGGAAAAGAAGCATGAGTAAGCCACTTGGATATTTGGGCGGCGATATTATGAGTTTTGGGAGTAATCTCGCGCGCCAGTATGAGTATGATAAGTTTTTGGAAATGGGGTTGCCTGTTGAGGTATATTCTCCAGTTCAAAACAAATCTATCAATGATAAATCTAATATGACTGAAGAAGAGAACAACCATTTAGCAGAGAAGATTACTGAAGCCGATATTGAAAGACTTTGGAATAGTGATTTTGTTGTGATGTGTCCTGAGCAAAGCGCTATTGGTTCAATGTGTGAAACAGGATGTTTATTTGGATGGAAGTGGATGGCTGAAAAGTTCCTTTCTCTTTACCAAGAATCTAAAATCAATAGAGAAGATGATGAACAGACTCTTACTCGTATCTATAATGAATTGCTTCGTATAAACGATAAGAAAAATTTCTTCCATTATTTTGATATTAGAACTAATCATTTGAATGAGAAAGATTGGCGCAGAAGTTTTTCTATCAATCAGCTTCTTTATGGTATGATACTTTATACTTCTGAAACGGGAGATTTTGAAAGTTTTGAAAATATTATGGAGCGTTTGGAGGAACTATATAAGAATGACTAATAAACAACTAATTAGTTCTTTCAATGCTTGGACTAGTATTGCGCGCCCGCAGGGCGAGAAGTATCATTGGGACAGAATTACTCATAATCTCTTTCGTTATTATGATGAAAGAACTAATGAATGTGCTTTTGCAGTGATAGGGTTAGATGGAAAAATACATAGAATGTTTTGTGAAGTTGATTTTCAGGAGGATGTAGAATGATTTATGGGATAGGCGATAAGCCACCTTTTGGAAAACTTCTCTTGTTTTCCTTACAATTGATGTTGAGTTGTTTCACAGCAACAGCATTGATAGGACAGATATGTAATGTTCCACTGTCTGGGGCTTTTATAGGTTCTGGCCTTGCCACAATTGTATATCTAATAATTACAAAATTTCAAAGTCCTATGTACGTGTCAAATTCGGGGGCTTTTGTTTCTCCTGTTTTGATAGCTTTACAGTTGGGTGGTGCTACTGCTGTAGCAATAGGTGGTTTAGTAGCATGTATTGTATATTGTATTTTTGGATTTATTTTTATAAAAATTGATGTAAGACATATATATAAAGTTTTACCTAAAGTGTTGATTGGTTCAATTACTATAGTCATAGGTATTACTCTAATGAGTTTTATCCCTTCATATATTGGTAATACAGGAAATGTGGGAATTTTTATAGCATTGGTAACAGCTTTAGCTATTGCTTTTGCTTCTCATTATTTTCGTGGAGCACTGGCATTATTTCCTTTCTTGATTGGAACATTAGTAGGCTACATTATTTCAATTCCTTTTGGTTTAGTAGATTTTAGCGTTTTTGAAGATATAAACTTTTTTACTTTTCCAGACCTTGGCTTTTTCCATTGGAGAACTCTTGATATAGCTATAATGCCGAACATTATTATTCTATTTGTCGCCTTTACAGTAAGCGCTATTTGTGAGTGTTTATCTGACCATGCAGTTTTAGGAAATATTATTGATATTGATTTGTATAAAAAACCGGGATTGGGACGTATTTTTATTGGTGAAGGAGTGGCGAATCTTATTGGGGCATCGAGTGGTCAACTTTGCCAATGCAGTTATGGAGAAAGTGTGAGCACTATTGGTTTTAGTAAGTGCGCTTCGGTATATGCTACTTTAGGATGCGCAATTTTTATGATTAGTTTAGGATTTATAGAACCAGTTCAAGCCTTTATTGCTTCTATTCCTTCTTGCGTTATCGGCGGAGGAACTGCTATGGTTTTGTACGGTTTTATTGCTAATAGTGGTATTAGAACTTTACAAGCAGTTGATTTTAGCAATCAAAAAAATTTGATTATCAGTTCAATAGTATTATCTTTAGGTATTAGTGGAATAACTATTGGTAATGATATTTTTCAATTGAGTGGCACGGCTCTTGCTCTTATTGTTGGTATTGTTCTAAATTTTATATTGAAAGAAAAATTGACAAAAGAATAATATTATGATATAATATAAGTATGTAGGGAGCAGTGGAGTCATGACCATTGAGAAATGATGCTTTTACCATCAAACTATGTACTTTTTATTTTTTGTAAAAGGAGAAATAAATATGGGATATATTTATAAAATAACTAATCAAATAAATAATAAGGTTTATATTGGTCAAACATCTCGAACAATAGAAAAACGCTGGAAAGACCATTAGAAAAGTGCAATAATAGATTAGACGTCTTTGTATAGAGCTATGCGAAAATATGGAATTGATTAGTTTCATATTTCTGAAATAGAGAAATGTCCAGATGATTTGCTCAATGAAAGGGAAATATACTGGATTGATTACTATGATTCATACTATAATGGGTATAATGCCACTTTGGGTGGTAATGGACATGTAAAATATTCAAAAGAAAAAATTTTTTCTTTATGGCAGAAAGGAAAAACTGAACGAGAAATCAGTAATATTTTAGGATGTGCTAGTAAAGTTATAGTAGGCGCATTAGATAGTTATGAAGTACCCGCCTCTGAGAGAATATCTCGCAGCGCTCAAATTAGGGCTTAGAAAAATGGCACCCCTATTGAGCAATATACACTTGATGGAAAATATATCGCCACTTTTTCATCTTCTGGAGAAGCTGAAACTAAGACAGGTATATCGCAAGATGAAATAAATAGATGTTGCATAATAGCACAAAGAAAACGTTATGATACTATATATTATACTTCTTCTGCCGGAAGATATATATGGAAAAGAGAAAATGATAATACGCCCCTTTCTAAATGGATAAAACTCAATAAAAAGAAAGGTGGTCGTAAAGCAGTGGCTCAATATACTTTAGATAATAATTATATACAAAGTTTCTTATCTTTAGCTGATGCAGCAAGAAGCATAGGCAAGCCTGGCAGAGGTAATAATATAGGAATGGCCTGTAATGGTAAGAGACAAAGTGCTTATGGATATATCTGGAAATATGAAGAGGATAAATAATGACTTACCAAGAAGCTCTGAAGAAAGCGAACGCTTTTATAAGTAATGAATTAGCCCTTGCGCGCACTACATTAGATAAATCGTCAACATATAGTATTTTTATTGGAAAACATGGATTGACCATATCTATTTTGAATGAGGAGGAGGATTGCGATGCTGAGACTTGAAATAACTGAGAAGTGGAGAGTTGAAAGCCAAGAAGAAGCCGAAGCTTTTATAAAGACTTCGCGCGAAGCCGGGCCAAAGGAGGGCTATGACCTTACTAAAGCATCTTATGCCCACAAGGAAAAGACAGCTAAGGGTGAAGTCATTGATGAGTGTGAAGTTGTTCAACTTACAAAAGTCTATAATACTGTTTGGAATATATGAGTAAAGAAGAAAAATTTTGTGCTTGCCAATCTCCTGATGGTGCCTGGTGTTGGAAAGCTAAAGACATCGAGCCTTGCAAGATATGCGGATGTACAGATATAAAGCTAACAGAATTTGGCTATAACGAGTTAGGAAGAGTTTATGCTGGTATAGAAGAGCAAATGCCTGACGAGTATAAGACTGCTCGAATTGCTTATGAGGCGCGCCTACCTAAAGAAAGCAGTTCCCATATAGACTTGCTGCCTAAGAAGGAAAAACGAAAAGAAAAGGTTATAACTCTTTGTGGTTCTACTCGTTATAAGGATGAATTTTTTGCTGCTTTAGAAAACTTGACACTCGCAGGTAATATCGTGATGCTTCCGGGTTATTTCGGCCATCAAGAAGGCGCCATACCTATAAGTGAGACAGTAAAAGAAAATCTAGATGCCTTACATAAGAAAAAGATAGATATGAGTGATATCATATATGTTATAAATAAAGACGGATATATTGGAGAAAGTACCAAGAGTGAAATTGCCTATGCTCTCGCGCACAATAAGGAAGTCTTATATTATGAGGATAGAGGAGAGAAAATTTGATTTTCTCTCCTTTTTATTATATAATATATATAGAAAGTGAGTTGATAGAAATGGATTATAAGATATACGCTTCAATATTAGAAGATGAGGCGCGCACTCAAATTGAGAAGTTGGCAAGTTGTCCAATAGGAGAAAATGCTCATATTCGTATAATGCCTGATGCACATGCTGGTAAGGGATGTGTTATTGGCACGACTATGCAAGTAAGAAATAGGGTTTGTCCTAATCTTGTTGGCGTAGATATTGGATGTGGTGTTAGTGCTTTTGAAGTACCTTCTTATAATCATTTTACTAAGGAAGAGCTTGAGGAACTTTTGAGCTGGCTTGAGGATGGTGGAGTTCCTTCTGGCAGAAATGTCTGGGAGAAGATAGAGGATATTGATAAGGTAGCTAGTCGTTTAGGCACTTCTTATAGTTGGTTTGGAAGCAATTATATAGACCAGTTATACTGTAAGGATAAGCTCCAGAATATTGACTATTTGAAGAGGTCAATAGGGACTCTTGGCGGTGGTAATCATTTCATCTCGATTGAAGAAAGTTCTTCAGGCACACAGTATCTTCTTATCCACTCTGGTAGCCGCAATCTTGGAGTTCAGGTAGCGCAATATTATCAGAATTTAGCTGAACAGACTCTGACCAATGAGTATAATGAGGAACGTGCCAAGATAATAGCCTATTGGAAAGAAAAAGACCCAACTCAAATTCAAAAAGCTCTTGCTGTAATAGAGAAGAAATCTGCATCTGGTTTAGAATTTATAACCAATGATTCAATGGAAGACTATCTCCATGATATGGATATATGCACATTATGGGCGCAATGGAATCGTTTGATTATTGCAACTATAATTATGACTCATTGTAATAAAGCCGTAATATCATCAATAGATACTCCTCATAATTATATAGATGTTTATCAGGGTATTTTGCGTAAGGGTGCAGTGGATGCAAGTGCGGGTTTGAGCTTTCTTCTCCCTCTCAATATGCGCGATGGGACTCTTATCTGTAAGGGGAAAGGAAATGAAGATTGGAATTGTTCTGCCCCTCATGGTGCGGGGCGCCTTATGAGCCGAGCACAAGCCCGCGCGACTCTAGATTTTTCTGCTTTCCAGAAATCTATGGAGGGTATTGTATCAAATACTTGTATTGATACAATAGATGAAGCGCCTTTCGCTTATAAAGATTGGGAAGTAATTGCAGAAGCAATAGAACCGACTGCAATTATTTTAGACCATCTTCATCCAATTTTCAATTTCAAGGCGCAGTCCTAAAATTTGATTTTTTGGAAAATTTATAGTATAATTATTATGAATAGAGAAATCTATTCGTAATCTTACTAGTAGGAGATGGAAGTTATGAATTTTGATACTTGGATAAACATTATTATCAATGTTCTCTCAAGTCTGGTCATTATCATTCCTCTTGGTGTGAAGCTTTATCGCACTATAAAGGATTTGGTAAAGGAGTAGAATTGGCCTGTACTGATGGGTTATGCTATCAAATATATGGCTATGGCTGAAAAGAATATATCTGGGGGCGCGGAAAGGAAGTAGTGGGTTCTTGATTCTCTGAAGACTACCGCGCAGAATATTGGATATAACCTAACAGATAGTGATCTGGCCAAAATTGGAGAAATGATAGATAGTATTTGCGACGCAAGTAAGGTCATCAACTAAAATAAGAAGCCCTAAGTAATTAGGGCTTCCTACTAGGATTAGAGTTAGGAAAATTTGAATTTTCCTAAATTCTATAGTATAATATATATGTAAGGTTGAGGGAGAACCTCAAAGAAAGGAGCAAATCTAATGAAAACTGTTACAATGGAAGAGCTGGGCCGTGCCTTCAAGATAAAGCCTAAGAATCATGCCTCTAATCCTAAGCCGGTCAAATGCAATAAGTGTGGTGCAACAATGATTGCTCATTCCATGACTAATATTTATACTTGTCCGGGTGAGATTGAGCAGGAGAAGAACGGTAAAAAGGAGCTTGTTCCTTGTGGTAATTTCCTTATGAGGAATTATATTATAAAGTAAATCTAACTCTTAGGAGGTAGTTCTATGCGGTGTGTAAGAATTGTAGTAGGCTATTTCCCAGACAGAAATACTGGTTATATAAAGCAAGTAGGCTCAAATGAGCGAGTTGCTTATTGGAAAGAAAAGTGGAGAGCTGAAGGAGCTGTAGTGCGCGCGGGTTTATCTTACTATCAGGAAAATAAGCAATACGCTTATGAGAGCTTGAAGAAAAAATTGATAAAGGAGATACAAAATGCAGGAAAAAGTTGAAGTCCATTATACATTTAGTCCTCTTAGAGGTAGAAGTCATTTCAATAGTTTTTGTGCTACTGTGCAGAGACTTGGGGATGAGTTTCCAGAACTTAGAATTTCTTGCATGATGCATTCTAATACATTTGAAGAGACTGTAAGGATAGATGGATTTGTAGCTAAGGAGAAAGAAGAGGATTTCTTGGCGCGAATTGACTATCTGAAGAGTATTGAGTGAAATTTGATTTTTAGTAGATTTTAGTATATAATATATGTATAAAGCCTAGAGGACGGAACGGGCAGCCGTCGCCTTTAGTTGGAGATATGGGAGTGCCGACCCATCTAGGCTTTTAGATATGCGAGTATGACGGAATTTGGTATACGTAGCAGACTTAAAATCTGCCGCCCGGAAGGGATTAGGGGATCGTGGCCCCTTACTCGCACCAGTATAAATACCTAAGGAAATTATCAGCATAATCGTAAGTATGCTAGCCGTAACGAGTATATAAAGTAGCCTGTAATGGGATGGTACATTGACACGGCCAATCACTGCCAGTTAGGTATTTATTTATTTATATGGGCAAATGGTGGAACAGGTAGACACAATAGCCTTAGAAGCTATCGCCGAAAAGGCGTGCCGGATCGTAGCCGGCTTTGCCCACCACTATGGGATAGTGCTGTAATAGGTAAACAGGCCAGTCTCAAAAACTGGTGTCGAGAGACGTGTGAGTCCGAGTCTCACCTATCCTACCATTAGGAGGTTCCAACTCCTTCTTCTAAAAAAGTTGGCGCATAACCCCTAAAGTAGTTGTCAAGCTTATGGACAGTGATAGTGGGTTGAACTCAATTGAGTAGGCAGTTTTCAGCGAATAGGAAATGAGCCATGCTATGACGTCTAGCTAAAATTGAGCAGTATTTCATTCCTTTAGAGATACGGGTTAGGTCTTGCGTGCCTAGCTGAACACATTTCGATTATTTTTTGAAAAGCTATTCTACCAACCTCTAAGTAGACTAACCAAATACACAGCTTTGTTCTAAGTAGCCTCTGTGGGCGTAGTTGAAGAGTAGATGTTGAGTGCGCACGAAGTAGAATGGTGGAGACGTTCAAGACGTCGGCGTGGCCTGTCCCAAGGAGGCGCGATTCCGGTAAAAAAGGTAGCTTAGGTTCCTACCTCAAAATATTGGGAAGAACCTTTATAGAGCGCTGTAATGGCGCTCACCATATGGCCTTATAGCTCAGGTGATAGAGCAGCCCATTGTGGGTTTGTCGTTGGTTTGAATCCAACTAAGGCTATTAGATATAGGATACTATACAAGTTTTGAACGTTCACTCCTATTAGAAAAAAAGTATAGTTGACACCTCGGAAAGACGGGGAACGTTGGTGCCATCGACTAAAGGTGAGGTCAACAGCTTTTCACGCTGTAAATACGAGTTCGAGTCTCGTTGGCACTTCCAGCAAGGTTTTGAAAGTTTAGAGATAGTAGGTCTGTATCTATCCACCTAGCCACAGAATGAAAAAACTTTTCGGCAGTAACGGGGAGAAGTGTCGTTAGCTTAGGCTTTTAGTAATGAATAGACACTAAAAGTATGGTCTTCTTTCCACCATTATGGGTCTGTAGCTCAGAGGCAGAGCATACGACTGTTAATCGTAAGGTCAAGATATCGTAATTCTTCAGACCCTCCATATGGGCCAGTAGCAAATCGGCAACTGCGGCGGGCTGTAAACCCGTTTCCTTCGGGAATAACTGGATCGACACCAGTCTGGCTCACCATAAAGGTTAGCTAAAGGCCACGGCTAACTCCGTAAAACTCGGATAGTCCCTCAACCATAAGGTCCGTAGCCTAGGACGTGACGATAAACTGATCTAGGCACCGAATATGTGCCACTAGCTCAGAGGAAGAGCACCGCCCTTTTAAGGCGGGTGTGCGGGGATCGTTACCCCGGTGGCGCACCATAAGGTTTAGACAGCGCGGTAGGCTATCGCGCCAAGAGAGTAAAAGGAGATATAGATGAAAATTACGATAACTCAGGAAGAAAGTGCAAAAGTCGAAAGACTCTTCTTTGAATATAATGCGAGCGTGGATGTGCTGAGATTCCTTATGACGCAGAAGGGCTTGCCAGAGGAAAATCTCAAAAAGTATAATGACGTGATAATGGAGAAGAACTGGGAATTGGAACAAGCTAAGCAAGAAGTGACTGCAAAGTATCGTCCAAAAGGAACTTCTACCTATGTTTTTCTTTTTGAGGAGAACGCAATTGACTTTACTTAAGCGCGAAGAAGAATACAGTGATATTATCTATCGCTTATATGGCGGAGATATTGGGGCTGTTCGTAATATTACATTCTAGGTCACAGAAGATTGCACATGTAGATGTAGTTATTGCTATGAATGTATAAAGACATCTGCACGAATGAGCAAAGAGACAGGACGACGCATTGTAGATTTACTCTTCAAAATGTATGAAGAGGATAAGCCTAATGCTATTATAAATAAATCTACCAAAGCAATAATTTTGGATTTTATTGGTGGAGAACCACTTCTCAATATAGAAGTAATAAATGATGTATGTACTTATTTTATGGATAGGTGCTTATCTACTAACCATCCTTGGTTATATACCTGGCGCGCGTCTATGATTTCTAATGGTGATGCATATTTCAAACCAGAAGTTTAGGCTTTTCTCCAAAAATTTCAATCACATCTAAGTTTTTCTATTACTTTAGATGGGCCAAAAGACCTTCACGATAGTTGTCGTATTCATGTTGATGGGAGTGGGAACTTTGATAATGCTTTTCGTGCTTTTCAACATTATACAACTCATTATGATGCAATTACTTCTACAAAATGCACTATCGCGCCTGGTAATCTAGATAAAGTAAATGAGATTGTAAGTTTCTTTTATAGTCTAGGAATAAAGAATATCCATATGAATCCGGCTTTTGAACCTGAATGGACATATGAGTAGGCGCGAATCTATTTCGAGAAATTAGTTGAATTAGCTAATTTCTGTTTAGAAAAAGAAGATGTAAGTGTTTCTGTCTTTAGAGAAGATACCTATAGTCCTTTAGACAAGAATAATCTTACAACCTATTGTGGTGGCTATGGGGAAATGCTGGCTTTTGACCCAGAAGGTAAGGCTTATCCTTGCCTTCGTTATATGAAGACTTCGCTAGGCACGGATGCTTCTCCGGTAGTAATTGGTGATACGGATTGTGTGTATGAGAGTGATGAAGCGAAAGAGACCCTGCGCGCCATGAAAGCAATTACTCGTAAGACAGAAAATACGGTAAAGTGTTTTGAATGTCCAATTGCTAGTGGATGTGCAGAGTGCGCCGCGTGGAATTATTAGAGTGCTGGTGGAGTTTGGAGTATACGAAATACTAATATTTGTCCAATGCATTAGGCAGAAGCATTAGCTAATTGCTATTATTGGAATAAGAAGTATAGGAAGCTTGGAGAAGATAAGAGGTTTAGGCTCTGGATTTAGAAAAGTGAAGCTTTGAAGATCGTGAGTTTGAATGAATTTTATACTTTGAAGGTTTTGGAAATGTAAAATTTGATTTTTATTGAATTTTACGATATAATATATACAGAAAGTTGAGGATGAAACCCCAAAGGATGCGAGTTTGGCCACTCAATTCAAAAGGTCCTCAAAGTGATAAGGTTTTCGGTGTTTTACTTATCAGCTTTCAAGAATTGAATTTTGACTTTCTTCAAAATTCATAGTATAATAAATATATAAAATGGCAGAGCGGTTCGGCAACCCAAACTTCTCAATAGAAGGGATAGAA
>ERZ1034678.464-NODE-464-length-22664-cov-28.700429_pt1 | contig 22664 bp, 19 predicted proteins | sample MGYA00520640_ERZ1034678 | MGnify/ENA primary metagenome ERZ1034678 (study PRJEB33766, sample SAMN09781767) | gut metagenome | biome: gut microbiome | host: Homo sapiens | place: Madagascar | study: EMG produced TPA metagenomics assembly of the PRJNA485056 data...
CCGAGTGCTCGCTGCTTGAGTTAAAATGTCAAGACCGACATACCTAAAATCTTGCATCAACGTGCTCTAAGTCACAAATTATATTTATTTTGGGAAGAAATTAACATAGAGTAAAGTCAGCGGTTATCGGAAGAAACATAGAATCATACGGTGGCATTTGTTTGTTTGTCGATTTTTTACTTTCACGTAGAAGAGTCTTGGCTTTTCTGACACTGATACCATTGTTTTGCATCCATCTTGCCATACCACGCTTATTTACATGTTGCTCACATTGAAATGCTCGTAAACACGCTGTTGGATCATGGTTCAGTGCTTGTAGAAACATGTTCCACACACTTTTGTATCGTTCTGCTACTAACATATTTTGAGGTTTTAATAATGTGGCAGCAAAGGTAACAAGCATAATGATTAAAAAAAGGCTGCATCGCGGACACGCTTCCGCGCGTTACTTATTTTAAGGGGCAGTGACTTTTTATCTTTCATGTTTCAGATTATGTTTGTAACTACTTGATTATCAAATAGTCTGACGAGTGAAATTTAAAGTTCCATGCTTCAGATTAGATTTCAACCCTTCATTTTGTATCTCTTGCACTGAGGTTTGAAATCTCTTGCACTATACTTTTGTATCTCTTGCACCAAGAAATGAAATCTCTTGCACCAAGTTTCGTTTTTTATCGTCAATGCTTGTAAAATGAAACATTGAAAGCAAAAATGAAACATACAACGCGAATGTTTCATATTATGAAATGCTTATAAATCAATCGTTTTTGTATAAAAAGTGAAACATTGAAACATGATAAGTCGTATCATTTGCGTAATGATAAACTGCAATTTGTCGAAAAGTTGCGCCACAAACGCGTCCTAACCTGGGGGCAACACATCCCCGCGTCAGCATTGCCAACTTGGGACTCGATGCCCCAGTTGGCAATACAGTTGCATCAATATAACCCAAAAGGGCCGACTCCTGCAAATGGAATCGGCCCTATTTTTTTTCGAAAGACTCGAATTTTATCGGACACCAATAATAAACGATATATGATTTTGGTTACGCTTACTTCTTGGTTTTCTCCTCTTTTATTTCTTTTTTCTTGTAGAGTACAACGGCCGAACGAGCTGGTAGGTAAAGTTTCAGCCAACCTTTGTGTTCGCGAGCCAAAAGCGGATCAAAGTTTGTCAAATGGCATACCGTGTCATCTGCTAAACCATTTCCGCCAAATTCTGTAGCATCTGTATTCAACACAACTTCGTAAGCGCCCTCTGGCACACGGAAGCCATACCCATCATAAGAACGATTGGGCGAGAAGTTGAACACAAAGACCAAAGAACCACGCATATAGGCTAACACTTGGTCGCCGTCGTCATGCCATACCTCTTGCACAGGGAACTTTCGTATATCACCCTCAGCGTTGCGCAATAGATGTATCATCTTATTGTCAAAGTCGCCCAAATAGTGATAGCAGAGTTCGTGATTGTCAACCAAGTTCCACTGGCGTCGAGCGTACTTATAGCTCCAGCCATTTCCTTCGCGTGGGAAATCTATCCATTCTGGGTGGCCAAACTCATTGCCCATAAAGTTTAAGTAGCCACCATTAATAGTTGATGCCGTGACAAGGCGTATCATTTTGTGAAGAGCGATGCCCCGATGTACGGTGTAGTTTTCGTCGCCCTTCTTAAAATGCCAATACATATCTGCATCAATCAGACGGAAGATGAGCGTCTTATCGCCCACGAGCGCTTGGTCATGGCTTTCGCAGTACGAAATCGTCTTTTCGTCAGCGCGGCGGTTGGTAAGTTCCCATAGTATAGACGACGGGCGCCAATCCTCATCGCGGCACTCCTTAATCGTCTTTATCCAATAATCAGGTATGTTCATAGCCATACGATAATCAAAGCCATATCCACCGTCCTTAAAGGGTGCTGCTAAGCCTGGCATACCGCTTACCTCCTCTGCTATAGTGATGGCAGAGGGGTTCACTTCGTGTATGAGAAGATTGGCAAGCGTTAGATAGCAGATAGCGTTATCGTCCTGATGTCCGTTAAAGTAATCGGGGTAACCGCAGAAGGCTTCTCCTAATCCGTGGCTATAATAGAGCATAGAGGTGACACCGTCGAAGCGGAAACCATCGAAGTGGAATTCCGTCAGCCAATACTTGCAGTTTGAAAGCAAGAAGTGTACGACCTCATTCTTCCCATAGTCAAAGCAAAGGCTATCCCAGGCTGAATGTTCATGTCGGCTGCCGGGATAGAAGAATTGGTTGGGATCACCAGCATAATTGCCAAGTCCTTCTACCTCATTCTTTACCGCGTGACTATGCACGAGGTCCATAATCACCATAATGCCTGCTGCATGTGCCTCGTCAATGAGTTGCTTAAGTTCATCTGGCGTACCGAAACGACTACTTGGGGCAAAGAAGGAACTTACATGGTAGCCAAAGCTTCCATAGTAGGGATGCTCGGCAATGGCCATTATCTGAATGCAATTGTAGCCATCGGCAATAATGCGCGGAAGAACGTTTAAGCGAAATTCATTGTATGTCCCGACCTTTTCAGCATCTTGCGACATGCCTATATGACACTCGTATATAAACAAAGGACCACGCTTTGGGCGAAACGTTTGCTTTTTCCACTCATAAGCATGCTCAGGGTGCCACACCTGCGCACTAAATATTTTTGTTTTTTCGTCCTGTACTACACGTGTTGCCCAAGCTGGCACACGTTCGCCTTGACCGCCGTCCCAATGTATTGACAGTTTGTAAAGGTCGAGGTGATGTAATGCTTTGGCAGGTAATTTCAATTCCCAGGTGCCATTTTCATCAATGCGTTTTAAGGCATAATTGGGAAGTTCTTGCCACTGATTGAAAGTACCCGTTAGGTAAATGGCAGTTGCATTGGGGGCCCACTCACGCAACACCCATTGGCGTGGTGTGCGATGCAGACCAAAGTACAGATGTCCATCAGCAAAGTCGCTTAGCGAGCCTTTTCCACCTGTTACGTCAGCTATTTTATTATTAACGTGTTCGTGTCGCCCTTGTATGGCTGCTTCAAAGGGTTGCAACCATTCGTCGTCTCTAACAATCTTTAATTGTCGCGGACGTGATACACGTTTTACCGCCTTCTTTTTTGTTGAAGTTGTGGCTTTCATGATATATTTAGTTTAATAGGTTTCTTACTTGCGTATTCCTATACTCTTTGGCTTGTCATACACTTACAAGACAGTGAGTCTATTGTACAACACGTCCATTAGAGTACTCTCCTTGCTTCGTTACATTACCATTGGCATCATACTCTTTGTATTTCCCGTGCTTTTGTCCATCACGATAAGTGCAATCTATACGTGTACCGTCAGCACGTATCTCAACAGAGCGCCCGTCACGTTTGCCTTCGCGGAATTGTCCTTTAAAACGTCCTCCCGCAGCAAAACGCAACGTTCCCTCGCCGTCCATGCGATTATTCTTCCACTCTCCATTATACTCATCACCGTTTTTCCATTTGTACACACCGTGACCGTGCATCATATTGTGCTGCCACTGCCCAGTGTATGAAGCAACGCCTTTCCATTGGAATGTGCCTTGACCGCTTTGCTCACCATTCAAGAAATTGCCAACGTATGTGTCGCCGTTGGCAAAACGAAACGAGCCTTCACCCGTTCGTTCTCCCATTATATATTGTCCTTCATACACGTCGCCATTGCGGAACTTATAGATTCCACGGCCGTCTTGCATGTCGTCTTTCCAATCGCCATTATAATAGTCACCGTCAGCATAGATGTATGTACCGCGACCGTTACGCTGATTTTTCAACCATGCGCCCTCGTACTTAGAACCGTCATTCCAATCAAAAATACCCTTACCGTCCTTTTGGTCGTTCACCCAATCGCCTTTATAATAAGCTCCACTTTTGTAAGTGTAGGTTCCCTTTCCATTGCGTACATCGTCTTTCCATTGGCCTTCGTATACATCACCATTATAGTAGTACATTTTGCCAAATCCTTCTTTTTGATTGCGATACCATGTACCAACGTAGCGATTGTTATTTACGGCATAGTAAGTCCCTTTGCCGTTACGCTCATTCTTTGTCCAGTTTCCTTCATAGCGAGAGCCATCGGCTTCAGTAAATGTACCTTCGCCTTGTCGAAGTCCCTTAACAAAAGACCCTTCATAAGTGTCACCATTATCATATTGAACACGGCCCTTCCCACCTGGTTTACCACCTATGAGTTCGCCCGTATAAATGCCACCATCTTTCAACGTAACAGACCCTACAACAATCTTTTGCGCCCAAGCGCTTGACACTGACATGGCACTTATAAGCGCCCATATATATATTCTTTGCATCATGTTAAGTACCTTATAATCTAACTATCATTATTCGTTTATGAAATTGAAAGCGTCACTGCCTATTAGATAAGCACGCATCAACGCACAATCATCGCGTGACGCCTCAGCACGTTCCTATTCAAAATACTTTTCAGCCGCTGACTTACTTTTCGCTTTTTTGACAGGCTCAGTAGCTTCATTATTTGTAGTAGACGTTTCGACAGATTCCTCATTCTCGCTCCCCCCCCTTGAAGCAGCATGGCGATGCGTTGTCTCCTGCATAGAGACAGGACGATCAAAATCTCGCTCGGGGTCGTAACCTAAGGATTTGTCGGCATAGACGCGTCTCATATAGAGCGCCCACACGGGCAGAGCCGAAGCAGAACCTTGTCCTAAAGCCGTCGAATTAAAATGAATGTCGCGCTCATCACCACCTACCCACACAGCCGTAACTAATTGAGGAACACATCCAACAAACCAACCATCGGAGTTGTTGTTTGTTGTACCTGTCTTACCTGCTATCGGGCCTTTCATTTCGTAGGTAGAACGCAAGCGACGTCCTGTACCTTCATCAATAACAGCCTTCATCATGTCTATCATGTTATATGCCGTCTCTTCGCTATAGACTTCATTGGTTCGAGGGGAAAACTCTGCCACTACATTTCCTTCGCTATCTTCTATGCGCGTAACAAGCAAGGGGGCACGACGTATACCTTTCTCCACAAATGCCGTATAGGCAGAAGCCAATTCGGCTGGCGTAATATCGCACGTACCCAAACATAAGGGCAACGAGGGCTGCATATTGTCATTTGCCACACCCAAAGCATGAAGGTCGCGAACAAGTGCTTGCCCCGTAGGGTCGATTTGATACATAAGGCCAGCGGTTACCCAGTTATTTGAACGGCTTAAGCCCCATTTCAATGTTACATGAGCACCGTATGAGGCCCTGCTACCATTACGAGGACACCAACCTCCATAGCTGCGCTGTACATTCAGTATAGTTGTACGTGGCGTTAAGCCTCCTTGCAATCCCATTGCATAGACAAAGGGTTTCATCGTCGAACCTATTTGGCGACGTCCTACCATAGCCATGTCATATTGAAAGTGCGAGAAGTCTGGACCTCCAACGTAGGCCTTCACTTGTCCCGTCATCGGATCGATTGATACCAATGCCGAACGTAAGAACTTCTTATAATATAATATGGAGTCTATTGGAGTCATCGTCATGTCTACTTCACCACGATAGGTAAACATTGTCATTGGCACTTTGGTGTGGAAAGCCTTATCTATCTCCTCCTCTGTTGCGCCCAACGACTTCATCATGCGATAACGATCAGACTGCTTGATAGCTCTCTTTATACGACGCTTTACATCGCTTCGACTAAGGTCTGCACTATAGGGGAAGTTGGGCGAGCTGCGTCGTTCTGCCTCAAACTTCGGTTGCAGGTTCTTTCCTACTTGCGCATAGACAGCTTGTTCTGCATATTGCTGCATGCGAGAATCAATGGTCGTATAAACCTTTAAGCCATCAGTGTAAATGTCATAATTGCTTCCATCGCGTTTTTGATTCTTCTTACACCATCCATACAAGGGGTCGTTTGCCCACATCAATGAGTCTTCATAGAACTGCTGACGCTGCCAAGCATGATAATTAGAAGGTTCTGGCTTTTCAGCCATCATTATACGGCGTAGATACTCGCGCACATAAGCTCCCATACCTTCTTTATGGTCGATACGATGAAAGTTAAGTTTTAGCGGCTCTTCGCTTAACGTGGCATATTCCGTTTCAGAGAGTTTCCCTGCCTTTACCATTTGTTGCAACACGACATTGCGTCTGTCGCGGCAACGCTCTGGTTCGCGCACGGGATTAAAATAAGAGGGATTTTTACACATGCCAACAAGCGTAGCACACTCCGTCAAGGTTAAATCTTTGGGAGCTTTTCCAAAATAAACGTTTGCTGCAGTCTTTATACCTACAGCATTATGTAGAAAGTCAAAGTAGTTAAGGTAAAGCGTTAGGATTTCTTCCTTTGTGTAATGTCTTTCCAACTCTACAGCGATAATCCATTCCACAGGTTTTTGCATTAAACGCTGCATGGTCGATTCGGCTGAAGAAGAATAGAGTTGCTTTGCCAATTGTTGCGTAATAGTGCTACCGCCACCAGCCTCTTTATGTCCCATTACACCACGCTTTACGACAGCACGCATCACAGCGCGAACATCTATGCCTGAATGGTCATAAAAGCGCTCGTCCTCAGTTGCGACTAATGCATCAAACATGTGTGGCGAAATATTACCATAGCTTACAAATACGCGGTTTTCACTTCTCGACCATGTGCCCATAAGTCTACCATCAGCACTTATCACTTGTGAGGCATACTTACTTATAGGGTTTTGTAGTTCATCTATCGGTGGCATATAGCCAATCCAGCCTTGTTCTACACAAAGCACAACAATTGCGCCAAGTAGCAAAAGCGCAGCATAAGTACTCCAAAGTATTTTGATTGCTTTCTTTCTCATAAATCGGTTGCAAATAGTGTGTGCTAATAGATCGTATTTCCACACATCATATTTGTTATTTCTTAATTTATAATGCAAACTTACAAAAAAAGTTCTTTGCATACAGCTTTTCAGCGCTGAAAGAATGCCAAAAGCGAAATGTCAATAAGCATTACAGCGTCATTTTCCTGCTCTCATACAGTTTTTTTTTGGAAACCAACCTCACCATTCTATCTGTAATCCGTCATAAGCCAAATGTACATGAGGAGGCAAAATTTCGTTGATACGTCGGTGCAAACCTATTTGGTGGCTCATGTGAATTAAATACGTTTCGCGTGCTCCTATTGCCTTGGCAAAGGTTAAGGCCTCATCTAAACTTTGATGCGAATGATGTGGATTTATTCGTAACGCGTTAACGATGAGCACATTTAAGTTTTTCAACTTCTCATCTTCGTTTTTTACCAAGTGGCTCATATCTGTAATGTACGCCATTTTTCCAATGCGATAGCCGTAAATTGGCATCAAGTCATGCATCACTTGAATCGGCTGAACAGTTTGATTACCAAGTAGGATACTATCTTTAGGATCTAAAGTAATAAGTTCTATATTAGGAACTCCAGGATATTTGTTCTTAGTAAAACAATATGGTAATCGCTGCCGCAAATTATCAGCGCAAAGTTGATTTGTAAAGATGGGCAATGAGTGTTCGAAACTAAAGGGACGTAAGTCATCAATTCCCCCCACATGATCATAATGTTCGTGTGTGAGCAACACTGCATCAATCGAGTCGCAAGACTGGCGTAACATTTGCTCACGGAAGTCGGGACCACAGTCTATTAAGATGCGTCTTCCGTCGTCACCTATATATAGTGCCGACGTGCGCAAACGTTTATCACGAGTATCATTTGAACGACATACCTCACACTTACACCCAATCTGTGGCACACCCGTACTTGTTCCCGTACCTAAAAATATCAACTTCGGCATAGCAACATCTCTGTTTATTCTATAAAATTGACCTCTGGGTGAAGCGCTATACCGAATTTACGCTCTACATCTGTAATCACCGCATTACTCAGTTGGACAATATCCTCGCCCTTCGCACCTCCGTAGTTTACAAGTACAAGCGCTTGCTTACTATAAACGCCTACATTACCAACACGTTTTCCCTTCCAACCACATTGTTCTATCATCCAGCCAGCGGGTATTTTCACTCCTTCGTCAACAACATAGTGAGGCATATCGGGATATTGTTGTTGCAAACTTTCGAATTTGCTTTGACTAACAACAGGGTTCATAAAGAAAGAGCCAGCGCTTCCAATCTCAGCAGGGTCGGGCAATTTTGAACGGCGAACATCAATAATCACATTTCGTAGAACTTGTGCAGTAACTACCTCTGCATTAATATCATTCGCTTGTAACGCGCGGCTGATTGCACCATACGACAAGTCGGGAGCAAAACTTAACGACAAGCGATAAATTACATGCGTCACAATATACTTTCCCTTCATCTCGTGCTTAAACACACTGCTACGATAGGCATAGCGGCATTCTTCGCCCTTGAATTGGTAAACATTGCCTGTCGCCACCTCAACCGCTTCTACAGTATCTATATATTGACCAACATCTACGCCATAGGCACCAATGTTTTGCACAGCACTGGCTCCGACTTCACCTGGTATAAGCGAAAGGTTCTCTAAGCCATAATAGCCATGCTCTACACAATAGGCTACAAAATCGTCCCATACATACCCTGCGCCAACTCGAAGCCACACGTATTCTCCGTTACGTCTTACTATCTCTATGTCTTTTATTTCAGAATGTAACACAACTCCTTCGAAGTCATGAACAAAGAGGAGGTTACTTCCACCACCAATTTGAAGCCAGCGTTTTCCTTTCAAACTTGAAGTAATTGATTTCAGCTGCTCTACTGTTTGGTACGAAATAAAGTCTGTACACTTAGCGTCAATGCCAAATGTATTATGTGTTAAAAGCGAATACATTTCTTGGTAATATATTTTATACTAATACTCTAATAAAAGTTGGTTAGTATGTTGGTTTTCAATGATTTAATTTTCTAATCTTTCAAGCATCCATGTCTTGCCATTTCGCACGAAAGTGAGTGAACACCCCATACCGCCAGACTGACTACAAATCATTAGAACACGTCGACGGCTATTGCCGTAACCTTGTCCGTAGTTTATGTTCGTAATAGTACCCGAAGGCAACTTAGGACGATAGTCAGGCCACTGATTAACATCAAGCAATCCTTCTATACTCTGAAAATTTTCATAATCATAAGTCTTGAAATGGAACGGATTAAGAATGTGCTTTGACTGATATTTGTGATTTGATGAGAACTGAGCATAAAACTCATAGAAGTCACTATTAACGTTCTTACTCATTTTGTGTGTATCAAGAGCCGTCAGGAACCATTGTCCGTTCATCTTATCAAAAACGTATTGTTTCACTTTTCTCTGCGTTAGGTAAACCCATTCGAAAACCACATGATGCAGTGAAGTATCCTTTTCTGCCTTGATTGACTTCGAGTTGTCAAACACAAGCGTATACACATCTTGCTTCTCATATAAATGATCAAACTTCCACGCCCCCTTTGCTATAGGCTGATTAACACCATCAACCACATTTTTTAATGGAAATATAATCCGTTCATATTGGAAACGCTTGTTACCCATAAAAGAGTATATAAAATCATCAAACAAACCGTCTGCAGCCTTAGGCGGATTAGGAACGCTATCAGCAGTACACGTATCTAACACCGAAGCTAAACTATCACTCTTTCCAGCAGCCTCTTCTTTCGGTTTCCCGCTTGTACATGAAGCAAAAAGCAGCACACACACAAGCATATAAAAGAACTTTTTCATCATAAATACCTTTATTTTGAGTGGCAAAAGTAAGCCTTTTCTGTGTAAGACGTACATATTTAAGAAGAAATATTTATCTTTGCATTAAAAATAAGCAATAACGCAATGTTAATAGATAAAATACAAGCTTTATTAAGCGAGGTTGGAGGCTTACAAGCCACAGACGAGAAAGCGCTTGAAGCGCTCCGCATTAAATACCTTAGTAAAAAAGGTGTAGTAAACGACCTTATGGGTGAATTTCGTAACGTTGCTCCAGAGCAAAAACGCGAAATTGGTATGAAGCTCAATGAGCTAAAATCTGCATTACAAAACAAACTTACCGAATTACGTCAATGCCTTGCTACAAAAGAAGACGACCATTCTGACTTAGACCTTACACGTACGCCTTACCCTATTACATTAGGCACACGTCATCCTTTGTCTATCGTTAAGAATGAGATCATTGATATATTTTCACGTTTAGGCTTCTCTATTGCTGATGGTCCCGAGGTGGAAGACGATTGGCATGTTTTCTCTTCACTTAACTTCCCCGAGGATCACCCCGCTCGCGATATGCAAGATACCTTTTTCGTAGAGCAACACCCCGACATTGTACTTCGTACGCACACAAGCTCAGTGCAAAGCCGCGTAATGGAAAACTCTAAGCCGCCTATTCGCGTATTGTGCCCTGGTCGCGTTTATCGTAATGAAGCCATCTCTGCCCGTGCACACTGCTTCTTCCATCAGGTCGAAGGACTTTACATCGACAAAGACGTCAGTTTTACCGACCTTAAGCAAGTATTGCTTACCTTTGCACGTGAAATGTTTGGTCCCGATACAAAAATCCGTTTGCGCCCCTCATACTTCCCATTTACAGAACCAAGTGCAGAAATGGACATTTCTTGCAACATCTGTGGCGGCAAGGGTTGTGCCTTCTGCAAGCAAACAGGTTGGGTAGAAATCTTAGGCTGTGGCATGGTTGACCCCAATGTGCTCGAAGCGAATGGCATTGATAGCAAAGTTTACAAAGGTTACGCATTTGGTATGGGTGTTGAACGTATTACCAACCTTAAATATCAAATAAAGGACCTCCGCCTCTTCTCTGAGAACGATGTACGCTTCCTTGATGAGTTTACCTCTGCCAACTAAAATTCACGTATAAGAAGTCAAGTCCTATTTAACTACTATAGTACATTTGACATCTTTTACACCATACAAAAAATAGCATCCCCTCCACTAATCATTCAAAGCAACGATAAGCGGAGGGGTTTCTTGTTCCTATACTACAATGATCAATCTTGCAAGACATTTACTCGAGACATTACTCATTGAGTGTAACATTTCAGCAGCTAATAGCGTCCGTCTCGCACAAATTATAGTAATTGCGCTACTCCTTTTACTGTGCTATTTCATTGCTTGGACTTTCAGAAAATACGCCATGCCCGTCATACTCCAAATGGTAGAGAAAACAGAAACGAAATGGGACGATTATCTAGTCAACCGCCCCGTATTAAGCGCTACAAGTCAACTATTCCCCTGCATATTAGTGTACATTTTATTGCCTTTATGTTATGACAATATCACGACTTCTATCACTTACGTTATCATCTCTCACTCTTTACAAGTTTACATAACGATCTGCGCGACGCTACTTGTTACATCATTTCTAAAAAACCTATCCGTTGCACTTGCTAAAAAATACGAGGAGTATCACCTAACAGGTATATTACAATTCATTCGCTTAATCATCATATGTTTAGGAGCTATCGTCTCCATTTCGCTGCTATTCGGCTACAATCCCATACGCGTCATTGCAGGCTTAGGTGCTGCAGCCACAGTGTTAATGTTGATTTTTAAAGATTCAATCTTGGGATTGGTGGCGGGCATACAACTCTCGCTGAACAAAATGCTTAAAGTTGGCGATTGGATTACCATTAAAAAACTTGACATTGATGGCAATGTTGAGGAAATATCGCTTACTACGGTTAAAGTGAGGAATTTTGACAATACCATTTCTACCATTCCGCCCTATACGCTCGTTAGCGATACTTTCCAAAATTGGAATGCTATGGTCACCACAGGAGCACGTCGCATTAAACGTACTCTATATATTGATGTACAAAGCATAAGAAGCCTCACGCTCTCTGAAATCGAAGCGCTTATAGCTGAAAAATTGCTTTCTCAGAAAGACATAACAAATAATACCAACATCAACCTTACATTATATAGACACCACCTTAGCGAGCTATTAAAAAAGGACAAAGATATCGTACAAGATCAATGGATACTAGTACGACAACTTAACCCCACGCCGAACGGCTTACCGCTCGAGATTTGGTTGTATACTAACAACACCAATTTCGTTGACTACGAAGAGGTTGCTGCCAGCCGAATAGAAAGTATGATTGCTCTTCTACCGACATTTCACTTACAAATGTTCCAATCACCTACAAGTTCTGACTTTCATAACATAAAACCGTAATTATTCCATCCAAACCATATTGAAAAATAAAAAATGAGGAAAAGCTCTATTTTAGAGCTTTTCCTCATTTTTTATTTTTCAATACGGTTTGGGACTAACTTACCCGTCAACATATTGAAATTTGTCTACTTATCAATAAACTTACTTGATAATATCCAATTCGCGGAACACCTTAGCTAATGCTGCTACCGCACGATCTACCTGTTCCTTCGTGTGAGTAGCCATCAATGCTACACGTACCAATGTATCATGAGGAGCACAGGCAGGTGGGATTACGGGGTTGATGAACACACCTTCGTCAAAAGCACGTGCCGTAGCAATGAAAGTCTTCTCTGTATCACGTACGTAAAGGGGAATGATCGGTGATTCCGTATCACCAATTTCAAAGCCTTCCTCGCGAAAACGTTTTAATGCATAGCGCGTAACGTCCCACAAAGCTTCAATGCGTTCAGGCTCGTTCTGAATGATGTGCAAAGCCTCTAAGGCACAAGCCGTTGCAGCAGGCGTATTTGATGCTGAGAAGATGTAGGTACGAGCATTATGGCGCAACCAATTGATGATGCTCTCGTCAGCTGCAATAAAGCCACCGATTGAAGCCAACGACTTACTGAAAGTACCCATGATAAGGTCTACCTCATCAGTCAAGCCAAAGTAGTCACACACACCGCGTCCTTGTCGACCGAATACACCCAAGCCATGAGCCTCGTCCACCATGATTGTTGCGTTATACTTGTGCTTCAACTTAACTATCTCAGGCAAGTTAGCCAAATCGCCTTCCATAGAGAACACACCATCTACTACAATCAATTTCACAGCCTCAGGAGCACACTTTTGCAACTTACGTTCTAAGTCAGCCATATCGTTGTGCTTATACTTTAAGCGTTGAGCAAACGACAGACGACAACCGTCAACGATTGAAGCGTGGTCACGATCGTCACAGATTAAGTAGTCTTCACGACCTAACAAAGCAGGAATTACACCAGAGTTTACTGTAAAGCCAGTTGAGAAACAAAGTGCATCGTCCTTGCCTACAAACTCAGCTAATTCCTTCTCTAATTGCAGGTGGAGGTCAAGCGTACCATTCAAAAAACGTGAACCAGCACAACCTGAGCCGTATTGCTCCATAGCCTTGATGCCAGCCTTAATAATGCGTTCATCGCCTGGCAGACCCGTATAGGCATTCGAACCAAACATTAATACGTGGTGACCACCCATTTCTACTTCGGTTCCTTGTTTGCCCTCAATGGCACGAAAATAAGGATACACACCTTTGGCCTTATATTCTTGCGGAAGTGTGTACTTCGCTAATCTGTCTTGTAAAATTCCCATTTGTTTTACTTTGAATGTAAAGAGGCTAAAAGGGGTGGGGGATCTTATTACTTTATCTCCTTTTGCTCTTCTATATTTTAATTTTGGGGCAAAGGTACACAAAAACTTTAATTTATGTGTAATTTAATTATAAAATGCGCACATTTGCCAGGTTTTTATGCATTAATCAGCTCAAATCGTTATTTCAGTACAACGCGGTCGCCTAAGAGTTTGGCTAGTTCGCGTTCTATCTGGCTTATTTCCATATACTGTCGCATCAGCTGTTTAGCCTTCTCGGGGGCATTCATGAGTTGAGGGTTACGCAGTTCTGTCAGCAAGTGCTTGAGTTGTTCCTTTACGATTGCGTGCTTATAGTCGTGTAAGATGCGAGGCACAACATTGTCAAGCCTATATTGTTCCTCAATGTAGAGGTCGCGCTGCTTACTGCTCAACACAAAGTCATCTTGTCCCACATCAGCCGCCAGTTTACTAATACGAGGATCAGGGTGATTCAAAAAGTAGGGGAGTGCCTTCCACCCTTGTTCGTCAACGTGGGCCAATGCCTCACTGAGCACTTGCTTATAGACTGCATTGTGTAGCGTGAGTCCGTCCGCTTGTAGGTCAGTGTCAATGTAGTGCGCCACGCTTATCTGTTGCAAAGCCGCATTGCTCACCTCCGTTTGGTTCGCTGCCTTTTCTGCATCTGCTTCAGCCACGTCCTCTGCCGCGTCAACAACGTCCATAGGCATATCGCCATAACGTACGATAAGGGCCACCAACATACGTTCCTCGGCTAACTCCGTTTCGCCCAACATGAGTTGCTGCATGCGCTCTTCATCAGCAGCCATTGCCGCAGCCTCGTCGGCAGCTTGTGCGTCGTCTGTAGCATTGCCTTCGTTTTTTTTACGTTCAGCCTGCAGCTTCGCACGGTGTTGCTTATTTATTTCATTAACAATAAGTTCTTCGCTAACGCTCAGACTGGTGGCACATTCGTGAATGTACATTTGGCGCACCACTTCATTGGGGATAACCGAAATGCTCTTCACCACGTTTGTCACCAATTCTGCACGTTTCAAGGGGTCGCTCTGTGCATCGCTCATCAACAAGTCTATCTTAAACTTGATAAAGTCCACCTGATGCGTATCAATGTATTTCTGAAACTCCTCAGCCTTGTGTTTACGTGCAAAGCTATCAGGATCATCACCGTCGGGCAGTAGCAGCACTTTTATGTTCAATCCCTCTGCCAACAACATATCAATGCCTCGCAAACTGGCTTTAATACCAGCCGCGTCACCGTCATAAAGCACCGTTATATTGTTCGTAAATCGGTGTAACAGACGGATTTGTCCCTCCGTAAGTGAAGTACCAGACGAAGCCACCACATTTTCTATGCCGCTTTGGTGCATAGAGATTACGTCAGTATATCCTTCAACTAAGAAGCAGCGTTCATGCTTCACAATAGCGCTTTTGGCCTGATAGAGTCCATAAAGTTCGTGGCTCTTGCTATAAATGTCGCTTTCGGGCGAATTGACGTATTTACCAACGTTTTTCTGCTTTTCTGTGTTCAACACACGGCCACCAAAGGCTACCACACGCCCCGAAACGCTATGAACAGGGAAGATAACGCGACCACGATAACGATCAAAGATTTGTTTATCCTCTGTCTCGAAGCACAATCCCGTTTTGAGTAAATACTCCTTCTTAAAACCATGCGAGAGGGCGGCCTGTGCCAACGCGTCGCGCTGTTCAATCGAGTAGCCCAACGAAAACTTTCTGATAATATCGTCTCTAAATCCGCGCGAACGATAGTAAGCCATACCTATGGCCACACCGTCTACAGTGTCGTGCAGTGTTTTCTCAAAGTATTTACAAGCCCATTCGTTGAGGGCAAACATACTTTCGCGCTCATTTTGTTGAAGTTTTTCTTCGTTTGTAAGTTCCTTTTCCTTTATCTCGATGCCATACTTTCGTCCTAACCATTTAATAGCTTCGGGGTAGGTCATGTGTTCAAGTTCCATTAAGAAGTGAACAGCATTGCCACCTTTGCCACACGAGAAGCACTTATACATCTGTCTAGCTGGCGAAATGCTAAACGATGGGGTACGTTCGTTATGGAAGGGGCACAAACCCTTATAATTGGCGCCTGCCTTTTTGAGGGTCACGAATTCACTCACCACGTCGACTATGTCGGTAGCGTCCATCACGCGTTGTATGGTTGCTCTGTCTATCATGCTAATGTGATTATGTGCTAATGAACTAATGAGCTAATTGCCTATATATTAATGAGTAAATATACGAATGCCTTAGAATGCTATTAAACATAACACTGATTCTTTTCATTTTACGAGTGAGCAATATGCAATACTTATTATGACGGATATTATTAGCATTCATTCACTCTCTGTTGCTCTACCAAGTAAGCTGCAAAGAGTTCGGCACCAAGGCGTACCATGCGCGGACATGGGCGCTTTTTATAATACTGCATTGTACGAGCTTCAGCCTCGGACGAGGCTTCAGGTTTCTTGAGCCCTAAAAGTTCGGCACAGATTATAGACCCTGTCTGCGACTTAAACTTTTCGGCTAATTGTTGGACAACGGCATAATTATGACTTTTGCCAGCTCGGTCGGATCCTTCGGTCGCTCCACAGTCAAGACCGGCTAACATAAACATGCCACAAGCTGCACCACACGTCTGACGCATACGCCCTATGCCACCACCAAATGAGGCTGACATACGTAGTGCTTGTTCGCACGTAAAACCATATAAGTCAGCAAAAGCGGCTACCACACTTTGCGAGCAATTATAGCCTTGCATAAAGTTGTCAACGGCTTGTTCCACCCGCTTTTGCGCCTCTTCTGTTGATATTTTGGGGCTTATCTGTTGCTTTTCTTTCATTATTATTCTACTTTTGCTGCAATAGGGTTTCTTCCTTCGTTAGAGTGAAGATTCTAGATGTCAATATTTAATCACAAAAACATGAATAAAATCAACACCATTAAAACCATTTCTGCTTTGGTTATCAGTGTTTTAAGCTCAGCATCGTGTCAAATGAATTTTGACGAACGTCTACAGCATGAGGCTGAAGATTTTACCAAAAACAATTGTCCGCAAGAACCTGAGGCTGGCACACGGCTTGACAGCGTAGCATACAGTCCTCAGAGTAAGACCTATACCCTATATTATAGCCTCTCGGCTGCTAACGAGGCTTTGTATCGCGAGCAGTCTACCCTACTCCATTACATGCTTCGTCAGCGATTGATTGACAATTCGGACTATAAGGAGGTAAAAGCCCAGCGTGTCACCTTTGCTTACGAGTATCGTTCGCAAACAACGGGTTCTGTGGTGTACGAGACGCAAATTAAGGCTGAAGAGTACGAACGATAAGTTAATGTGCAAATGTGAGAATGTGCAAATATATAATAATGCTTTTAATTATTCGTTTTACAATTACAAAGCGTTTATTTGTACATTCACGCATTTCTCACGCATTTTTACATTCAAGCATTTGCACATTCACTACAGTTCCTCTTCGATTGACTGTAAGCAGTGGGCTAATTGGTCTGGACATGAGGTGAGTTTGTTACCACAGCGAATGCCTTGTAGGCGTTCTATGACCTCTTCCTTCTTCATGCCCTTTACCAGTGCTCCAATGCCTTGCAGATTACCATTGCAGCCACCGTCAAAGCTAACGGAAGCTATACGGCCGTCGTCTGTAAGGTCGAGATGAATGCAGCGTGAGCAAGTACCTTGTGTTTGATAATCAATGTGTTTCATATCGTGTTATAAAGCAAAAAATGAGGTTATAAAGTTATATGCCTTTGATTAAGGCAGCGTAGAGTAAGTTAAACTATCTACCCTTTTTTATTCTAACTTTATAACCTCAGTAGTTTTCTTACGTTTACTGACAAACACGTCCTCCCTTCTTTAGTCCTCGGCAGGCTTCATGTTGGTGTAAACCGTCTGAACATCGTCAAACTCTTCGAGTCGTTCTACCATCTTGTCTATGCTTTCGCGCTCTTCGTCGGTAACGTCCTTGAGGTCGTTAGGAATGTAAGTAAACTCTGCAGCAAGTACTTCGAAGTCGTTCTCTTCAAGGTGTTTTTGAATCTGTGAGAAGCACTTAGGGTCGCCATAAATGGTTACGCTGTTTTCTTCTTCATCTTCGTCGTACTCGTCTTCTACGCCATAGTCAATGAGGTCGAGTATAAGTTCGTCCATGTCGACACCTTCCTTCTTACGGATAGTGAATACGGCCTTGTGGTCGAAGAGGTAAGCCAACGAACCCATTGTGCCGAGGTTGCCGTTAAACTTATTAAATACCGAGCGAACGTCGCCTACCGTGCGAGTAGCATTGTCAGTCAGTGTATCGACAAAGATAGCCACACCGTGAGGGCCATAGCCTTCATAGGTCATTGTCTTGTAGTCGCTTTGGTCTTTACCGCAAGCATTCTTGATAGCACGCTCAATGTTGTCCTTGGGCATGTTTTCGCGCTTACAAGTGGCAATGATAGCACGAAGGGTAGGATTGTTTTCGGGTTCAGGACCGCCAGCCTTTACGGCTACTGCAATCTGTTTACCTAACTTCGTAAATGTACGAGCCATGTGGCCCCAACGCTTCAATTTTGTTGCTTTTCTGTATTCAAAAGCTCTTCCCATAGGAGTATGTGATTTAAAAGTGCAAATGTGAGCATGGGTAACTATGCAAATAATTAAATGTGCAGATGTACTAATACCCTTATTTGCTATTTTGAATATTTTTTGTTCTAATGATATGTTTTTTAGCTTTAAGATTATTAGGTTATAAAGTTTGATTACACTGATAGTCAGTAGATCTAACTTTATAACCTTCTAACCTATAATAGCCTTATCGCAGTGTTGCACCAAGTTGCTTTTCGAGATTAGTAATAATCTTCTTCATCACAGCATCAGTCTGCTTGTCATTCATCGTCTTCGTCTCGTCTTGCAAAACGAAGTTGACTGCATAGCTCTTCTTGCCATCAGGGAGTTTCTCACCTTCATATACGTCGAAGAGCTCTACCTTCTTAAGGAACTTCTTATCAGAGGCATAAGCGATTTGTTCTATCTGGCCAAACTCTACGCTCTTGTCGATGAGTAGTGCGAGGTCGCGGCTTACAGTGGGGAACTTGCTTATCTCTTTAAACGAGACGGGGCCCTTCTGTAAGTGCTTCATCATCATTGACCAATTGATCTCAGCGTAGTACACCTCTTGTTCGAGATTGAATTGGGCAGTGATAGCTTTCGCAACGATGCCAAACTCTACCATTACCTTTCCGTTGCGGTCGGTGAAGGCAAGGCTCTTGGCGAAGATGTCGTTTGTGCCTTGTACTACCTTTAAGCCGCCTAAATGTACACCCAGACGTGCCATGATGTTCATCACGTAAGCTTTAAGTTCATATACGCTTGAGGGTTCTGTAGCGTGTGCCCATGAGCCTTCTATGTGATTACCCATAAGCCAAAGGCCTAAGAAGTGGGCTTGACTATAAGCGTTGAGTGTGTGGTCGGCTGTGTGTTTGCTCGAATTGTAATAGTAGCAGTTGCCACTCTCGAAGAAGCGGAGGTTGCTATTCTTACGGTTTACATTGTGTGCAATGCTTTCAAGGCCTCCAAAGAGGAGCGTCTGACGCATTACGTTGAGGTCGCTGCTTAAGGGGTTCAGCACGCGTACGAGTTCGTCAGCAGTGTATACCTTGAGGTCGTTATAATAAGCCGCTTTAGTGAGTGAGTTATTCAGTATCTCGCGGAAACCTTGACCTACTAATTGCTCAGCAACGATATTCTCAAGCTTGTTGGCACGATCAACATCGCCTTTAATTGTAAGGCTTGACTTGACAGAGGTGGGTATCTCTACATTGTTGTAACCATAGATGCGCAGAATGTCTTCTACCACGTCGCAGGGGCGCTGTACATCAACACGATAGGCGGGAATTTCGAGGCTAATACCTTCGGCCGTTTCGCTTGTAATTTTCATTTCGAGCGAAGTGACTATCTCTTTGATTACTTCGACGGGAATGTCCTTACCTACGAGGTCGTGAACGTACTTATAGTCTAAGTCAACGTTAAAGTGTTTAACAAGTCCTGAAGCTTCAACGTCCTTTATGTCCATGCTTATTGTGCCACCAGCCAATTCTTTCACCAAGAGAGCAGCCACTTTGAGGGCATAGATTTGTCCATCTGGGTCGACACCGCGCTCAAAGCGGAAGGAGGCGTCTGTGCTAAGACCATGACGACGTGCACTCTTTCGAATCCATGTGGGGTGGAAGTAGGCGCTTTCGAGTAATATATCCTTTGTCGTGTCGTACGTGCCTGAGCCACGGCCACCCATTACGCCAGCGATACACATGGGTGCTGAAGCGTTGCAAATGGCGAGATCGCGATCGGTGAGCGTATGTTCTACGCCGTCGAGCGTTTGGAATTTTGTTTCGTTGGGCATGGCTTTCACTATCACCTTGCCACCCTCTATCATATCAGCATCAAAGCAGTGAAGGGGCTGTCCGTAAGCCATCATTACGTAGTTCGTAATGTCGACAATGTTGTTGATAGGACGTAGGCCAATGGTATTGAGTTTCTCTTTCAACCATTCGGGGCTTTCCTTCACCTCACATCCTTTGATCGTTACTGCGCAGTAGCGAGGACAAGCTTCCGTGTTTTCTACCTCAACGTCGATGTTAAGTTCGTGATTATCTACTTTAAAGGCTGAGACGTCCATGCGGTGAAGCGCTGTCTTTTTGCCATTGCGAACGAGCCACGCGTAGAGGTCGCGTGCCACACCATAGTGTGAGCAAGCGTCAGCGCGGTTGGGAGTGATATCTACTTCGATTACGTAGTCACTCTCCAGACCGTAATATTCGGCGGCTTTGAGTCCTACAGGTGTATCTTCGGGTAATACGATGATGCCGTCATGGCTATTGCCTACGCCTATTTCGTCTTCGGCACAAATCATACCCAAACTTTCAATTCCACGCAACTTTGAGCGCTTTATGGTGAAGCACTGGTCACCGTCGTAGAGTTTAGTACCGATGGTTGCTACGATCACCTTTTGGCCTGCTGCTACATTGGGGGCGCCACATACGATTTGCTGTGGAGCGTCGCCTCCAAGGTCGACTTGGCAGATGTGCATATGGTCGCTATTGGGGTGGGGCTCGCAACTTACGACGTGGCCTACGACCAATCCTTCCAGTCCGCCTTTGATGGCTTGAACTTCTTCTACACCGTCTACTTCAAGTCCTTCGCTTGTCAGCGCGTCGGCCACCTCTTGTGCGGTGAGGTCGAAGTCAACGTATTCTTTCAGCCATTTATAAGATATATTCATAATTTTGTGTTGTGACTTAAAATTCTTCTTTTGAGCAAGTTTTACCCTATATCTGCACACTTATAAGTGTACAATGCAAGTTTTGCACTGCAAAGTTACGATTTTTTCTTATGCAACAAAGGGCTTACAGAGGCTTTTTAGGTGCTTGCGCACGGCTCTTTCATTTAAGATTTCGTTGCTCACTTAAAAATGTTGTTTTTTATACTGTTTCAGCAGCGAATCCAAATATTTTATTCACTATCTCAAGATTTAATTGCGTGTTCGGATTATTCTCGAACACGTCAATATTTTTTTGGCGTGTAATCTTCTGTTTTGTTAATAGAAACATTAAAAGCCTTGCAACGCCTGTTCTTTTGATTGGAACGGCACAATGAGAAGCGGTTGAACTTCTCATAAATGTCCAAGCCACGTCCAAGAGCTATAGTCCACCCTGTATCTGTTTTGATGAAGCGATCATGGTCTGCCTTAAAGTCGTAAGTGAACTCTATGCCCATCGGCAGCAACTCGTCGGCCAAATCATTGAACGAGTCTATCACCTCAGCCACTTTTTCGTCATCGTCATTTTGCGTACTCAGATGAATTTTTATAGTGTCTTGCTGGGTTGACACATCTTTCACCATTTGTATGAAATCTACTAAATTGTCTATCTGATAAGGTTGGCAAATGAAAGGAGCGGTTATGCAGATTTCCTTTACAGTGCGCAGATAATTACCAAATAGATCTTTGTAAGTCACCCCACCCTGGTTTTCTCTTATGGATATGGTCTTGGCTACAAGAGGTTTTATGCGAGGCCGAGAACCAGCCATTCTTGTTTCGTGCTTATTTTCCTGTCCATCGTTTTTATCCATATTCTGCCCATCGTTATCCTCCGTCGTATGGATTGACCTGTGCTCGATATTTTCAAGTGTTTCCACCTTTATGGTCTCGCCACTTTTCAGTCATGTGTATTCAAACTTCGCCGGCTCGGTGCAGAAAGTGCTGTCGATGACGTACAACTGGTCTTTAACTCGTTTGCGTCCTTCTGCCGAAAAGTCAATAAGTTCCTTAGTTTCCTCATCCGTTATTTTTTACCATCAGGATAGATGAGTTTCATCATGCCAGAGAATGTTTTCCAGATGGCAAGGTGGTCGCGCTCGGAAAGCAAACCATCGAACTTGGCATAATCATTCAACAATGCTGTGCAATCGTCATTGCGCAGAGCATGTAACACGGCTGCAATGTAGTCCATGATGAGACCATACCCTTTAGAGAAACTGTTCTTTTTCAACATCTTGATTTTCCACCCTGGATTGTATAGATGCATACGGTCAAGGAACGCACCCTTGATGAAGGAAGTAGGAATGCTCTCAAACAGATGACTATTCTCCAACATATATGGCACAGTATGCTTTGTGTTGCCAACAAAAGACATAGATGCACTTGCCTCATGTGTACCCTTACCACGGTTGAACGACTTGTTAGCAAGATAGTTCTGCATCGTATCGATAAGTACAGCATCTACGTTACGCCCTTTCTGCTGTTCAAACTCGTCCCATGCCACAACGTCCCAATAACCTACCAATCCAAGATTATGCTTCAAAGGTACTACCTTCACGAAAAAAAGCGAAGAAGATGTGATAAAATTGCGTTTTTAGGCAAAAGTTTTTCTTGATATGCTTAATTTTTAACCCTTATTGTATCAAACTTTGTCTCTCTTGTATTATTCCGTATATCAAGGAAAATGAGTAACTTAGATGTGATAAAAAACAATACTCAAAACTCAAAGCCTTGAGCAAAATTACAAAAATTCCGTCAGAGATTCGCAACTTTTAAACTGCAATTTATCTGCCTAATTGGGGGGCGGGTTTGTAACCCGCGGCAGCAG
>ERZ1034678.475-NODE-475-length-22258-cov-7.819934_pt1 | contig 22258 bp, 16 predicted proteins | sample MGYA00520640_ERZ1034678 | MGnify/ENA primary metagenome ERZ1034678 (study PRJEB33766, sample SAMN09781767) | gut metagenome | biome: gut microbiome | host: Homo sapiens | place: Madagascar | study: EMG produced TPA metagenomics assembly of the PRJNA485056 data set...
CTTTGATACAAGTCTTGCTGACGATGAACACAAGTTTATTGAGAATATGAACTCCATAGATAGAGAACTTCAACGTAGCAAGGAGGACTTTATCAAAGAGCATAGGCGCAACTATGACAAGCCGATATTCCCTCCAGCATGGAAAACGCTTGAACTTGCATCTTTCGGCACGCTTTCAAAACTCTATTACAATTTCAGTGACAAGAAGTTGAAGAAGCGTGTAGCTCGTCAATTCAATCTTCCACAGCATGAGGTGTTGGAAAGCTGGATGCGTAGTGTAACTGTTCTGAGAAACTGTTGCGCTCACCACTCACGACTTTGGAATCGTTATCTCTCCAACGCTCCACAAATGAATGCCTCTTTACGTGGTGCGTGGGTGAACATTGATGGTGTTGATGCGAACAAAGTATATGCTATAGCTTGTTGTATTGCATATTGGCTTGATTCGATGGGGTATGGATTGGACTTCAAGAATGAACTCAAATCCTTACTCGTTTCTTATCCACAGGTAGACCCAGCAGCAATGGGATTCCCTGAAAATTGGATTTCGGAGCCTCTATGGAGATACCTTTGAAAGTTACAGAATAAGAAACCTGTATCAAAAATGCAACAGGCTTCGATGGCAAATGAAGCAGGCTTCGATGGCGAATGAAGTAAGCTTCGTTGGCCATCGAAGCCTACTTCATTTTTTAGAAGGTTTTCTATAGGAAAGACAAACACTGTGTTTTTCTATAGAAAACAACACATTGTTACATAGGGCATCCCTCTATGTCGTCAATCATATATTCTGCAAGAAGTCTGCCTATGCGATTGAGAGCTTCACGAAGACGCTGACGTGGACAAGCAAGGTTAATACGGATGTATCCCTGACCAGCCTTTTGACCATACATAGTTCCGCTGTTAACCATCACGTTGGCTTTATCAGCAAGAAACTGTGTAAGTTCATCGGTAGTAAACTCAAGAGCATTTACATCTACCCAAGCAAGATATGTGCCTTCAAGGCGGAGAACTTCCAACTTAGGGAGATACTCATGGCAGAAACTCTTTAATTCAATATAGTTGTCGTAGACATAGGCATTCATCTGATCAAGCCAGTCGGCACTCTCATTATATGCAGCCTGCAAAGCCACAACTCCGAAAGGATTAACATCGCAGACTTCATTGATATTGATAGCACGATTTATGCGTTTTCTTACGATTTCATCGCTACAAACGATATTCGCTATCTGCAAGCCTGCAATATTAAAGCCCTTAGTAGGCGACAGTAGAGTTACGCTATTTGCAAGACAGTCATCGCTAACGGAGGCAAAAGGAATGTATTTATATCCCGGCATCACTATTTCGCAATGTATCTCATCAGCAATAACCTTTACACCATTTCTCCGGCATATTTCGTTCATTTTAGCCATTTCATCGGCAGTCCACACACGACCTGCAGGGTTGTGAGGGTTGCAAAGAACGAAGACCGTCACCTTCTCGTCCTTACATTTTTTCTCGAAATCTTCGAAGTCTATGCTATAGCTATTACCATCTCTAACCAGACGATTTTCTTCTACCAAACATCCACTATTGACGATGCTTGAGAAGAAGCAATTGTAGACAGGAGTCTGTACCAAGACTTTCTCGCCAGGCAAAGTTAAAGCCTTCAATGCACAACTCAACGCCGGAACTACAGCTGTAGTATACAGAATCCAATCACGATTGATATGCCAACCATGACGATTGTCAAACCAGTTGATGATAGCATCATAATAAGAGTCTGGCACCATGGTATATCCAAACACACCATGCTCTACTCGCTTACGAAGAGCTTCCTTGATAGCAGGAGCAACTTCGAAGTCCATATCTGCAACCCAAAGAGGTATCACCTCGTCGTTAGCAGCCTCATCCCATTTATAGCAGTTACTGCCACGACGAGCAGTAAGCTTATCGAAATCAAATTTCTCCATAGTTATTATTCTTTTGTTTTAATAATGCAACTATTAGGTGCCTTTACATTCTCATTGATAGTGACGCTACCGATGAAATCGGCAAAAATATATCCGGAGACAGGATTCTTTATATTGGTAATACCGCCCTTTATCTTAGCATCGATATTAGTACAATCCTCGAAAGCACGGTCGCAAGCAGAGTCGAAAGTACAATCCTCAAGGATAACATTATCCATATAGCAGAGAGGTTGCTCACCACTAATATGACATCTCACCAATTTCACATTCTTACTGTGCCAAGCAAGATACTCACCATCAAGTTCAGAATCATATACCGTAACATTCTCACATTCCCAAAAGCTATCCTTGGTTGTAATCTTTGCATTATGCACCTCTACATTCTTGCAGTATTGGAAAACATATTTACTGTCCGACTCCAAACCATCGACATAGATATTGCTTGAGAACATGAAAGGATATGTGCCTTCATGAAGCTTCACATTGTTCAATTTTAGCCCATTTATTCGCCAAAAAGTCTCGTCAGCATCATTAATCTCCACCTCTTCAAGTTCAAGGTTCTTCATTTCACGGAAGAACTTCGGACCATCAATAACACAGTTTTTCATCACCATATTATCTGAATACCAGATAGCAGAACGCGAACCAGGAGCAAAATAGCAGTCTGTTATCAAAGAACCATCTACGTGCCACCAAGGATATTTACCATAGAATTTAGAATTATGGCATTCGATATTCTTACAGCACTTTATTCCTGACTCACCATCTGTGATAGTGATATTATCTAAACACACATCATGAGCAGCAAACAAAGGACGTTCGCCACCAAAAGTCATATCTTTTATTGTTTCCATTGTTATTGTTTATATTTGATTATTATATGTATAGTACAAAGCAAGTATGCCACTTTGCAAAGATACAAAATAATAATAAAGGATGCATTACCTATATTAGCTAAAGATTTATCATTATTTCCGAACAGAAAAAAGATGCCATCAGAAACTGACGGCATCTATAATCTTTTGGCTTGCGCCTGCTAAACTTTCAACATATTCGCCTGCGGCTTTACCAGTGCGACGAATCTCTTCACCATCATCAGAAAGGAAGATTTCCATCTGGCGTTTGAACTCATCAGCCGATGAGAAATCAAAGCCACCACCCGACTTCTTCAATCCTTGCGCCTCTTGGAAGCGTTGGTTGTTTGGACCAAATAATACAGGCACGCTCCATACTGCTGCTTCGAGCACATTGTGGATACCTACACCAAAGCCTCCACCTACATATGCTATCTCACCATAATGATATATGCTCGACAGCAATCCGAAGCAATCTATGATAAGAACATCTGCTTTAGCAGCCTCTTCAGGAGTAGTCTGCGTATATCTCACAGCCTTGCGATTTAGCTTAGAGAGAATCTGTGTCAAGTGGTCTTCACCTATCACATGAGGAGCTATGATTAATTTCCAATCCTTACGCTCATTGAAATAAGGTATGAAGATATCCTCATCAGGTTGCCAGGACGAACCAGCCACAAACACTTTCTTATCTTGCTTGAAAGCCTCAACGATAGGCAACTGCTTTGACACCTGTCTGATTTGCAAAACTCTATCGAAGCGAGTATCGCCAACAACTTCAACATCTGTGATGCCAAGTTTTGCCAATAGCTCTCGTGACACCTCATTCTGTACAAAGAAGCGAGTGAAGCATTTCAACACCTTAGCATAACTGAAGCCATACCACTTAAAGAACACCTGGTCTGGGCGGAATATGCTCGACACGCTATAGGTAGGTATATTGCGATATTTAAGAATGTGAAGATAGTTGTACCAGAATTCGTACTTTATAAAGAACGCCATTACTGGCTTTACAGTCCGCAAGAATGTTATGGCATTACGACGAGTGTCGATAGGCAAATAGCAAATGATGTCTGCACCCTGATAGTTTTTGCGCACTTCATAGCCCGAAGGTGAAAAGAAGGTGAGCAATATTTTATATTCAGGATGCTCCTGACGTATGCGCTCTATGAGCGGACGTCCCTGTTCGAACTCACCAAGCGAAGCTGCATGAAACCAAATATACTTGGCATTTGGGTCTACCTTTTCGCGAAGTAAGTTCAAAGCCTCACATTCGCCTTTCCACATAGTAGCCACCTTCTTATTGAAGAAGCTTGCTATGAAGACACCAAATTGCAAGACATGAATAACCAGATTATACATATTTATATTAGTATCGTTTTCGTGGAATTTCTTTATTCGAAGTCTCTAACAGTTTTATTATTGTGAGGTATCGAGGTGTTGATTATTTCAACACTTCGATAGCCTTGCGCATACGCTTAAGAGTCTCTTCCTTACCAAGGAAAGCAGAGATATCAAACATTCCTGGTCCCTTGCCCTCGCCAACGAGAGTAAGACGGAACGCATTCATAACATCGCCAAGCTTATAACCCTTATCCTCAACCCATTTCATCACAATAGGCTCCTGACCCTCTACGCTGAAATCGTCGATGGATTCGAGCAAATCTGCGAGTTCTGTCATCTGCTGAGCAGAGTATTCCTTCCAACGCTTTTTGCGTGTCTTCTCATCATATTCTGTAGGAGCGATGAAGAAGAATGAGCACAATGGCCACAATTCGCGAACGAAGCTCACACGGTCTTTCATCATAGAAACAACCTTGGTGATACGCTCCATTGACTCGTCAACACCATTATTGGCTACGATAGGAGCAAAGAGTTCTGCTATCTCTTCGTTGCTCTTGCGGAGAATATACTCGTGGTTAAACCAGATACCCTTCTGATAGTCGAACTTGGCACCAGCCTTTGAACAACGAGTGATATCGAAAGCCTTAACAAGTTCGTCGAGTGTGAAGAGTTCCTGCTCTGTTCCAGGATTCCATCCGAGAAGTGCAAGGAAGTTGACAACAGCCTCTGGGAAATATCCACTCTCACGATATCCGCTTGATATCTCACCGCTCTTAGGGTCGTGCCACTCAAGAGGGAATACAGGGAAACCAAGACGATCGCCATCACGTTTAGAAAGTTTACCCTTGCCTTCAGGCTTAAGCAACAGTGGCAAGTGAGCGAAACGTGGCATAGTGTCTTCCCAACCAAAAGCACGATAGAGCAACACATGAAGAGGTGCACTTGGCAACCACTCCTCACCACGGATCACGTGGGTAATCTCCATCAAATGGTCGTCAACGATATTTGCCAAGTGGTAAGTAGGCAATTCGTCGGCACTCTTATAAAGCACCTTATCGTCGAGGATATCGCTCTTGATGACAACATCGCCACGAATCATATCGTTTACATGCACCTCGATGCCTGGTTCGATTTTGAAGCGTACCACGTACTGCTCGCCATCAGCGATGAGTTTTTCAACTTCTGCTGCATCCATGGTAAGCGAATTGCGCATCGACAAACGAGTATGAGCATCATACTGGAAATTCTGAATCTCATTGCGCTTAGCTTCAAGTTCCTCAGGAGTATCAAAAGCGATATAAGCCTTGTCATTGTCAAGGAGCACCTTTACATACTTCTTATATATATCACGACGCTCGCTCTGACGGTATGGTCCATGTTCGCCACCGAAGGAAACACCTTCGTCAAACTTGATACCGAGCCAACGGAACGACTCAATGATATAGTCTTCGGCACCAGGAACAAAGCGATGAGAATCGGTATCCTCAATACGGAACACCAAATCGCCACCATGCTGGCGTGCAAAGAGATAATTATACAATGCGGTACGTACACCGCCAATATGCAAAGGTCCTGTTGGACTTGGTGCAAAACGCACTCTTACTTTTCTTTCTGACATATTGTTATTGAAGAGAAATAATAATTTTCTGCAAAATTAATATATTTTCTCGACTTTTGCGATTTTTTTTTTGTATTTTCGCAGAGCAAACCAAATAAAGGAGTATAACTTATGAGTTTAATAGGTAGAAAAGAGGCTAAATATTGGCACAACTTGCTGATGAGAGTATGGATTACTGCTCTCACCGTAGCTATTATAGTATGGTTCTTGCCACGCGACAGCAACAGCAAGAGATATAACTATGATGTGGGTAAGCCATGGATGTATCAATCGTTCATTGCGCAATTCGACTTTCCTATCTACAAATCAGAGGATGCGATAAAGCAAGAACAGGATTCGATACTGAAAGAATTGATGCCTTATTATAACTACGACCCTACACGCGAAAAAAAGGAATTGGAGAGATTCAACAAAGATTTTTCCTCTGAGCTAACAGGTCTTTCACATCACTATAGGGCTATTATCATAGACAGAATACATCGTCTGTATTCTGCCGGCATCATGAATACTCCTGAATATAATGCCATAGCCCATGACTCTACAAACATGGTGAAGGTGGTTGACGGAAAGAGTGCTACACCTATAGAAATAGGATGTATTTACTCCACTATGTCTGCCTATGAAGCCTTGCTTAAGGATGAAGAATTGTCAAAAGACCGAGCATTGCTCCAAAAGCTAAACCTTACGAACTATCTTGAGCCAAACCTGACCTACGACAAGGAAAAGACAGAAACTGAGCGTACGGATATGCTTGGTAGTATACCGCTGGCAAGTGGAATGGTGTTGAGCGGACAGAAGATTATAGACCGTGGCGAGATTGTCGATGACTATACATATAGAGTATTGTCGTCATTCGAGCGAGAGTTGCAACGACGCAATGCAACACAGATGGAGCTAACGACGACGTTTATTGGTCAGGTGATATATGTCACTATTCTCGTAATGCTCTTCACGATGTATATAGCATTGTTCCGCAAAGACTATTTCGACAAGCCTCGTTCAATAATGATGCTATATGTAATGATCACGCTATTTCCTATTGCTGTAGCAATGATGATTGAGCACAACTGGTTTAACGTTTATATAGTACCGTTTGCAATGGCAGCTATATTCGCCCGAATGTTTATGGACTCTCGAACGGCTTTCGTTACTCAGCTCACCATCGTTTTGATTTGTGCCGCTGCGGTGAAATACCAATATGAATTCATCATCATCCAGATCGTGTCAGGTCTTGTAGCAATATACTCTTTGCGTGAATTGTCGAGCCGAGCACAGGTTATAAAGACAGCAGCACTCGTAACTGTGAGTTGCTGTGCCGTATATTTAGCACTACAGATGATGCAAGAGACTGATGTACTGAAGCTTGATAGCAAGATGTACACCCACTTTGCAGTAAATGGCGTGCTCTTGCTATTGTCATATCCGCTGATGTACCTTATTGAGAAGACTTTCGGTTTTACCAGCAATGTTACCTTGTTTGAGCTTTCAAACACCTTTAAAGGAGTATTGAGAAATCTCAGCGAGGTAGCTCCTGGAACATTCCAGCATTCTATCACCGTGGGTAATCTTGCTGCCGAGGTGGCTAACCGCATTGGTGCCGACAGCCTATTGGTACGTGTAGGAGCGCTATACCACGACATTGGTAAGATGACAAACCCAGCATTCTTCACAGAGAACCAAGCTGGCGTAAACCCTCACGATGCGCTGACATGCAAAGAGAGTGCAAAGATAATTATCGGCCATGTCACCGAGGGTGTGAAGATAGCAGAGAAAGCTAACCTGCCTACCATCATCAAAGACTTTATTCTGACTCATCATGGCAGAGGTATGGCTAAATACTTCTATATAAAATACCAAAACGAACATCCTGACGAGGTTGTGGATAAGGAGCAGTTTACATATCCTGGTCCAAATCCTTTCACCCGTGAGCAGGCTTTGCTGATGATGGCAGACACCTGTGAGGCTGCATCGCGCTCACTGCAGGAATATACCGAAGAGAGCATCAGCTCGTTGGTAGACAGACTCATTGATGCACAGGTGGCTGACGGATGTTTCAAGGATTGTCCTATCACCTTCCGCGACATAGCACAGGCCAAACAGGTGCTAACAGAGCGATTGATGTCTATTTATCACACCAGAATTCAATATCCGGAACTGAAGAAAGAATAAGTGAAATACATACAAGCTATATTGCCTCTACCCCTTGAGGGTACCTTTACTTACTCTGTACCGCAAGACCTTGAAGACAAAATCAAGGTAGGAATGCGTGTTGTCGTTCCATGCGGACAGAAGAAGACGTACACCGCTTTGTGTGTAGAGGTGACAGACAAAAAACCAAACATAGGCGTAAAAAATATCAAGTGCATATATTCTGTGCTTGACGATATGCCTATGCTATTGCCACAACAGCTAAAGCTATGGCAATGGATGGCGGATTATTACATGTGTACTCTTGGCGACATTTACAAGGCAGCCCTACCTGCAGGACTAAAAGCAGAGGATGGTTATCGTCCGAAGACTGAAACATACGTGGGACTAACAGAGAAATTCCACGATGAAATGGCGCTAAATATAGCTTTAGATATGGTTTCGCGCTACGAGAAACAACAGAAAGCTTTGGCAGGATATCTCGAACTGTCGCATTGGGCTGAGATGTCTGGCACCGCTATTCCCGACGACATAAAGGAGATAACGCAGACGGAACTATGCAATGTTACGCATTGCACCACACCAACAGTCAAAAGCCTTGTGAAGCGTGGCATATTGGAGATATATCAGAAAGAGGTAGGACGACTGAATACTGATGGCGAGTTTACTCCTCAAAATGCCAAACTACTAAATGAAGCTCAGCAAGAGGCATACAACCAGGTGTTGATGCAATTCATGAAAAAGAATGTGGTGTTGCTGCATGGTGTAACCTCAAGCGGTAAGACAGAGATTTACATACACCTTATATTAAAGGCGCTACAAGACCACAAACAGGTATTGTTTCTTTTGCCAGAGATAGCTCTGACGGTTCAGATCATGGAACGTCTGCAACGTGTCTTTGGTAGCCGACTTGGTATATACCATAGCAAATATAGCGATGCCGAGAGAGTAGAGATATGGAAGAAGCAAGTTTCTGCTTGTCCTTATGATATTATAATAGGTGCACGAAGTGCTGCTTTGTTGCCTTTCAAGAATCTTGGTTTGGTGATAATCGACGAGGAACACGAAACAAGCTATAAGCAGCAAGACCCTGCTCCACGCTATCATGCTCGTAGTGCCGCAATAATGTTGGCATCGATGTATGGCGCAAAGACCTTATTGGGTAGCGCCACTCCATGTATGGAGACTTATACCAACGCCAAGAATGGAAAGTTTGGCTACGTAAGGCTGAACAAGAGATACAAAGATATTGCCTTGCCTAAGATTGAAGTGGTTGACGTGAAGGATATGACAAGAAGAAAGATGATGAAAGGTCCGTTCTCTCCTCGCCTATTGGAAGCCATTCAGGAATCTTTGGACAACAACAAGCAGGTGATATTATTCCAAAATCGTCGTGGTTTTGTGCCTATTGTGGAATGTCAAGACTGCGGTTGGATACCAAAGTGTGAGCATTGTGATGTGTCGCTGACCATGCACAAGAACACCAACTTGCTGACTTGCCACTATTGCGGATATACATATGCCATACCAAAAGTATGCCCAAAATGTGGCGGCACACACCTTCGTGGACGTGGTTTCGGTACTGAGAAGATAGAAGATCAGATAATGGAACTATTCCCCGAAGCCAAGGTGGCACGTATGGATCTTGATACTACTCGCACCAAGAATGCGTATGCAAGAATTATTGAAGACTTTGCATACGGAAAAACAAATGTGCTGATAGGTACACAGATGATAACAAAGGGATTGGATTTCGACCGTGTGCAACTGGTAGGAATACTTGATGCCGACTCTATGCTCAACTATCCCGACTTCCGTGCCTACGAACATTCGTATATGATGTTGCAGCAGGTGAGCGGTCGAGCAGGCCGTAAGGGTAAGCAAGGATTGGTGATATTGCAAACAAAGTCGGCAGATTTGCCTGTGATAGAACAGGTGGCAGCCAACGATAGCAAGACTTTCTATGAAGACCTTGATGAAGAGCGCCGACTTTTCAACTATCCGCCATACACCCGACTGATATATGTATATCTGAAGCATCAACACGACAACGTGGTGGAGTCGGCTGCATTGATGCTCGGTTCGATATTGCGTGGATGGTTTGGCGAAAGAATATTGGGACCCGACAAACCTGCGGTGGCAAGGGTGAAGTCGATGTGTATACGAAAGATAATGATAAAGCTGGAGAACGGAATCGACCAAAAGAAGGTTCGCGAATATCTTCGTATGGCACAAAAACAAATACTGCAGGACAAGCAATATGCCGCCCTGCAGATTTTCTACGATGTGGATCCCCAATAAAGAGGGAAAAGAGAGTATGTGGTATTAGAAATTGATATCAAGACCAACTGCAAATACATTGTTGTTACGAGTGTAGTCAGAGTTATAGCTTAGGCTCTGAGTTGGGGTGAGCTGTACTGTCTCTGATGTCTTCTTGTGCTTATAGAATGTATGGAAATAAGCTACATTCAAATCCATCTTCTTGTTGATGTGATAAACGCCACCGACAGCTACAGAGTTTGAACCTACAACGAACGACTTGTCATCCATATATTCGTCTGAAAGACCATAGTTGGTGTTCTGCCAACCTGTGCTAAGAGTAATTTTCTTTGTTACGTCAACCTCAACACCTGCATTGTATTCAACAGTACCATGGTCGAGCAACTTCTGACGATCGTTGTATGAAGTAGCATGCTTATCGTCGAACCAATGGAAACCAACGTTTACACGCACCTCGTCGATAGGCTTGTAACCTACACCTACTGCCAAGTAAGCAGGAATATCGCCTGCAATCTTCTTGCCATCCTCGTATTCTCCGATAGCTTCGGTAAGATTCTTATCAAAATGGTTCTTCAATGCACCCATAGCGCCTTGTACATTTTGGTTGCTCAACACCCTGTCGGCTGCAGCCTCTGACACGCCACCTGCAATATATGAAGCACGAAGGTTGTCGGCAAGGTTACCAATACTTGGAGTCTTGTTTACAGACTTATTCTTCAAGCGCAAACGAGTCTTAAACTCATACTTTGCAGCAAAGTTCCACTTGCCTGTCTTATAATCGATGCCAATGATAGGAGTAAAGCCCTTACCACTCTGGTCACAGCTCAACTCGATGTTAGCAGAATTCTCCTTTGTAGGGTCGAGAACCTTATAAAGAGGCATATTACCTACGGTGATGTTCTCTACATAACCATAGTAGTTACATGTTGCATATACACCACGCACACCTGCAGAAACAGCAAGATTGTCAGTAACCTTATAAGCTACAGCTGCAGAAAGACCGAAATAATACTGACGACCATGCATATAGCTATTATAAGAATACTTACCCTGTGTACCGAAAACATTATTTGATGTAAACACAGGAGGAAGACCAATCTGACCAGCAGCCTGGTCAACAATACCAGCCAATTGACAAGCACCTACGGCTGTCTCTGATACAATCTTCTCAAAAGAACCAAGACCATCGTCGAAGGTACACTTACCACCACCACCTGCGAGGGCGAAGTTTCCTTGGAACGACCATCTACCTTTGTTGTAAGCATACTGGAATGAAGGAATTACAGGTGCAAAAGCCTCACCTTCGAAAGTACGAGGAGTAATAGGATTGTTCACATTATTTGGGAACAATGCATAATCATTCTTAATAGAACGGGTCTGATAAGCCAACTGCCAGTTGATAGCAAGATGATGACCTTCATTCATAAATACAACACCCGCAGGGTTGTAGTATACACCATCAATACCGATAGAAGCCTCACGGCTCATCATACGGTTGAAAGCTACATGTTGATTGGTGTTTGTAAGCAGACCACCTGCCTGGATAGTGTTGCCAGCAAATACTGTAGAAATGGCAACAAAAACTAATTTTAACTTATTCATTTAATATCACTATTAATAATTGGCTGCAAAGTTAGCACGATTGTTCTCTTTTTCCACTATTATCTTTATTTATTTAATATGCGTTAACACTTAAAGGTAATAAAGATGCACAACCAATCGATTTTGTGCAGATATTTGAACAGAAAAGAACCATCTGATTAATCATGGGGATAGCCATATATTGTAGCAAGCCTGAAAAGAAAGAATTTCTCACCCTTTATACCTCTAAGCATCTTCATCAAGACATAATGCCGATTATAGGGCATTCTGTTTTATAAAATTCTCACAATAATATAATCATAAAGCGCCCTGTAAAAGGCAAAAGTACTACAAAGGATAATTTTTTGTAATACTTTTGCCTTTTACAGGGCGCATTAATTATAATAGAAGTTGTTGCTTAGAAGAAGTAAGCAAGACCTACCTGCCATGTATTGTTGCGAACCTTGGTTGAACCATCCTTTACAATTGTAGAAGCAGCATCCATTACGTTGAGTTCGCCAGTTTTGCCAATAGGGATATTGTAGTTGGCAGTAAGCTGAATTTTGCTGATAGTAGCACCAATACCGAGGTTTACGCTGAAAAGCGACTTCTTCATTTGGAAGTTAGTCTTATATGATTCTGAGCTACCCCAGTTCATATTCTCATGACCAACATTGAAACTTACCTGAGGACCTGCGAATGCAAATACATCAAAGCTTCCGAGACCAATGCCATAACGAGCATTAAGAGGAATATCTACATACTTGTTAGAAACAGTCTTCTCCTTTACGCCTTTTTCATCAGCAAGCTTTGAATCGCTCTGATTGTAGAGAGCAGAGAGGTCGAAAGAAAGACCTGTGAGAGGCAATGTAACCTTTACGGTAGGACCAACAAAGAATCCCATACGATTGGATGTTTCGAGAACCTCTTGGCTAAGGCTCATATTAGAAACATTGAAACCACCCTTCAAACCGAACTTAACCTGTGCATTGGCAGGTGTTGCAATCATCATAGCTACAGCCACAATGATAAGAGTAAATAACTTTTTCATAATCTTTTGTTTTTAGATGTCTTATTGTGAAAGTATTATAAATGCTTAAAACAATAGTGACAAGATAATATTAATGGCGCTGACGACGTACTGATACGCGTGCTGCAGACGAGCTTGAAACTGTAGATGAGCGACGTGGCTTCTTCACTTTAGTCTTAGACGACGACTTTGCTGCCGACACGCCCTGCTCTCTGCGGTTTTTCTTCTTCTCTGCCTTTATCACCTTAGGGTCGAGCTTAGCAATGCTATCAAGAGAATCCTTGCGAGCCTGATCGCCCCAGATATTAGCCTCGAAATCCTTTATCTGCTTCTCTATTCGCTTTTGCTCCTTAGCTATGATGCTATCAGAAGCTGCTTCGTCCATAGAATCAAAGTTGGTATTCTTGCCCATAGCCATCTGTGCAAGGGTTTTGCCAAGCATATTGTTGGTCTTATAGATTTTACCCTTATACTTGTTCATAGTAAAATAGTCGTCGACACTCATTGTGGCTGCATTATTAAGATTGCTCGTCATAATGGTCTGCTTAGCAAGGAATGGAGCAATATCGCTATACTTTACCCAAAACAAAGGATACTTGGTAGCCTTTCCGCCGAAGTCATCGTCGCGAGAGAGGATAGGACAGATAGCCTGCACCTTAGTATGGAAGGTTGCAGATACCTGGTCGTAGTAGGCACTCTCCTTAATATAATATCCCTTTACCTCAGCAGAAGGAATATCACTATTCTCAAGACGTATGCCACGGTCGGTACGCTCATAGTAGATATGATAGTCATCGAGAAACTTCAAAGGCTTAATCTTTGCAGAGTCGGTGAAGTTTTCGTTGCCATCAAGGGTATACTCATAGGCATCAATACCGCCACGAGCACTACCACGCATCATAAGCTTAAACATATAGGTAAACAGATTCATCTGTGTTCCCATAGGCTCTACAGGATAGTAGAGGCCAGCATTGGCATCGTCGTTGAGGTCGAGCTCACGATAGATATCTCTACGCCAGTTGACATCTTCCGACATTTTATTCTCTGTAGGGAATGAAATCTGAGCACGAGTTGTCATAGCATTAGCCGAAGCTTTCTGCTGTGTATTGGCTCTCTGCACTCTGCTCTTAGGAGCCTGTGCCGACATGGTTTGCGCCATGAATGCCATCATGAGAATTGCTAATATCTTCTTCATAATATATGTTGTTCAGAACTTTTCTGTTATCAATAATTATTGTGTTATGCTTTGAATAATGTCGTTGGAATGGGGTTATTTAACAACAATCTCCATCGCACCAGGCAACTTGCGGGTGATACCATCAGGACCAACGGCTGTTACTTGCGAGATATAGAAACGACGGTTGCGAGAAAGCTTGCGGAAAGCATCACGCTGACGGTCGGAGAAGTTGGCACCATTGCTTGCCATAGGAACAGCATTACCCATATTGTCGAAGAATACACACTCGAAGCCCAACACCTTGAAAGGAATGTCCAACAAACCATCATCAATGGCAGCATGTACACCTCTTGCTCCCATCAAAGAGCCTTTGGCGAGTCCACCACCCTTGTAGCGGTCGGTACCTATAGTTATATAAGGTGTAGGATCTGGCAGTTTGCGCACCTTGAACGAGAATGATCCCATCTGGCGAAGTTTGCCACGCTCGGTAGCAGAGATGCTAAATACCACATCCTTGCCTACGGCTGAAGGCACAGCAACATAATGTCCGTTGCCCTTCGAATGCAAAGAGCCGCCCGTCATTGACACATGTACGGCATTCTGAGGAATACCAGGCACACTGATGCTCATAGGATTAGAATATCCTGCATAGAGAACATTCATGAGGTCGGCAGCAATAGTAGCACCAGAAGGTGGCTGAATAACCTCGTATTTCTGTAGGAAGTCGCGACGAAGTATGTCGCCAGCACCATTGCGCATAAGCATATAGCCAGCAAACTGATGTTCGCCTACTCCACCTGCCGAGAACGAATACTTACCATTGGTGGTATTCACCTTCACACCATTTACATAAATCTCAGGTTGCTGAGTGGTATCAACGGCTGCCATAACAATATTGGCAGAGAAGGTCTCGCCTGGATATAATGTTGTTTTCTCAGGAATTACAAAAGCATCAAGCTTATTTACGCGGATATCCTTGATATCGATGTTGGCAACCAATGTGTGCAACACCTCGCCTTCGGCATAGCGGATATCGCTCTGCAACTTAGCCAACAAGGTGACTGCAGCAGCTACAGGCATGCTCTCAAACATATACTCCTGCCAGTTTTTGCCAAGAGCGTTACCCTTCTTAGGGATTTTTGTAGAAAGGTTTTCGGCTATAAGCTGTCGCTGATGGTCGTCGTTTACCATCTTAAGTATGCGCTCACGATATGAGTTTATCGCATCATATAGTTTTTTGCCTTGACCTGTGCCTGGAGCAAGCATCACATGAGCAGCAGCCTCAAGGTTATCCTTGCCCACGATATTGTTCAAATCAGCATCGTCGCCATCGGCCTCTTTCACTATCTGCTCCTTCAGCGACTGCGCATAGTTATAGAGCGAATCGCTCATCTGCTTAACCATAGTAGCCTTGTCGAACCATGCCTTCACCTTTTCAGGATTTGTCTTCATCTGTTCCAAGAAGTCGCTATATATCGACTCGTTTTCTTTAGATGAGTTAGAGGTGGTACGGTTAAGGCTCTCCTCAACAATAGAGAAGCCATTGAGCACTTCGGTAGAAATGTTCAATGCCAACATAGCCATCAAGACGACATACATAAGGTTAATCATCTTTTGGCGAGGAGATACTGGTTTTTTCTTTATTGCCATCTAAAAATAAATGCTATAAGATTTTTGTTCGTCACTCTAACCATATAAGTCTGCTTACTTCGCCATATTGGCTGTCATAGCCTCTATCATGCGAGAGTAGATTTGGTTGAGCTGTTCTATCTGCTGAGCCATCTTCTTTGACTGCTCGTTTATCTGGTCAATAGTGCCAATCTGCTGACTTGCACCCTTGAGCTGCATCTCATATACCTTGCTGATACCAGTAAGAGTACGGTTGAGATTCTCCATTTCTTCGCTATCGCGAGTAAGGCGCATGCTCTGCTCATTAACTTTAGCAAGAGTATCAACGAGTTTCTTGAGTTCTTCAACATAGTTGCCCTGAGCCTCATTGAGAGCTTCAGCCTCTTCTGCAGACATCTGCGGAACATAATCAGGCTGTGGTTGAGCTGTACCGCCACCATTGATGATTACGGTACCACCAACATTACCTGCACCTGCAGATACAACATTAGCACCTGTGCTAACAGCCTCTTCTGAAGAAACTGCACTAACAGTCTCGGAACCTGCAGCTACAACACCTCCACCAACAACTACATTCTGACCATCAGAAGGAGCATTACCATAAACCACCTTGCCTGTTTCGAGATATTCCTCTGTTACATGGGTAGGAAGATCACGACCATCGGCTGTCTTGTCGAAAGGACGGTCGAAGGCTGAAAGAAAGAACACCAAAACCTCGGTACCCATACCAAGGAACAACATAAAGTTGGCTCCAGGAAGGTGGGTAAGCTTAAACAAGGTACCCAAGATTACCACCGAGGCACCCCAGCTATATGCATAGTTGAGGAATGTCTGACCAGGAACGCTGTCCATCCACTTCTGCAGACGGTACACTAAATTGAATTTGCTATAGTCGCCCATTATCTTTTGCTCTTTTTATATTTACCACTTGTTGTGTTTGCTAAACTACGTACGCAACGGAAACCGATATACGAACGTGGCTGATTCTGATATTCCCATGTACGCCATGCAGAACGGATATACGACTCAGGGTCTTTCCATGAGCCACCTCTCACGCTCTTCTTCTTCAGTTTGTATGGGTCTTCCTTGGCTGCCTTGTATTCAAGTTGTGGGTTGAGGTCATTCATTGCCTCTACTCCAGCCTCGGTATATATGGTGCTTGTCCATTCTGCCACATTTCCTGCCATATCAAACAGACCGTTAGAGTTAGGAGAATAGATGCCCACCTTGCTTGTTATCAGATTGCCATCTTGAGCATAATTACCACGATCTGGCTTGAAGTTGGCATAGAAGCATCCGTTGCCATTCTTCACATCAGCATTCTCCCAAGGAAACTCAGAGCCTTCTTTACCTCGGGCTGCATATTCCCATTCAGCCTCTGTAGGCAGACGATAGCGCTGAATGTAGCGTGCTTCGCCACCAAGACCTTTAAGAAGATAGTCGGTACGCCATGCGCAGAAGGCATTAGCCTGTTCCCATGTCACACCCACCACAGGATAGTCGTTGTAGGCAGGATTAGAGAAATAGTTGCGTAGGTACACTTCGTTGTCAGAATTGCGGAAGTCGTTGACCCAACATGTGGTATCAGGATAGATATTCACGATGTAGGTATTAAGGAAGTCCCATGGTCCTGACAATGGACGGTTGATGGTTTCTCTAACGATACGTCCTTCATCGTCGATATAAGCAGTATCTTTAGAAATCATCACCACCTCATTAGGGTCGATAGTGATATCGGTATTGAGATTGCGCTCTGCTGGATTCAATCTGTTGCGGCGCAATGCTGCAGCAGTATAGTCGTACACCTCATACTTATAGTTGAGCTGCGAATAGTCGAGAAGCTTTTCACCCGTTACTGGATTTGTAGTATAAAGGCTTTCGATTGCACGAAGCTCATCTTCAGAAGGTTTGCGAGGCAAACGCTTGTTCCAATCAAGATGTGGAGTCACGGGATCGCCATTCTTATCTTCTGTTATCATATAAGTTTCGTCGCCACCATAGTTAGGGTCGGCAAGGCGTGTGCGCAAGATACTATCACGCACCCAATTTACAAACTGCTTATATTGCGAGTTTGTAATCTCGGTCTCGTCCATCCAAAAACCATCTACAGATATCTCTTTCACAGGAGTCTGCTTACCCCACAGAGTATCTTGCTTCTGAAGTCCCATCTTCAAGAATCCACGTTCGATGCGAGTCATTCCGTAAGGTGTAGGCTCGGTGAAGGCTCTACCACCAACTCCGACAAGCTCTCCACCACGACCTGAAGAGGATGACGACTTGGCACCCATGCAACTTGTCAGCACCACCACGATGCTTATGGCGAAAATGGATATAATTGTTTTCTTCATATTTTATATTAATAGTATCTTATATTATAATATTCTTACGCTTTTATGTTTATTCTTACCTTTCTTTATTAGGTTGATGTCGTGCTGATAACCCAAGAATAGTTCGTGGCTACCATTGGCAGCACTAATGGCTGATGTATACACCTCATAGCTGTAGCCAAGCACGAAGCCATGGAAACTACCGCCGACCATAAAGGTTACTGAGGTAAAAGGACTATATCCCAAGCCTGCATACATCAGCTTTTCATCGGTCTTATATACCAATCGGCCAGAGATATCGGCACGATATACTTTGGTATCAGTACGCACCAACAACGAAGGCTTTATAGATAGAAACGGATTTCTTAGCTTAATATTGTATCCTCCTGTCAAATAATACGTTCTATCTATTTGCAATTCGTTAGTTTCGCCAAGATTTATGAGTGGAGCTGTGAGATGTTGAGCAGAAAGACCGCCATACCAGTCGCCATGCACATAATATATACCTGCACCTATATCGAGGGCATTACCATTTACTTCTGAAGTGGTGAAGGCAGGGTCGTTGCTATCGCCAAGATCCAAACCAGAACCATCAAACTTCTCGCTAAGCATGCCTATCTGCACACCCACAGAGGCAGTTCCACCGAAGAGCTTGAACTTTGGTGCATATTGCAAACCTAACTTCTGATGAGAGAAAAGTCCTAACTTATCGTTCATAAACTGTACGCCTGCACCATGTACACCTTTCAAAAACACAAAAGGCATATCGGCAGCGGCATACATAGTGTTAGGATTGTTTTCAAAGCCTGCCATATCTATGGCATAGGCTGCGGTGACATTAAGCTTAGTCTCCTTGCCAACAGCGGCAGGGTTAAAGGAGGTTTCCATCGCCCAATAATGAGCGAAGGCTGCATCATACTGTCCTCTCATCTCTACGGAGACGAGAAGCAGCGCTATTATTATGACCGCAAAATGTTTAAACATCATTTGTATAACGATACAACTGCTGTTTTATTGCATAAACAAATAAACTTTCATCGTTTATTTATCAAAGATGAGAGGGAAATCTATGAAAGAAGAAGGGCTAACCATACACGCTTCATTATACGAAGAGAGTATGATTAGCCCCAAAAGTTTATCTAAATGTTTTTAGGCGGATGTATCTACAACTTACTTAAAAACACGCTTAACGCTCTTTACTGTACCATCAGCCTTGCGTACTGTCTGGATGTACACACCCTTTGCAGGACGAGCTACGCTGCGACCACTAAGGTCGGTGAAGACGGTACTAACAACCTTAGAAGCATTAGCTCCGATATTGTCGATACCATCAACATCTTCCTCATCCTTAGCACTAACATAGCTGATAGCCGACTTGCGCACTTCGCCACCGCCCTTATAAATGAGCTGAACACCGATGCTGTCGATACCTTCAACAAAGGTTTTGACATTTAGCGCACCTGCATAATATACTATATTCTCTTGATCGTTGAATAGATAAGGAATCTCTGTGGTTTCCTCTTTTAATGATGGATAATCCTGTAGGTCGAATACCATTGGGTCATCGTCGAGATAAATGGTGTAATAAAGCTGCTTGGTATCAAGAAGGTTGCCATCTGCATCAAACTCGCTTGGAATGAATGTCAAGATACCATAACCATCCATATCATTATAAGGATAGTAGGAAACGTTTTCTTCACCTACTTCCATAGGAGTTGCAGCTTTCTCTGTCCAAGGAGCAAAAGTAGGTTCGTCGTAAGTATACAACTGGTTAGGCTTCTTATAGCCCTGGTTGATATAGAATGTACTGTCAGACTTGAAGCTACCAGTTTCCGCATCATAGTCGAATACTATCTTGTCGAGGAAAATAGGCTCGTCAAAATAATCGCCAGTGCCATCACCGTAGTCATACCAAGTAGGCTGATGTCCAATAGGCTCAAAGAAGGTATACGCCAAGGTCAGTGTATCAAAGCCCATATACTGATGACCTTCGAAGGTTACTTTATCGCCATCCAAAGTACCCTTTGCCCATGTATCAGGCATAGCATCGTTGAGTCCTGCTACATAAAAATCGTTGCCTTCTCTTACCACTTTCTTCACACGACCATATAGCTGACCCGACTCAGTATAGAGTAGAGACATTGTCTCAGCCTTAGATGCATCCTTTGGTGCTACAGGCTGCTTATCGAATTTCTCATATAGAGATACATAGTCGCCATAGCCATACCATTGGCCTTCCTTATCACACATACCCAAAAGCTTGCTGTCTTCAGTAGTGTTAACCATAAAGATACTATCATGGCGCCATACAAACTTAATGGTCTGATCATCGGTTGGGATGAAAGTAGTATAGGTTTGTCCGCCTTCAGTCATCTTAGTTGGCTTAAGTTTGAAAAGATAACCATCTTGTGGACCATCCTCATAGTCTTCATGCACGAACTGCTGAGGCAATTTCACTTCGATAGTGTCGCCTTCACCACGTTCGCCCTTAATCCATGAAGTAGAATAATAAGCTCCTAATGGATCATTGAAATAAACAGTCTTGTTGTCATCAGAAACAACAATAGTTCCACGCACACCATCAAAAGGCAAATCAGCAACACTTCCATAAAGTACGATGAAGCTATTGCCCGAACGATAGAAGTTGTTATAAAGAGTACCATTAGGTTGCTCGGTAATGAGTGGTGCGATAGTAGATGTTTTCTCGGCATAAGCCTGCACCTTACGAGGAGATGCTGTAACTACGCTCTTGCCTGTAGCAGTTTGGTTGCCAAACTGTAGCATAGGAAGATAACCAGACTTTTTTGCAGCAACCTGCTTCTTGTCATAATTAAAACGCATACCTTTGCTTGGCGTAGGTTGCGCTGTTGCAACTGCACTTGCCATGAGTGCTGCGGCTAAAACTGTGTAGAAATGTTTCATGAGCCTTGTTGTTTAATTATTATTGTGTTGAGTTTAAATTCTATAATAATGTATCGTACACATTATTTCATGAATATTGTTCATATATCATGTATCTTGCTTCATACTTGATAACATCTACAATTACTTCATAACCCGAGCAAAGTTACATTATTAATATCTAATCGCCAAGTAAAACCAGCAAATTATTTATATTTTGATATATTTTTCTCTCTTTTACTTTCACTTTCTTCATTCAATTATGCCATTCAAACCAAAAAGCGACATGGAAATCTCATATAGAAATTTCCATATCGCTTATATTATTATGCTTTAAGCCTCTTATAAATAGCTAAAGCGATTAGTATTCGTCATCATTGAAGAGGGACAATGCTTACTGAGTTTCAAACGATTAATAATAGTAAATTAATCCATTTTCTATCGCATTATTGTAGTAGAAAGGAAAACCATAGTGATTATTCACTCTTGTTGTTATCAGCAAACTTAGGCTCATGTCTACTTGGTTGCTACAGGGCGTGCGGAATGACCCCAGACACGATATGAGCTGGTAAAACTTGATTCTGTCGGGTCAATCTTCCTTTCCCAAAAAGTCAATATCTCAATATATTGATTACTTTCATATCTATGAGTTATATCTTTTATAAGATAGTCTCCAGATTCTCCTGAACACTCAATTAGTGACCCTGTATTAAACCCAGCTGCAGGTAAGAAAATTGAATTACCATTAGGTCCTGTTACAAGATAACCATTTATTGATTGGTTATCGTAGCTTAACCGCCACTCCCACTTACACTTTGTAACAAGTTCGATAGCTTCTGCAAACTTAGGCAGTCGGCATTTTTTGCCCCATTTAACGGTTGCTACATCGTCAGCAGCGTCCAACTCACGTTTTCCGTCTTCCTGAGTGTACTTAGTAAACTCATCGCCATCAAACCATTTGTAAGTAGCCAAGGTGTATTTGTTCTTAGGCTCAATTTCGCCCCAAGAGTAATAGTTGCCAATTTCATAAATAGATTCAGCCCCAACATTGCGCATTGCCCACAACAAACCGCTAGGCAAACCCAAATCTACAAATTTGTGACCGTTTATTACATACACTCCATCCTTGCCCTCTGTGATGTTGTCATCGTTATAGTCATCTCCACAGGCAGTAAGCGCAAAGACGCACAACAACATTGCTAACAGTCTTAATAACTTTTTCATATCCTATTTGCTATTTAGTTAATATACTACAAAGATAGCCAAATTCTATATTCCCCCTCCCATATTATCGTTAATATATGTAAATGCAATATAAAAAGGCTCACCCGAAAACCAGGGAGAAGATTCTTTGATTATACAGATAATTTATACCTTTGTGCCATGAATAATCAAGGACTATTAGCATTGGCACAGTTAA
>ERZ1034678.477-NODE-477-length-22197-cov-6.207976_pt1 | contig 22197 bp, 42 predicted proteins | sample MGYA00520640_ERZ1034678 | MGnify/ENA primary metagenome ERZ1034678 (study PRJEB33766, sample SAMN09781767) | gut metagenome | biome: gut microbiome | host: Homo sapiens | place: Madagascar | study: EMG produced TPA metagenomics assembly of the PRJNA485056 data set...
GAGTGGACCCTAAATTTGGAAAAACTGGCATCTTTATTCATTTCTATTCTTCTCTTTCCTTATTTCGTCTACAATATCTATAATTGCTTCTACAATTATCCCTATAAGCCAAATCACAGGCCAAACCCCAAAACTAAAATACAATAAACCACTATTCTGCGCGATAAAACTTATAAAGATAAGTCCTAAAAAGATAAGAAACCCAAGCTTCAACGCATAGAAAGTAATCCATCCATCTCTAAACTTCAATTTATAGCCTCCTCGCTTGGCGCGCTAGGGTCCAAACACCTAATCGTTATAATACTCCCATCTTTGTCCTTAATCTCATAGGTGTCTAAAAACTCTTCCATATCTATCTTTTCCACAAATCTAACTTTATACTCCATTACTGGGTGATTAAGAGAATAGTCCGCGCCAAGAATTGTAAAACCTACCATAGCCATAAGAGCCAAGCTTATAGCTATTTTACTCTGAATAGAAAACTCATCCTCACAAATACAAGCAATTATCACTTCTATAGCCACCAATACAGCAAAGCATATGGTTATAAACAAATAGCCATTGAATGTGTATACCGCTCTCTCAGTCAATATCTCCATTTTGTTTCCTTTCTTAGTATACCTTATAGAACTTCATCAATAATCAAAATGCATCTCAATTCTAGATATTAGTCTACCATACAGACATTACCTTCATTCTTTCTATCACCACGAGAACAAAAATCATCAAACTCCATACCAATACCAAATCTACAACAAATTATATATTTATTATCATCTGACTCAATACCATCCGCGCAATTCTCACATCGCACTACCGACACAACATCGGCAGCAGGACAATCTTTTATTACTTCCACAGGAACAATGAGACGATAGTTATTATCATATTCTGAGTGTTCTAATAATGTTTCTCGCTTGAGGTATTCAGCCATCACTCACCTCAACAGTCCACTTACCTCCCTCAAAAGAAAGAAAAAGCACTCTATTCCCACTAGCACTGCATCTAAAATGAATATTGTTTTCTGTTATTTTTATTACTTTAATAACTCTATTTACAAATATTGAGTTTCCATGGCAATCAGTTATTCCCAATGGAATAATTTCTCCATTTGGGTAAAAATCCACTCTAACAATATACTCCATCTAAATCAGTCCTTTCTTCCTGTTTCTGATAACCTTCATCACCAATACATTTAGTCATCATTCTATTTCCCGCATCCAAAACTCACGGCGACAATCATGGCACATCATATGTGAATTTGTACACCCTAGTTTAGGGCTTCTATAAGAAGAAAAAAATGCAGCCGGACAAATCTGTATTATACCATACTTATCAAGATTTGCCTCTGGGTACTGTTCCAAAAGCACATCTTGTCTTGTCTTACGAGGATGTGCGGCAGACCATTCCTCAACTATAGCAATCTGGTCCGTAGCATCCACTGTTGATTCTTGACCAACTGCGCATAACATTTCCTCAAACGCATCAAGTCCAGGGCATCCTTTACATGTCTCGCCAAAGCTCTTACACATTCTTTTGCGCTCTTCGATAAACTTCACAGCATCCATTGCTAGTATACTCCTTTTTTCATTTATACTATAGTTAGTTATTCCTATTCATACCACACAAGGAACACTTATTATCTTTTCAGACTCTCTATTTCAGGCGCTCACTTTATCTCGCTAAATTAGTAAAGTATGCATATCCCTTCGCGCCTACTAAGCCTAAATAAATTTTTATACAAATCCTACTCAAAGTCCTTCTCAAACTCATCAGTTGGCATCCAATAGTCATCCACAGTCGCAAGTACCATGCTTTCATCATCATAGCAAATCCTCCATACTGCTGGTCCATTCTCATACCTAAAAAACTTAGCAGTAAAGTATTCCTTTACTCCAATCCTTACGAGCACTGGTGCTGAATAGTTTTCTATAATAGGTGGCTGTTCTAAAGCTAAACTTTTCCACTTCATATTGTAATCCCTTTCACCAATTCACTAATTGGTATCCACAAATCACTTGCATCCGCGCTTATCACACTGTTATCAAAGTAAAAATACCATTGCGCCATGCCTTCATCATCTACAAAATATCTTGCGCTAAAATAACAATCATCTTCTGTCCTCACAAGAACTGGAACCGAAGCTTCTCCCGTAGGAGGTTTCTCAATAGCCAGGTTTCTCCATTTCATACCTCATTATTCCATTCATCTGCTCTCATATCATCAAGTAAATCATTGAGCGATTTTGCTTCTTTCTCTGTTATAGTCCTAAAGAAAATCGTATCTCCATGCGGATTATTATCCAACCCCATCATTGTCATTACACTAGCCATTAGCTTACCTATAATTTCTTTTTTATTAGTCTGACAATCTTCACAGGCCAAACTAACTTTACAATGATTATCAGGAAAATCCTTATCTTCACTTACCCATTCAAAACTTGCTCGCATTTTTTCATACTCCTATCTTCCCTTAATGCTACTACAGCATAGTAAGGAACTATTTTTTCGTCGTAATTGATTGCCATCTTGGCAGGGCTTATTTTATCTCTATCCCCATAAATAAGAGCTTCATCAATATCCGTCTTTACTCCAATATACATCACGCCATGAGGCATATCAATGCCAAAATACTCCCCAACTCTTACGTCCCCAAACTTACTAGCAAAAACTTGCTCAGAGAGATCAAAACTCACTCGCATCTTTTCCTAACCTCCTCATATACCTCGCGCGCCTTAGCTTCTGCTTCAGCATTTGCTTTCTCAATCTCAGCTCGGACTCCTTCAGTCAACTTTCCCATCTTCTCATTCAAATTCTCCAAAGCTCTCTTCCTATAGTCTCTATCATCTATCTTCCTCTTCCACATTCGATATTTATAAAGTTCTCCATAGGTAGTAAAGCTAAAACAACAATCACTATATCTACTCTCAACAAAATCTAAATAGAGCGTCCATTTCTTAGGATTTAGGTTATAAAAAGAAAGAAACTGAGAAAAAGTCAAACAAGGTTCAAATTTTCTATTCTCTGGGGTCTTGAAAAAATAGAGAGTAAGGCATAGAAATTCCTTCTGCCAGTCCCAAATATCAACAATAGCAAAGACCAACATCCATAACAATATACCCATTACTAATAGTGCAAAAATATAGAGCATAAACATCTTTCCACCCACTTTCTATATATATTATAACCTAAATTTCCCTAAATATCAAGTTTCTATTGTCTCTACCACACAAAGAGTGCCTTTGTCCTCTACGGCGCGCAGCTTCAGCCCAAAATCAAGCCCTATTTCTTTTCTAAAAGAACCAATTAGCGGGCTACCTAGACCTCCGCGCCACTCGCTCCATTCATCAACGGTCTCCATTGTAACTAAAGAAGGCACAACCTTCGCCGTTATACATGCAGGCGCGCCTCCTACCTAAGTCCTAATCTTCAAAAAGAAAGGCTCATGCGTCTCCATATCTATTGCACTCATATCAAAATAAGACGTCCCACAATAGGGACATTTATTCAACTCCACATCATAGGGCGCTCCACAATTAGGACAATTCTTCACTTTGACTTTCCTGCCTTACCCAAAGTAAGTCCAAGATTCATGCCGCCTAGCCCTACAATTATTGTATATACTATCTTATCCCACAATGAAGCGTCCTGTTCTACTATCCCAAGATAAGAATAAAACACTACCATAAATATATCAAGGACAAGCCAGGCCCAATCCCACTTATCTAACTTCATTTCTTCCAAACCTCCTTCATACACTGGAAGCCTCCCTTACAAAGAAAACCTCCAATCAATGCCATTACAAGCCCAAAAGGCGCGCGTCCATTACATATAGCAATCGCACCATATATACAGATACCTGCCGCGCAAAGCGTTATACTACCCATTAGTAGCATCGCATATATTTTAGTTATCTTCTTCATCGTTCTGCACGTAAGTTATTTCTGGAAGCCATAAGAATAATAGTGCAAATAGCACAATCCACCACTTATCAAAAGAAATACTTAGATATGACATCACAAGTATCATCACAATGTTATAAATTGTCGCTCCAACCATTATTCCCTTACCTCCAACTTACAATCCCCCATACTTTCTTTGTCTCTAAAACACAATGGGCACCAATTACTAACCCATCCATTGAACCATACTTCATTCTTCTTATAAGTTTTACCACAATTAGGACACCAGTAATGCTTGGCGCGGCCCACTACAATTTTCTCCATTAGACCAAGTGTCCTTTCGTTGCCCATTCAAAGCAATCTTCAAAACTTCCATACAAATCACCTTCGCCATCCCATTCACCGATAGCCCAAAGAGAATTGAATGCATCAACTACATAGTCTTTCTGCCAATCATTCTTCCCACGCCAACCAATTACATTCACCCAATCAATTGTCGCAACAGGAATAGGACAAGCATGGGGCGCGCCTAGCAGTCGAAAAACAGAACTTAAAGTCTCTTCCCTTACTTCTTTATGACTCTCTACGAAATAGCGACTTATCCTATTCCTCGTCAAGATTATCACTTTCATAGAATATCTCCTCTTCTAATGTATCAAGATTTAGCAAACATGCTTTCCCGGTAAAAGCCACTCCAAGGTCTATATCTATCTTATGACCATTATCATACCATACCATGCCTTCAGGAATTACTTCTCCAATCGCACGACAAAGATTAGGGGCGGGAGTATGACCATGAACAATTAGAGTATTGGCTGGAATCATACCTTCCTTATAGTAATGAGTCCTATCCCAAATCATCTTATACCAATCACTCATATCAAACGTATATCCACTATGCGTCATTATTATTCTAATTCCGTCTGGATTGGTATATTCTGCATAGAAAGGTAATGCTTCTATTTCTTGCAGCAAACTTTCAACATCAGTATCTGGCATATTTGCAAGAACTTTTTGGGTAGGCCACCCACCATTATAAGTCCAAAGAGCTATCGCATCATCATTTCCGCATAACCCATCCAGCATCATCTGTTCATGGTTGCCTCGTATGTAAGTAGTGTTGAGTCTATCAAGTATCTCCTGCATAATCCTAACTCCATCAGGCCCTCTATCTACTGCATCGCCAAGAAAATAAAGATAGTCGCTAGGCGCGAGCCTACTCTTTATCGCATCCCAAGCCCAACCTTGACCATGTAAATCTGCACAAGCATATACTGCCATTATACTCCCTCCAATCTATACGCAAGTCCTGCGCGTCCTTCAATTTTTAGTGGTTTTCTATCACTATAGTAGTCAGCTTCTTTGCCCTTGAACCAACCTATCTCATAATAATAGGTTATACTTCCATAAGGAAGGTAGATAATGCTTCGATAAACCCGAAAAGTCCCATGAGTTGCATATCGTGATTTGCTGCCAAGAAACTCTCGCGCAACCTCAAATCTCTTCACCAGATTCTCATTATACTCTTTCTTCCAGGCAAACTCTTTATTCTCGATTGCTTCCACAATCTTTTCAGAAGTCATATTGTCAAGAACACAACTCATTAGTCTATCCTTTCTCCACAATACATATCTACAAAACTATCCCTATCTAGACGTGCCGACTCTTTCATCAAATCATCTATACCCAATTTTAGCTGAGCTTCTGGCTGGATAGTCCATATAATCCATCGAAGGCTTTCATCAAGAGCCTCCATATCTTCATCATTATCATAATCATACTCTTCTGAAAGGCAGTTATAATTTTCAATGAGATTATAAGCGAGTTCTCTTCCAATTTCATTGGCTTTGTCAACATTATCTACATTATAGACGCCACAGTCATACATACCATGCAAACCACAATACATGAGTTCATCGCTATAAATATATACAATCATTTTATATTATCCTCTTCTACTATACCAAGCAAAGTTTCAAGAAAAAACTTAGGTGTATATCCCATTTCCTTTATAATCCCAATTATGACTGTCATATCATCAATAAGATCGTCCCAGCCTTCACTCCATTGAGGAATACTAAACTTCTCCCCATTTATCAGCACACTTCTATCATTCAATACAATAGCTTGAAAACTCTTCATAACTAATCCCTCTCTCATTTTCTATATATATTATATCATAAAATTTCTAAAAAATCAAATATAAAGATGGCGCCCTACCTTATCTGGCGGGCGCACTATTATCTTTCCTATATTGTATCCTCGGTTCATCATAAGGACTAATCTCTTGTCCCCACACAGGAGCCTCTTCAGTAATAAAGCTATTCATAGACCACCAAATGTGGCCGACAAAAGGCTTCTCAAAATCAATAAGGTCAAACCAATATTCTTTAGTAAATCCACTCTTCAAATCAATGAACTCACAGTGGATAATACCAGTAAGACCGCTATTATCTGGCCAAGGACGTATCCAAGATGCAAGCTGACGAATATAGAAACGTCCGTTCCAAAGGTCATCTTTCAAAATTCCATCATTTATTTCTCGAATTACATGATTGACTCGTCTCTGGGCTTTCTTCCTATCCAAAGTCTTCAATATTCTCCAACCTCCCGTCTCTCATGGGTTCGCGCCCCGCGTCTAGCTTTTGCTAACTCAATCTGAAGGCGCGAAACCTCACTTTCTAATCTCTTATTCTCTTCCTTTAGTCTCTCATTTGCACTAAACAACTCTTTCACAAGAGCAGTCATTTCATCTTTCTCTTCTATCATTTCCAGACCTCTTTTGGACTAAGCTTTACTTCCCATCGACCTTCTTCAAAGATATTTGGTCCAAAGATATTCGGCCCGCTTCTCTTATAATCATGCCACAGCCAATCGACTTCCTCGAAACTCCACACATCCTCATATGCCTGTATAACATAAGGACACTCAAGCCTATCCGCGTGGTAATGGCCAAACATCCAAAACTGCCAATTTACAACATCTTTTACCTTATCTAGCCATTCTTCCATAGTCTTATCAACACTAGACTGGTCAACAATATTGAGAAAAAGATCAGTAGGTTCCCAGCTCTTTGGACAGGTATGGCTTAGAACAAAATCAATAGGCTCTTGACGCGCAACCAACTCCTCATAGATTGTATCCATTTCTTGCTGACTAAGCTGTTCATTTATCCACCAACCACACCAGCCATTTGCTTGCTTACGCTGAAGTCTTACCCACTTATCTACAGAATAGGCTCCACCAAGAGCCAAACATCTATATCCATCAAACGTATAGATATTTCCATCTATTAGATAACGTATATTAGGATATCCTTCCCTTACATACACATCATTATCAACTTCATCATCATACCATATATAAGTTCCAGGAATAGTCTCAGGCCGTTGGTCGTGATTGCCACGAAGTATATACCATCTATACTTACTATCTTCAAGAGTCTGCTGAAGCCTCTCGTCCATTTTATATGAACCTTTATCACGTCCGCGCCAGAAATTCAAGCCACTATCTCCAAGAATTATGATGGCGGTTTCTCCTGGTAGGCAACCCTTCCATAAAAGCTTATCAAAAAGTCTATCAAAATAGGAATGTGTGTCTCCTGACACAAGCCAATTACAAATCTTTCCCATTATTCTTCCTCCATCATCTTCAAAATACGGTCATAGGTTTCTTGCGCTTCATTCTGGGCTTTCTCATTATAAAACTGAACATCTTTGCGAACGTTCTTGGTAAGTTTTGCAAGAGTTTCCGCTGTCTTTATATCTCGTTCTCGTCTCACTTTATCCTTAGTCCATTTGAGATAATCCTTATAATCACGATTGGTTTTCCAGCTAAGAATAAGTTTTCCTTCTTTAGCATAGTAAACAAGCATATTATATGGTTCACCATCCCAATCATAAGCATTTTTTACTTCCCATCTACCTGGATTTATATTATAAAAAGAAAGAAACTCCTCGAAACTCAAACTAGGATTCCCCTCTTCATACCAAGATGTATAACGAACTCGTTTTATATTATAAACAATAATACCAATAATGACAACTGCACAGCCAATAAAAAATATCAATTCACTCATTTATTTTCCCACCTTTATCAAGCAATTAGCTCTCTTATTCAATTCATCTAAGAAATCCTTATTCTTCTCTTTCCAATGAATAATAGGATAACGATGATTTTTCCCTTTTACTTCTGCCCCACACTTTATACAATAGCGAAGATAATTCGACCAAGATAAACCTAGAAGGCGCGCAGGCAATACACTCCAACTTCCCATTATCTTCCAATCTTCACCAAACTCTTTATACAAAGGAGACAGACTATAAGTCCCATCAGGATTCTCTCTATAGTAAAAATAATTCATATCTTTATCTCCTTCCAGAAATCTTTGAGTTCTTCTTCTTCTTCTACTGTAAGTTCCGTTGCCTTATATATCTGACTTGCAGTAGTAAATACTGCAATACTCTCAATAGGCATTGGCTCAATATCATATTCTTTAGTGCTTGGCGCGCAGGCACTAAAATCTGGAATAATGTATTTCTTAGCGGTTGAAGGACTGCATCCTGCTGCTTTAGCTGCTCCACTATATGTATGGCAACGAAGATACTCTTCATTTATAATTCGTATCTGTTCTTCAGTTATCCTATTTGCCATTCACTCATTCCTTTCTAGAAAGCTTCTTCCTTATTTTCTATATATATTATACTATAAAATTCAATAAAAAGCAAATTAGGATACACCTTAGTGTATCCTAATTCCTATATCTTCGCCTTTTAGTGCTTTGGGAATTGCATCTTCCCAACTATCATAAACATTTCCATTACTTCTGAACACATAATAGCGTCCTTCAGCTTTCTGGCAAGTAGTATCTACACGGATTGAGACTGAAGAACCGTTTCTACTATTCATTATCTCGTAGAAGTTCGCCAAGTCTTTCGCGCTATACTTTTCAATCCATCTATTTGTAGATTCACTCTCTGTTTGATTGAGAGCCTTGAAAGTAATCTGGTCAAACCCCATAGTTGAGAAATTATCCTTATTCAAAAACTCAAGCTCTTTCGTCAAAATAAGCACCACACGATTTATTGCATTAGGATGCTTATAGCAGCGCCATGATGAAAGATACTCTCTTGCATTAGTTATAGAATAAGCAAGAACGTCTATATCGCGCGGGCATGTCCTTTCATCAAGAGAAAGATTGTGCGTCTGGAACTCAATTGGAGCATCACTGAACTCTCTCACAACCTTTATTACATCATACGCCCAAGCAAGATTCTGAGTCGGGTCGCACTCTCCGGTAATTACCACACAGTCTATCTTATAATCAGAAAAAACTGCGGCAAGCTTGGCGCGGTAGTAATCGGGCCTCTCTGCCCATTCATTACTAAACTGATGATTGTGCTGAGGATGGGTGCGCGCCACACAAAATGGGCAATTATATACACAAGGCTCATAAGGAGCACATATCTGAAGATTCATTACTTTACCTCCACCATATCCTGTAAGTCTGTTCTTATTATACTTTCAAAATAGTTGCCGGTATAGGAACGAAGTTTCCAAATTCCATCGTCCTCTCCTAACACTTCATACATATCAGTTATAGCATTATAACTTACACTATCATCTATCTTCACACAATACACGGGAAAAGTTTCATAATTCTTGAAGAGAATAAATGCAGAAGCTACCATAACAATACTGATGATAAGACCGCGCGCCACGAAATCTTTCTCTTCTTTACTTCTTGGCTTACACTTCACAATCCAGCCAATCATCAGCACACATAGGCTAATACCTGTTAGAACGAGAATTATTGGAATACCAAGCCAAAAATTATGTCCATTCACTACATCAATAAGTTCCATTTATTCTCCTTTCGGAAGAAGCACTTCTCTCAAATGGTGTTTATTACCATTATTGGTATAACACCAAACTTCATCCCATCTCCTCAAACTCCTATCCTCAAGAGGAGTCTTATAGGAATAGAAAAGATGGTTGAATTTCTCCTGCGGAATTACTCTGCGTCGGCCCTTATTATTCATATCACATGTCTGATATCCAGCATAGATATAAATAAGAATATATCTCCCAAAATCAGGAAACCAGTCAATGAACTGCTCGCGCATTGTTTCAGTAGGAGAATTGGTATCTATGATAACATCACGACCCTGGCGCATTGCTTTATCAATATCTTTATACATAGCAGACCAGACTTCAAAAGCATTTTCATGGATAAGATCGTCCCCATTTACTTTGGCATAGTAATCATCGGGACAAAACACAACAGGCGTAAAAGCATCATCACAATTGTCTCTAATCCACTTTTCTACAAACTCAGTCTTGCCTGCGCCTGGTCTTCCTGTCATCAAATACATCTTATTCGTCATAGCAAATCTCCTCCATTTCAGCCATTTTCATCTGTTCATATCCAATCGGATCGATTGCGGGATAGGTTCTAAAAAAGGAAGGCTCATCATCTACTATTGTCTCATAGAATCCCAGCTTGCTAAGAACTTTCTTATAGGCATCGTGTCTTTTACTGTCTAACCAACCACAAGCAAAAGCAATCTTATAGTTAGAATGTCTATGTCTAAGAACTTCAATACATTCCTTGAACATGTGAATGGCCTTGACTGCATTTTCAATGGGTGCGCGCCCTGTAGTCTCTACTACTGGGTCATCAACACTAAGAAGATATTCACTATCATCTATTGTTTCTGCATCATTTATTAGAACTGCCATGTTGTATACAATAGTAGCAATTCTTTCTTCAGCAGGGAAAAGAGAGGTTATATCGTCAAAATAAAAACGAATGACCTGACCTTTGGAAGTAGTCTGCTCGAATATTTCACAATCATAATATTTTTCATCGCCACTACGGAAGTAATTAGTCATTTCTCTTTCCCTCACTTTCTATATATATTATATAATAAATTTTAGAAAACTTCAAGTTTTTCTTATTCTTTATTACCAATCCACAAATCTAGCTTCGCGCATATTCACAGTATCCTCTATATAATGATTTTGCGCAAGGGTTTTCAAATTACAAATGATAGTTTTATAAACATGCTCAACAATATCCATATTATCTACACCAGACTCTTTTCTGATTTCCGCAAAATCTTCTGTCAGAAAGTCAATGTAATAATGCAATGCTCGACGATATGCAGAACCTTCCGAAGAGCATACTGTCGTATTTCCCGCAGCATCTTCGACAATCCATACTTTATTATTATCCATACCTCATCCTCACTTTCTATATATATTATACTATAATTTTTCTTAGAAATCAAGTCCTAATAGAAAAAGGGAGCTTACGCTCCCTTCATCTATTTTTATACCAAACCCACCAACACGCAAGCATATAACAAATAATTACTGTATAAAACATTACTTGTCCCTCATTATTTCTTTTAGTTTTTCATAGATTTCTTTCTCTTCTGGCAATGTCCAAGTCGAGGGATCTTCGTCCCAGTCTGCTCTAAAGGCGCGAGCCACCTTCATTGCATCTTTCCAAATCTTTATCCTTCTCATACATCAATCCCAAAGCGTGAAGAAATAGTTGGAGAAAAGACTAAAGAACTTATCCTTATGTTCATACATCTGTTTATCAATTTCTTCCCATTTATCAGGATCGAACTCTTCTTTATTGTAGTTCTCTTCCTTCATACCTTCCAAATGGAGAAGCATTTCATCCAATACCGCATTATAAGCTTCTTCATTTCTTTTATCCTGCTCCTCATCGCCAACTTTTGCCCCTTCTTCTAATATAAAAGGAGAGCCTGCACGTTCATCCCTATACCACTTCACTATCATTTCCATTACATCAATAAACCAAGCATAGGTTTCATAATAAGCTTGAGGCGGGACACCATCCTTGAAAAGAGTATGGACAGCACGTAGAAAAGAAGGGATATCTTTTAGGTTGCGCCAGAAATTATACCCTGAAAACTGAAAGAAAGGATAATCCACCTTATTTAGTTTTCTCATATTAGTCTTTCGCATCCAAATACCTCTCCATTATGCTCTTCGAGATAAAATATCTCATTATCCCATTCTATAATCCGAACTCTACACTGTTCTTCAGTCCTAGGTTCCTTGAAACAGATATCTTTTAGAACCATCCCATACCGTAGAAGAAACTTCCTATCTTCATTCATTCTAGTCACCATACTGAACAAATCAAATATGTCTTAGGATAAGGCATAGTCATAAAACCTACATCCCCATCCAGCCGCGCCTTTGCATTCATTACTTCCTCACAAATACGAGTATATTGCGCAAGGTCAGTTGAAACTTCGCAACCCTCTCCTACACCTACTATATCAAGAATCTTGCCAAAGAAAAATTGAGAAGTCCCATAGGCATTTGAAGAACAAAGGTACTCATCCCCATCTTCTTTATCTATATTTCTATTATAATACTCGCAATCAACTTCATATCCTACGAGGAGCTTAGCTGAATAATCTACAGACATATTTATTCCTCCTTTATTTTCTATATATATTATATCATATCATATCTAAAAAGTCAAATTCTAAAAAAGAAGGTCAATGCTTCTCACTGACCTTCTTCTTGAATCCATTTACTCTTCTCTTGTATTCTTGTGTGGCGCGGAATTGTTCCATATCAGCATCTTGCTTTTCTGCAAATAACATACCCGCTAATTTACTATGAACAGTTGTCATACTTGTTCCAGTTTGTAAATCGACAACGCTCCACTTCTCCGGTGCAACCTCATGTATTCCATACTTGTCATCTATACTAAGCCAACCGTCTCGCAAAGCTACATCAAAGTTGTTCTTCGCACCCAGTTGTATCCAATATGTCCCCGGATACCACATCGTCTTTTACAATCTCCCTTCCATACATCATATACCAATAATCTACGACCAACTTTGGCAGGCGCGCAGTCATAGACTTTCCATTCAAAAGATTCAAGATCTCTCCTACAGTCAATTCTTTCATCATTCACCCCAATACTTGAGCCATTAGGCTTTGAAAACTTGAGAGAAAAGTAAAGGTTAGTGTTGTGCTATTGAGAGCCTCTTGGCGCTACGTATACCACATTTCCTAAGTGTATTCATCAAGAGGTATCTCACCATACTTTATATTTGGGCTATCTAATTTGAACTAGAAATAATCATCAGTTTTTTCCCAGCCAAGCTTTATAGCATCAGCACATACTTCAAGAAAAAAAGATAAAGGAATATAGAAACCACTCAGCCAAAACAAATGTATTGCATTGAAACTACTCTCATTTCCCTCGCTTACTAGCGAAGCAAAGTCATCAAAAAGGAAATAAGCCATCGCGCCTGCTAAGGAATGAAGTATGGCTTCGCGCTAAGCATCTGTGCCTATAGCTCCTGCGCCAAACTGCAATAGCGCGCCTATCAAAGTATCTACTGCTATACTACTCATTGAAGGAATTTGTGCTATTACACCACTAAGATTTTTCATACTAACAGCAGTACCGCTCTTGAAACCCTTGAAGCTTGAGTTTATATCATAGTTCTTTGCATTAGTATACATTATAAAGTTATAGTCTGTAGAGTTTTCTGTAAGCCAAGCCGTAGCCTTATTCGCGGCAAGTATATTCTAAACTCTTTTACTACCCTCATCACTTCTTGTGGCTGCGACCTCAGCTTCCCATTGGCGGTAAAAATTAGTCAGATCAATCTAATATCCAATAGTAAAGTCGCTTTTCTATTCATTTATATTACCAGTATGCATGACTTCTAATCCACCGCCCTGCAAACTATTAGCAAAGGAAACTAAAACTGTATTTTGTAATTCAGCTAAAATACCAGCGGTCGTCTAATTCACAGTCACTTTTTCAATCTTCTTCTTGTCCCAAATTCTCTTAGCTACAGGCTTCTTCTATTTAGCAAAATGGTTAGTCAAATCCTTCATCAATCCATCAAAGTTGTAAGTTTTCCATACTTGTTCTAACAACCAGTTCCCTTGTGCAGTAAAGTTTCTCAAACTATCTACAATTTCCTAATAGGCGCCCCTAGTTTCATCATTTATCTAAGCGTTATCCCCAACATTCTCCCAGCCGGGATTGAAAGTTTCACTTGAATACATGTCTATCAGTGCCTGCCGTAATATTTCAGGCATGTGAGCTTCAAGAGCTTTCTATACTGCGCGCTCTACTTTCATTCCACTAGTCCTATTCGCAATCTCGTTTTCTATAATAGGCGCGGCAGTTTGGAAAGCTTTTGGGAAGTAAGTTCCTAAGAACTTACTTACATCAATTTTACCTGTGCCTTTGCTTTTTTTGGTCTTACCTTCATAAAGTAATCTAGCCTTATTTCTCTCAAATATTTTTTGTGTATTTAGTTTTATTGTTAGAGCTTCTATCAGCTCCTTATAGAAATTTGGATTAGTAAGTAAGTCTCCCTAAATCTAAACTCCCCAAGCTTTAGATAGAGCTTGAACTTCTTTTTGTCGTTCTTTTGCTGCCTAGGCTTTCAGTTCATTTATAATAGGAGAAGGATTATCTCTCACATTAGCTTCAATTGAACTAAGTCGTCCACTAATATGAGTGTAGAGATTACGTAAACGCGGATTTTCCTATCCATCTTCTCTCAGTCTTTCATAGAAGACAAAATCATCTTCTAAGCTGCTCCCATATATTTCTTTTTGTTCTCCCCAGTATTGCAATTTCTACCTCCCGGCGCGCAGCCTATAAAAATAGGAGGCTCTATTGAGCCTCCCTTTATATAAACGTTCCTCCGCGCGGAAGCTTCAGAACGGAAAATCCTCCATATCCTTCATACTGTCCATCTTTCTCTGGTCAGATATAGAATAATTTCTAGGTTTTCCAACCCAAGAACGTTTACTATTTGTTTTTCCTTTCTTACATATAGGACACTGACATTTCACTAAACCTTTTGAATAGCGATTATAACTACCATTTTCATAGAAACCTTTTCGAGGCTCACATCTAAAAATCCCATTATGTAGATATAAATTCTTTTCATACTCATACGTAGAATTGAGAGTTTCACTAAGTCTTTTCTTACGAAGAGTCCTACTTCTATTCTTCTCAAACTGTTCAGAAGGTGTTCGTGCCATAGATGTCCTCCTTTTATTCAATAGGGTCATCAAGTAAATTAGCTAAATTAGCAACCGCTCCACGCTCTGTAGTTGGCAGATATACATAACTAAAGAGAGGATTACCTTTTAGCCTATCTATCATCTTAGTAATACCATTATCTTTTTCAAAAACCCTATTATCAACCTAATGATTATCAGCATTGAGAAGAATAATGGAATTTTCTCCACAACGCGAAAGAATTAGCTTCGCTATCTCACTCGTAATATTTTGGGCTTCACAAATATACATTATTGTATTATCAAAACTACGTCCACGTATAAAAAGAAGAGGAACTAATTCAAGTTGTCCAGTAGTAATGAGGTCTTCTACACCATCTTGACCACCCAATTTGTCATAAAATGGGCCAAGCGTCCAACTCAACTTTTCATATTCGCTGCCCTTCAAATATCCAATTTCAGGCACATTAGCTACAGAAACATTAGGTCGTATAAAAGCAATCTTCTAATACTTTCCACTCTCAATCTGGCTCATAGCATAAGTAAGTTGGCTAATATCTTTTCCACTACCATACACGCCTCGTAAAAGTTTTACCTTACTTCGTTCGTCCTTCAACATATCAAAAGCTATACGTTGTTCTGGATTACGAGGTTTTATTGAACCACACCATTTACTATCTAAAGTTTGATAGCCGACTTGAATAATTTCCCCATTTACATACTTGAAATAATCAATAATCTATCCAGTTGCATCTCGCGCAAGTAGATACTCGTTTTCAATAAAACGAGCGGGGTTATCAAGGCTCAGAGTTTTATTAGTATATAGCTAATTGAAGTCTTCTTCACTACACACTAAATCTTTATACCCTGTATATGCCATATTGTTTCCTCCGGTTAGTAATATAGAAGTAAGGTGGCGCGAGACCACCCCAATGGCGGAACAGGAGGAGCTCGAATCCCCACACTCGAATTACCAAGTGAACCGATTAGCAATCGGTGGCAGTACCAATTATGCTTACTGTTCCAAATCTATGTAAAGGGCGCTGTTATAAGGCCGCGCCCTTTATACCTACTAGTTTTTGGTATGTCCCTAGTAAACACCCCTTTTCAGTTTCTTTATACAGGATTGCTGGTCTGGTTTGACGAATTGTTCCTGTGAGAGTTGCTTTCGTTTTTATTTATTTACGTCTCCACAAATGACTAAGCCACATATCGTCAAAAGACGCGAGTGGTAGTTTACTCTCAATCCATCCTCTCGGAGACAAGTCGGGGCGCGCAGGCTAATCGCGCGATTCTTCTATGGGTTTCGCTTACAATAGGTATTATAAAAAAAACATCATGGATATTCTGTCATGGCTGTATCCATTTTGATGGGCGTCAAATGACAAGGGAGCACATCGAAATATATACCTATCTAACGTCCCACGGATGAAGCAGCTATTGTCTTACCGTCTCTCAAGCATACTCGACTACCCGACTTATTGGCACGAGGCAGAGCTGTCGATGCCCATAGGCTTTCACCTACGCACCGCTTTCAAGGCGGGCTTCGGAGCCGTCCGAATTTACCTCGTATATTCTCTATTTATATGTATCTAATACTGTATATCTACTTTGATTTTTGTAAGAGTGGAGCTGGTTCCCGCTACCTCTTCGCCGCTCCCAATAGTAGCTATGGACTCTTACACCCTTTTTTAGACTTTCCATATGGCCAATAGAGAAAGTCTTCCGCGCATGGGTTGCTAGGATTAGGTTTAGGCTTAGGAATAAACTAGACTTTTTATTCCATCTACCTAATAATCGAAAATAGGAACTTACTTTACTATACGTATTTGGTTCCCGCAAAGGGAATTTCCACCTTTTCCAATGGAGGGAATAGCCTCTGGTCAATCACCCTCCTATGAGCCTCCGTGCAGCCGCTCTTTGTATAGTCCAATGGTAAACTATCAACCAACTATAGCCTGCTAGCTAGCTATAGATTTATTGTGGGCCTTGGCACATCCCACATGGAGAACTCCTGCCACACGATTCTCTTTGACCTCAGCATAGTAGCTTTTAGAGGCATCAACCATTCATATTTGCAACTAGGAATGGATTTATTTGTAGGTCTTGGCATCCGTCAACCTACTTGGAGAACTTCAGCCTGCACTATTCTCTTTGTCCTTTCCATCCCTTGAAAGGCAGTCAGCCGTGACAATCAGCTACGTCTAGCTGTATCGCATGGACTTTTGTAGATGCAACCCTCCTACCATCTACTGGGCATCCTGACCAATTACGGCACGATATCTGCTGTGCACACCCTCTTCCTCGAAGAAGCTAGTAGTCAGATTCATGGAATTGAACCTTATTGCCGTTCCTATTTCTCAACTTTACATATATATTATACAGTAAAATCTAACAAAAATCAAATTTCTTCAAACATAGTTTCTGGATTTTCAAGTATTGCTAAATGACCTTTTATCATAGAAATTGGGTCATCATACCACTTGACCATTACATCCATCATAGCATAGCCTTCTGGATTAGCAAAACACACAAGAGTTTCCCAATCTCCTTCCTCCTCGTCCGTTCTGCTATCTCCAATGTAACAACTATCTATTACAAAAAGCACTCCGTTATAGATGAAGAAGTTTGTTAGCTTTGTCCTTTCCTCGCTAAATGGCTCCACATCATTACTAATGATAAATGCATTCTCTTCAATGCCATCTATCGGTTCTGGTAAATAGAGATAAGAGAGGCCTGGGTCTATACTAAAATCGCCTGAGAGATTTGCTTCATTCTCCCAATGATACACACCATCCTCAAAAAAGTCTTCGCTATCTTTCTTATCATTCATTGTAATCCTTGCCTCGATGTTTAGGAGAACGACGATATGAACCTTTACCCTTTTTAGTGCTAGGTGCGCCGCCTCTTTTTCTCATATGAAGGAGGCCCTCAAGTTCTTCCTTACTCATTTTCTTTTCAGTTTTGCACATTAGGAATCCTCCTTTTAGTTCAAAAGGCGCGAAGCCATTCAACTTATCATTCAATAAAGATATGACTTCGCGCCCGGTAGTCGATTAGAAATTACCTAGAAGTTCTCCAACTTTCTCTCTAGCTGCAATCTTTTCTTCAATAGCATCACTTTTATATGCTACCATATTAGCATAATTATTCATTGCTCGATAATAAATATCATCAGCTTCATTTAGCTTCTGAATTGCTCGGCGGAGTCTCTTTTCAGCAACCTTCTCATTACAACGTGCAGCAGCCAGTTCCTTGCCCTTCTCAAGATCAAACTTATCATTGGGATGACAAATAGCCTTTCCAAAAATATTCTGACCTGCATACGTAGAAACAGCTTTCACAACCATTGCGCCGTCTGCACGCCGGTAGGTATAATACTGATACTTCTCAAGAGGATAATTCATTTGATTACGTCCTTTACTTATAAATTTTTAGTGGCAGCCTCGACTAGATTCAAACTAGTAATAGCAGAGTCAAATTCTGCGGTGTTATCAATTACACTACAAGGCCATAAATACAAGGCTCTCTAGTTTATAAATGTAAGATAAAATCTCGCATGACTTTTAGTTTCTTCTAAATAAAGTAGCTGGGAGAGCCTTTAGTAAAAGAAAGGGATATATGAAAACCTTACTGATTGTTCAACAAATCAAAACAAGCTATCAAAAAGCTTGCTAAAGGTAGAAGTGAAAGGTATCTGTGCAGGCTCGCTATAATCTTCATTGTAAGACTTGATTTCCTGCATGAGGGACTTATAAGCTTCCTTGATATGCTTAGCGCGAGCTTCCTTCTCCTCATTCAGCTTAGCCTTGCGCGCCTTTTCAGCTTCATGTGCCATCTCACAAGCAATAGCATCAGCTTCTGTATCAAAACGCTTACCACATTCACTACAAATATATACAACTTTAGGCATTAGACTTACCTCCATACATTATTTTTTTAGTGGCTGGGAGTGAAAGTGTCGAACTTCCATATTACGGGTCAGAGCCGTATTCACTACCGTTGTGATAACTCCCAATATACAAGACTCTCTTAAAATAGATTATTGCCTTACCAGCTTGGCTATTTAGCTACTTTGCAGCTAAAATTGGAGTCGAACCAATGATACATAATTTTCTTTATGCGTGGCTGGGGAGAGTCTTTAGATGGCAGAAGATGTCGGTTATGCTCCGCTACTCTGTCTCCCAAGGACAGCGTGTTACTATTACACTACATCCTCTATATAAAAAGGCGGTATTTATATAAGTAGGCCGCCCAATCCTACACTATTCTAAACCTTACTTGAAGAAAAGAGGAAACTTACCATTCTCTTTCTTTATCTTACTTCTAAGCTTAGTGGAAGGCTTCCCTGCGCCGCCTTTCGGCTTCTCCTTTATAGGAGGGGGACTATAACGTGGGTTAGCTTCGCAGTAGCGGTTCTTACACTGAGAATTAGAAACACCACAAAGCTTATAGCAATCAACATACATAGGTTTTTACTTCCTTTCTCATTTTCTGTATATATTATACTATAGATTTTAGAAAACTTCAAATTTTAGTGGAGCTGGATAAGAATTTTGAAATCTTGACCTGCCGCTTACAAGGCGGCTGCTCTGCCTCTGAGCTAATCCAGCTTATTGGCGACCCCGGTGGGCTTTGCTCCCACGACCTTTAGCGTGACAGGCTAATATTCTTCGTTGCTGAACTACGGGGCCGTATGCTTGGCGCGCAGCTTCCAAAATTTGGAAGCGCGCCTTTAGGTAGATATAGGTGCTAAACCTAAATCCTCCCAACTAATCCTTTACGCAGATATACGAGCTTACTTTTACTCCCTCGCAAGGTAGCTAAGCTAGACTGGGCGTTGAAAGACATGCGATGGTAATGTCTCTATCTGCTTCGTGCCCTTCCACCACTTTCCATAAATCGCTAAAATGGAGGTCAGTCCTTTTTTGGAACGATTACAATATTTATTGTGCGTATGGCCGCACTAGATGCCTTTCACATCAGATAGTTCCTATTCCAGAGAGGTTCTGCGATACTTCATCGCCTCCCATCTTCAATAGCCTGGAAACTAAAGGATGGGGCTGGCACGGGTAATTGGGATTTGAACCCATGATGTGCTTTCACTACTAGTTTTGGAGACTAGCCCGTTCGACCACTCCGGCATACCCGTATATGTAAGTTTGGCGCGCGACCCTATATAAAGGGTTCGCGCACCCTATATCTAATTGGCTACAGTTTGAGGTCTATTCTAACGCCGACCCAACGCCTGTGCCTGCGTAGGCTATATTTGAAGAGGTTTCGCGCTAATAAGCTTCCTCTTGATTTCAATTTACAAGACGCATTTTTTTATGAACTAGCAACCAAAAGCAAGTTATTTCTAAAAGAATTGCTGGGTGCGTCTTAGGTTTTACAGTTTCCCGTTGGCAGCGGCGCTCAGAGTCGAACTGAGACAACAAAATTTAGAGTTTCGAGTGCTTACCGTTACACCACACCGCATTATAAGCCAAGATACATATATACCGGCTCTACTGTTGAGCTACCGCCCACCTAATTTATAGGTAAGCAGGACGAGTTGCACGTCATCTGGGGATTACAAGTCCTATTATAAATAAATTGCTGTATGTATCTTTCAATTCTCACACTATTTACTACGCCGCGCGAAAGGCGATGGAGCGATAGACGAGACTTGAACTCGCAACAGCCTGCTTGGAAGGCAGGTGCTCTACCAATTGAACTACTACCGCATATGGTAGGAGAGAAAGGATTCGAACCTCTAACCGTCGTGCCCTACGCATTTGAAAAAGAATTGCAGTTTACGCCAACCCTCGACGCATCAAAATGACGCCGCTCTACCATTGAGCTACTCTCCTATAGGTTCCCTAAAGTATGGCTCCTCTTTAGGGCAAAAATACCAACCACAGCACTAGTTCACTGTAAACCATCCCGCATATTAGGTTCCGGATACCTTTATCGACTTATGCCAGCCGCTAAGAGTTTCAGGCTATCTCCTAACCGAGCTTTTTAGGTAAGCACTAACTAACTCTAACCCTAGTTTCGGGATGGATTTCACTATCAACCCATAAACGTTCGATGCTTCATTAGTCCGTCTCTTAGGTGACGCTACAACATCTAGACCAGCCTATCCCCTCTCCTCCGACCCAAGCCGCACCACACTTCAAAAGGGAAGCTTATTTTGAAGCTGCACCGCACTTTTACGGAATTGAGTAATAGTGTTATATTTATAAATTGGATTTTCTCCAAATATAACCAAAAGCAGTTTTTCGTTTATTATTACATACTTCACTAATTTTAGTGCTTACACTTGAAGGAGTAGAACTTGATTGTCCATTTTCACAAATCCACCTAGCTCCTTCCCTAATAGAAGAAAAAGACTGAATATAATTATTTTCTTTATCATACTAGTCTATTTGAACCGGCATATGAGAAGTATCTTTTTCTTTTATTTCTTTATAGTCTTTAGAATATGGTGACAAGTCATATTTTTGACACCAAGCACGTAAAGTCTATGGTTTAGTATGTAAAATAGAAGCTGTTTGTGTAAAATTCCCATTATTTTTTACCAGAAGAGATAAAATCTCTTCTTTTTCTACAGAGGGAATAGATAAACAATTTTTACAATAAGAAGCTCCTTTTGTTATTTTCTTTCCACATCTTATACAATAGTTGCTAAAATCTTGAGTCTTCCCAGTAAAAGGACTGATATATAAAGGGTATTTTTCAGCATATTTAGAATTATACCAATATCTGCCACAATTTATTCCCTATATAATGTCTCGTGATATATTGTATTTTTTCCCAAGTTCAGTAAAATAAATATACTACTTATTTTTAGAAGCAAGCAATAAATACTAAATTATTTCTTCGGCTTCTTCAAAAGTTAGCTTACACATATGTATAACGCTATCTCCGCCTAAAGTCTAATTATATCCTTCAAAATAAGAATTATAATATTCTATCCAGTATTTTTCTTGTTTATTCAACTATTCTCTTTCACACTACTCTAAAATTTGAAAAGAAAAATTTGAAATTCCATATTTCCTAAAAGCACAAGATAAAGGATACCCATATGTCTTATTTCCAGGATTATAAGCAGCTTCTTTTTCTTCTTCCCAACGTTGTTCAATATGAATGGACTAACCAATATAACTTTTCTAATTTACTAAATTAGTAATTTTATAAATTCCGCAAGTCATAAATGCTCCTTGCTCCTAAAATAAAGGAAGGGAAAAGGGGAG
>ERZ1034678.479-NODE-479-length-22140-cov-9.754720_pt1 | contig 22140 bp, 18 predicted proteins | sample MGYA00520640_ERZ1034678 | MGnify/ENA primary metagenome ERZ1034678 (study PRJEB33766, sample SAMN09781767) | gut metagenome | biome: gut microbiome | host: Homo sapiens | place: Madagascar | study: EMG produced TPA metagenomics assembly of the PRJNA485056 data set...
CAACGATATTACCGGCGGTAACTCTGGTAGCCCTATGTTCAACGGCAAGGGCGAGCTGATAGGTCTTGCCTTCGACGGCAACTGGGACAGCCTCAGCTCTGACATCAACTTCGACAAGCGCCTGGCCCGCTGCATCGGTGTAGACATCCGCTACGTGCTCTACCTGATGGACAAGTGGGGACACGCCGATCGCCTCTTGAAGGAAATCAACGCCAAGTAGCAACCCGAAAGGCATTCCTGCCGTATTAGGTGTTTTCATTAGGCTATACTAACCAAGCCGTTCAAACGACATACAAACGTTGTTTGAACGGCTTTCTAATTTCAACAGAACGGACAAGAAACATCAAGAAGCTTGATGCAAAGTGCTTCGCCTAACTTACATTTAATTAAATATAGGCTATATTTAGCTTCGCCTAATCTTTATTTTTCCAAATACAGGTTAGGCGAAATGTTAGGCAGCAGGCTTCATTGACTTTTAGTAAAGGGAAACTCAGCTTTTGTGCAAGGGAAACTCAACTTTTGAATATGCGTCTTCATGTTTTATGTTTAGTGATGGCAAGCAGCGAGTTGAGACAGTCTGTCTCTACATTCGGCAAGAATCCTCCTCAATTCTTCCTCGGTATTGGCTCTAAGCATGGCGATACGCGTCTGCTTGAAGTCGGGAATACCTTTGAAGATAGGCGATGCAGCCAAGTGTCGGCGAGTATGCAGAATGCCTCTGTACTCATCTATACGGTCGATATTGATGCGCAGCTGTTCTTCCAGAATGTCAATCTTCTCATCGACGGTGAGGGGAACAGCCCCTGTGTTATCTAAGTAGTCGCGCATCTCCTTGAAGATCCAAGGCCTTCCGAAAGTAGCTCTGCCCACCATGACAGCATCCACACCATAACGCTCGAAGGCAAGTTGAGCTTCTTCGGGTGTCGTGATGTCGCCATTGCCGATAATCGGAATATGGATGCGTGGATTGTTCTTCACCTCACCTATCAGTCGCCAGTCGGCCTCTCCCGTATACATCTGACTTCTTGTTCTTCCGTGTATGGTGAGCGCCTGAATGCCGCAGTCCTGCAGCTGTTCAGCCAATTCGGTAATCACAAGGTTGTCACTGTCCCATCCCAGTCGGGTCTTCACCGTCACGGGCACATTGACAGCCTTCACCACGTTACGCGTAATATCGAGCAACAGCGGTATGTTTCTCAGCATACCAGCTCCAGCTCCCTTTCCAGCCACCTTCTTCACAGGACATCCAAAGTTGATGTCTATCACATCGGGCTTCGCCTGTTCCACAATCTTGGCAGCCTCCACCATGTCTTCTGTCGTTCTGCCATAAATCTGAATACCGACAGGACGTTCCTCGTCGCTGATGGTCAGCTTGTTGACAGTCGACTTGATAGAGCGCACCAGAGCCTCAGCCGATACAAACTCCGTATACACCATAGCCGCTCCGTATCGCTTGCAGAGCATACGGAAGCCTATATCGGTCACGTCTTCCATCGGAGCGAGGAAGAGCGGTTTGTTTCCAAATTCTATATTTCCTATTTTCATATTTCCTGAATTCAAGTATTACCAGCAGCAGAAGAATCAGCACTTTTTTCAAATACCTCTTTCAAAAACCCTTTAAAGAGAGCTTTCCCTGCTTGCGGCTGCAAAGGTACTACTTTTTTTTCGAAAAATCACTATTTCAGCAGATGATACATTCCTCCTGCCAAGGTCTTTACGATGCCTTTCATCTCTAAAGAGAAGAGATGGGCTGTGAGCCTTCCTATCTCTATCCCCGACTGAATGCTGATGAGGTTTATCTGCAGGTCGTTGTTCTTTTCCAACACATTGACAATGGCTTGCTCCTCTGCCGAGAGGTCAGGAAAGAGCGTCCGCTCTATGCCTTGCCGCTTGGCTTTCATCAGTTTGGCATCGTCCTGCCACCTCATGTCTTTCACAAAGTCTTCTGCTGACGTGATGAGTGTAGCGCCATTGCTGCGTATCAGGTTGTTGCATCCCTCGCTGTACACATCGCCTACGCGTCCAGGAAAGGCAAAGACATCGCGGTTGTAAGCCTGAGATATTTCGGTGGTGATCAGTCCTCCACCCTTGGCGGCACTTTCCACGAGGATACAGGCATCCGACATGCCCGCCACAATACGGTTGCGCCTTACGAAGTTGATTTTATCAGCATTGGTCTGGGTAAGAAACTCCGTGAGCAGTCCACCCTGACTCAACATTTTCACAGCCGTAGCACGATGGCTCGAAGGATAAAGGTTGTCCAGACCATGAGCCAACACACCCACTGTCTCATATCCATTGTTCAGAGCTTGCTGATGGGCATGAATGTCGACGCCATAAGCCAAGCCACTCACAACAAGGACTTGCGCGCATAGCTGCCTCAAGTCTGAAACAAATCGCCTGATGACATCTTCGCCATAAATCGTACAATGGCGTGTTCCCACGATATTGATGACCCGTTTCTGGTTCAGGTCTGCCGATCCTTTATAAAAGAGCATCAGCGGTGCATCATCGCAGTCGCGCAGTCTTTGCGGGTATCGTTCGTCGCTCATACAGAGCGGAGTAATGCCATATTTCAAGTCATATTCCAGCTCCACCTCAGCCCTGCGCCTTGCCTCGTCACAGTTTTTCAGCGTTTCCACGAGTTTAGGCGTGGCATCAGGCAGAATGTCTCTGATATGGTCTTTGTTCTCGAATATGGTTGTCGCCGAACCCGTTCTTCTATAGAGTTCGAGTATTCCTGCCAGGCTGAAGTAGTTCAGTCGTGTCAGGGTGATAGTATTGAGTATTTCTTGCTGGTCCACGGAGATTGAGTATTGAGCGTTGGTTTGTTGGAAATTGAATGTTGAGTTGAGAGAGATGCGACAAAGCAGGATGCTTAGAGTTTCAGATATTCGTATCCGAAACGACAGCGCAGACATTCCTTCTTGTCGCAGTATTCCTTCTTGAGCTGGATGAGCGCCTGCGAGTCGCCGGCATTATCCACCACGAGTCCACACTGTTGCCAGAGTCGGATGATGTAGTTGTTCTCGGGTCGTAACTGTTCCAGAAAGTCGAAAGCTCTGTCGCAATATTTCTCCTCGCCCCTATGTCTGCCATAGGCAAAGAGAATGGGAACCACGGTGTTGATACACAACAGGTTGAGCGAGAATGGAGACAGGTTTTTATCGTTTCTCACACTGGTGCTTCCAAAGGTGTAATGCGTTTCCCAATAAGGCGTCACAGCCGTGGCAAGCACTTTCTTGGCATCCTCTACCGAAACGGCCTCTACGAGTTGGCTCAGTCCTGCCTTGCGCTGATAGTACAGATGTGCCAGTTGCGAGATTCGGATATGCGGGAAGTTTTGCGGTCTGAGTCGCAGAAATCTCCACTGCCTGTAGTCCATCGGGGTCAGGTTGAACTTATGAGCCAAGTATTTGTATTCATTCCTCAGTTTGGCAAAGTATCCGTCGTTCAGAGCATCTTTCTGGTATCTTTCCGGTATGGTGTTCAGTTCCAGCAGTCCTGCCTGCCCCATGAAGATGGCCTCTATCTGGAGAATGTCGTCACGGTGATGTCCCACGGCCTGCAAAGGTATATGGAAAGCCCATTCCTCAAAGGCTTCGCCATTGACACCAAAGCCGAAGTTGCGTGCCAGGGTCACGAAATAAGCATTCTCCCAGTCACCATTGCATCTTCTTACCCGATCCTCTATGGCATTGGTTTTCTGCTCTAAGCGTTCGGTCTGCAGGGCATTCATCCATGCATGCACGGTAAGACTCGTCAGCGAGGGGATGATCTGATAGCAAGGTGGATACTGGTCTACCGACAATAGTTCTCTGTAGTTCTTCATCACCTTGTCGGGAATATCCAATGCCATCTGCGTCAAAGCCTCTCCCTTACTGTTTTTCGCCTCTGTGTCCACACATCCGCACACATGCAGAACCACATTGTCGTACCGCTCGTCTTTGTCGTGTCTATGCACATACCAGTCGCTCGCCTTGTCGTGTATTTCCACGTTTCCCACCCATAGGGTTCCGTCTATCTTCACCTTGGCATTGAAGAAGTCGGGGCCTGCATTGCGATTGTGCAGTCCCGGGTCAATCACCTCTACCGGCTTTCCCGATGTCGTGCAGAGAGCGGTGAGCGGAAAGAGCTTATGTTTCCAAACATAGTGCAGTAGCTGTTCCATATCGTTATCGGTTTTAAGTTTTTATTGTTAAGGAGTCAGGGGGCAGTGGTATGTTTCTCAGGCAAAGTATTTCTCGAAAGCCCTGTCGTAGTCTTCGCTGTTTCCCAACTTGCCCTGTATGAGACACACCAACTCAACGGTAGCTTTCAGACACAGACGTTCGTCGGAGGCACGATAGATGTCCTGATGGAACACATATCTCACTCCCTGCTTCTCCAACCACAGTCTCGAGTAGAACTCATCGTCACACTGCAGCGGTGTCTTGTATTGCAGATTCATCCTCGCCACGACTGCATCCACTCCCTTGCGGTGCATCTCGGCAAAGCTCAGTCCACATTTCTGCAGAAAGAGGTGCCGGGTGTGCTCCATATAGTGCAGGTAGTTGGCATTGTTGACGATTCCCTCTATGTCGCACTCATAGTCGCGCACTTCCATCTTGGTCTCAAATACGTATTTCATAATCTTTATGTTGCTTATTTTGGTCCTAAAAATCCTCTTTTTGAGGGCTTTATCTCTAAATCACTGCAAAAATAACCAAATTTTTCTATTAATTGTCACTATTAAGGACGTATTTTCAATATTTTTGATTATTTTTGCCGAAAGGTTCGCGCACGAACGTGCGTGAAAGCATAAAACAGATAGAAACAAAACAAGAAATAAACGATGAAAATAGCTTTGATTGGCTACGGCAAGATGGGTCACATGATCGAAGAGATTGCCCTGCAGCGTGGCCACGAAATCGTATGTAAGATTGACGTGAATAACCCTGAAGATATCGACAGCCCCGAGTTCTGCTCGGCAGATGTCGCCATCGAGTTTACCAACCCTACAGCTGCCTATGGCAACTATCTCAAGGCCTTCGCCCACAATGTCAAGGTGGTGAGCGGCTCCACAGGATGGATGAAAGACCACAAGGCTGATGTCGAGGCATTGTGTGCCGAGGGCAAGCAGACTCTCTTTTGGGCTTCCAACTTCAGCATTGGTGTTGCCATCTTCCAGGCTGTCAACCGCTACTTGGCCAAAATCATGAATCAGTTTCCACAGTACAATGTCTGCATGCAGGAAACCCACCATGTACATAAGCTCGATGCCCCAAGCGGAACAGCCATCACCCTTGCCGAAGAGATTATTGACAATCTGGACCGCAAGAAAGACTGGAAGCGTGGTGTCACCTACTGGACCAACGACGGTCATCAGGACGAGGGCGACCAGAACATTACCTCTGACGACTTGGTCATCAACTGCGTTCGCGACGGCGAGGTGCCAGGCATCCATGCCGTGATGTATGACTCTGAGGCAGACATGATCACCATTGAGCACAGCGCCCACTCACGCAAGGGCTTCGCTCTCGGTGCAGTCCTGGCAGCTGAGTTCACTGCCACCCACAGTGGCCTGCTCACTACTTCCGACCTCTTTAAGTTCTAATTCCCCATCAACCAATTCTATCAAGTTAATGATCGACAAACAGAAACAAAAACTCAATATGAAGGTGCAGTGGACCAAGTTCGCTATCGTGCTGGTCCTCTATCTTGCCTTCCTGCTCTGGGTACAGAGTTGGCTCGGCCTTGTTGTCGTGCCCTTTATCTACGATGTCTATATCACCAAAAAGATACGCTGGCAGTGGTGGAAAGATTCCGAGGGCCCCGTACGCTTTATCATGAGCTGGGTTGACGCGCTCGTCTTTGCCCTTGTAGCCGTCTACTTCATCAATCTCTTCTTCTTCCAGAACTACGTCATCCCTTCTTCGTCGTTGGAGAAGAGCCTTCTCACGGGCGACTACCTCTTCGTAAGCAAGGTAAGCTATGGTCCACGTATTCCACAGACCCCACTCACCATGCCCCTTACCCAGCACACCATGCCGCTGGTCAACGTGAAAAGCTACGTAGAGTGGCCTCACTGGGACTATCGCCGTGTCAAGGGCTTGGGAAATGTAAAACTCAACGACATCGTGGTATTCAACTATCCTGCCGGCGACACCCTCGTCAACGAGGAGCGCTATCAGGCATGCGACTACTATCACGATCTCGTCTATCCTTTCGGAGAACAGATTCTGGAGCAGAACGGCCTGGCTAAGGACGTGGCTCACCTCACTCCTCTGCAGCGTTATCGCTACTTCGAGCAGGTGTACGCCACAGGACGCCACTACATCGAGAGTATGCCTGGCGAGTATGGCGACATCATCAGCCGTCCTACAGACCGTCGCGAGAACTACGTGAAGCGTTGCGTCGGACTGCCCGGACAGACCCTCCAGATCAAAAACCGTATCGTTTATCTCAACGGACGTCCCAACAAGGAGCCCGACAACGTGCAGTACACTTATAAGATGAAACTTCGTGGCGAGTTCCCCGTCGACCTGGCCGACGAGTTGGGCATCACCAACGAAGACCTGCTCACCTACAACCAGAGTGGCGTCATTCCGCTTACCCGCAAGGCTTACCTGGCTCTCAAGGCCAACAAGAACCTCGTGGCAAGCATCAGCATCAATACCGATGCCACTTACGGCGACTTATACCCTATCAATGCCAATACAGGCTGGACACGCGACAACTATGGTCCTATCTGGATTCCACAGAAGGGTAAAACCATCGCCCTGACCCTCGACAACCTGCCCATCTACGAACGATGCATCAAGGTTTACGAGGGCAACGACCTGAAAGTGGACAATGCAGGCCGCATCCTTATCAACGGCAAGGTAGCCAAGAGCTACACATTCCGTCTCGACTACTACTGGATGATGGGCGACAACCGTCACAACTCAGCCGACTCCCGCTACTGGGGTTTCGTGCCAGAAGACCATATTGTGGGTAAACCTATCTTTATATGGTGGAGCCACAGCCCTGACCATCCTGGCTTCTCGGGCATACGCTGGAGTCGCCTCTTCAAATTTGTCGACAACATCAAGTAACTCCTAACCATTTAGTGAAAGTAGCCGTCAAATACCTCATCACGTTAGTGTTGGCACTGCTCCTTGTATGGGCAGTCCACACCTACGTCCTCACTATCTTCTCGGTTCCACAAGGCGGGCTTCCGCCCTACCTTAAGTCTGGTTCCCGAGTGATAGTGAACAGGGTATATTGCGACAGCTTCAAGCGTGGCGACCTCGTAGTCTTCACCGATACGATAGCACGTCGTGGTGCCTCTGTCACCGAAGCCCACTTCATTGGCCGCATAGAACGACTGCCTGGCGACACCATTACCCTCGACACGGTGCGCTACGTCATTCCTGCCATTTGCTGTCGCCGTTGTGGCTGTCCCGACTGCCGCTTCTACCTTGTACGCACGCAGCGCGGTCCGCAAATCGTTCATAAACACCAGATGATAGGTAAAGCCCACTTGATATTTAAGTGAAAACAACATGCTTTCCATTCTTTCTTCCACCTATTTCGGTCCTGTGCAGTGGTATCAGAAACTACAGCGCAGCGAGGCGTGCCTCATAGAGCAGCACGAGAACTTCGTCAAGCAGACCTACCGCAACCGCATGATCATTGCCACTGCCAATGGTCCACAAGCTCTCACCATACCTACTACACATGGCACTTCCCTGTCAATCAAAGACATTCGCATATCCGATCATGCCAACTGGCGCCATGTACACTGGAACGCCCTTGCCTCAGCCTATGGCGAGAGTCCATTCTTTCCTTACTACCAGGACGACTTGCGTCCTTTCTTTGAGAAGAAATACGAGTTTCTCTTTGATTTCAACATGGAGATAACCCACAAGATGATCGAGTTGCTCGACATCCGTCCCCATCTCTCGCTCACTGACCATTATCTGAAGGGCGACGAACTGAAGGACTTCTGCGACTATCGTGAGTCAATACGCCCCAAACACCCCCTTCCTGATGCCGACTTCGTTCCGCACCGCTACTATCAGGTCTATGAACACAAGCTGGGTTTCCTGCCCAACATGAGTATTCTCGACCTCCTCTTCAACGAGGGAAACGAGTCTATTCTACATCTTATATGATAGAACTTACACAAATGTGGAAGTTAGAGGAATTAGTATTTCCTCCAAAATTCCATCGATGAAAGTTCTGCATAAAAAAATCCGTAATCTGTTGTACTCAAGATTACGGATTTACTATTTTACAAAACAACCATTCCTGATTATTCTATACTCAATATCTAAAAAGGCGACAGGATGACTTACTCACCTTTCAGCAATCGCTCACCCATGGCCTTGCCCAATGCCTCGCATTGCGCCTTCACCTCGGGAGTAATGGCCTGTTTCATATCTACAGGCTCGCCTACAGCCTCGAAATGCAAGCGTGTGTCGTTCCACTCCTGTATCTTCGCCAAAGCCTTGCTGGCCCAGCAATACGAACCATACCAGCCGAGCAGATGTTTTTTGATGTCCTTGTTGGCCAACTCAGAGAGAAGAACCTCCATCTCATGATACAAGCCTGCATTATAAGTAGGAGCACCTACTATCAGACCTCTGTAGCGGAACACATCACGCAGGATGTAGCTATGGTGGGTCTTAGAGATGTTGTACATTACGATGTTCTTCACACCAGCCTGGCTCGCAGCACGCGCGATAATCTCTGCCATACGCTCTGTGTTGCCGTACATCGTACCATAGCAGATCACCAGTCCTGGCTCTGTCTCGTATTTCGACATCTTGTCGTACATATCCATCACCTTCGCAATATGCTCGTGCCAGACAGGGCCATGGGTCGAACAGATAAAGTCTAATTCCACACCTGCCAACTTCTTCAGCGCATTCTGTACAGGCACACCATACTTGCCCACAATGTTAGAGTAGTAGCGCACCATCTCCAACCAGAATCCCTCACAGTTGATCTCCTCGTCTATCACACCGCCATTCAGCGCTCCGAAGCAGCCGAAAGCATCGCCCGAGAAGAGCACCTTGTTGGCAGCATCCAATGTCACCATTGTCTCAGGCCAGTGCACCATCGGAATAAGCACGAAACTCAACTCATGGTTGCCTGTGCTCAACGTCTCACCATTCTTTACTTCCACCACATCATCGGTCACGCCATAGAATCCCTCCAGCATACCTAAGGTCTTCTTGTTGCCTACTATCTTGATGTTGGGATAATACTTCTTGATGAGAGCTATCGAACCGCTGTGGTCTGGCTCCATGTGATTGATGACCAGATAGTCAATCTCCCTCTCACCAATCACTTCCTTGATATTCTCCAGAAACTGAGTGAAGAAATCCACCTCCACAGTGTCGACAAGCGTCACTTTCTCGTCTACAATCACATACGAGTTATAGCTCACACCATTGGGCAGAGGCCACAGCCCCTCAAAACGATGCTTGTTTCTATCGTTTACACCCACGTAATAAATCCCGTTCTTAATTTCTGTTACCATAACTGTTAATTTTGATTTTTGAGCACAAAGATAAAGAATAACCCAAAGAAAGCAAAACGAATTCGCTATTATTAAACAATTTTTCACTACCTTTGCAGCCATGAATTACAATACACATACTCTCTCCAACGGGCTTCGCATCATTCATCTGCCCTCTACGAGCCCCGTCGTCTACTGTGGCTATCAGATCCAGGCAGGCTCACGTGACGAGCTGCCAGGCGAGGAAGGCCTTGCCCATTTCTGCGAGCACACCACCTTCAAAGGTACCAGCCGTCGCCGGGCATGGCACATTCTCAACAGCCTCGAAAGCGTAGGAGGCGACCTGCAGGCTTACACCACCAAGGAGTCTACCGTCTACTATGCCGCCATCCTTCACGACCATACAGCACGGGCCGTTGACCTCCTTACCGACATCGTCTTCCACTCCACCTATCCCCAGGCAGAGCTTGACAAGGAGGTAGAAGTCATTTGCGACGAGATAGAGAGCTACAACGACACCCCCTCCGAACTCATCTACGACGAATTCGAGAACCACCTCTTCAAGGGTCATCCTTTAGGTCATAGCATCCTCGGAACAGCAGAGGGCGTACGAAGTTTCACACAAGCTGATGCTCAGCGCTTCGCCCATCGTCATTATCGTCCAGACAATGCCATCTTCTTCGCCTATGGTGACATTTCCTTTTCCCGCCTTGTACGCCTCTTGGAAAAGGCCCAAGTGGGACTGTCCGCAGCCTCTGCTATCCAGCGTCCCCAGTCAGCAGAACTGCCTCATCACGACTTTCTGCAGGAGCCACATACTGTCATCATCCCCAAACACACCCATCAGGCACACGTCATGACGGGCACTCAGGCTTGCAATGTCCATGACGCACGCCGTATGCCTCTCTATCTTCTCAACAACATCCTTGGAGGTCCTGGCATGAATGCCAAACTCAACCTCGCCCTTCGCGAGCATCACGGCCTCGTCTATACCGTAGAGAGCAACCTGACCACCTATAGCGACCTGGGCTACTGGAGCATCTATTACGGCTGCGACGTCCACGACATCGAACGTTGCCGCCGCCTCGTACACCGCGAGTTGCAACATTTCATCGACCGTCCTCTCAGCCCTTCGCAGCTAAGAGCTGCCAAAAAGCAGATTAAGGGACAGATAGGAGTGGCTTGCGACAACCGTGAGAACTTCGCCCTCGACTTCGGCAAGAGCTACCTACATTATGGCTGGCTCAAGAACATCCAGCATCTCTACGAGCAGATAGACGAAATCACCTCGCAGCAGATACAGGAAGTCGCCCAGGAATATTTCGCCGACGAACGTCTCTTCACCCTCATCTATCAATAATGCCGTGAGGTAGAGATTTCCAAAAAAACACGCACCAACTGGAAAAAAGGAATCTGCCCAACTGGAAAAAAAATTTTTCCCAACTGGGAAATTATTTTTTCACAGTTAAGTCCTGTTAGGCAATGAATATTTATACAGAAGGATTATGACTGCAATTTTAGCCCTTTCCAATATAGAAAAAGGCTAAAATTCAGTACTTTTACATGCGAGTTCTGTCGCTAAGGCGACTACTTCTTCTTAGGACGGCGGCGTGCCCAGCCTTCTTCCTCGAAGTTGGGTTCCTCGCCCTTGAACTTAACGTTGTCGTTGTGCTGGAAGAACTGACGCCAGTCGCCAGTCTCCTCTTCTCTGCGAGGCTTGCGGCTACGACTCTCTGCACGACTGCCTTTCCCCTTGCCTCTGCTCTCGCTGCCCTTGCCGCCCTTGCGGCTCTCACGGCTCTCGCTACGACTGCCACGGGCACTACGTCCATGACCCTCTTCGTCGGCATCGTTGCAACGAACGGTGCGGCCCTTGTACTCTGTACCGTTGAGAGCTTTCATCACACGCTTAGCATCCTCCTCGGGAACCTCGATGTAGGCAAATTTAGAGAGCAAATCAATGTGTCCCACCTCCTGGCGACCCTTCACATGCTTGTTCAGATACTGCATGATCTCGCCAGGATAGAAGCCGTCCGCCTTACCTAAGTTGATGAAGAGACGCTTGTATCCAGCCTCTGCCTCGTGCTTGCGGCGACCGTTAGACACCTTTCCACGACCCTCTGAGCCTCTACCCTCACCACGAGAGCCACGAGAGCCCTTGCCGGTTTCGGGCTTGACTATCTCAGGAGCGTTCTTATAATAGTCGAGGAACTTACCAAAGGTGATGGTAACCATCTTCTTGATGATGTCTTCCTTGTCGATGTAGTCGAACTGGCGGTTGATCTCTGCCATATAAGGCTCTATCTGATCCTCGTCAACATCGGTCTTCATGATGTCGTCCATAGTCTTGAAGAGCTGTTTCTTACAAATCTCCTCGGGAGTAGGAAGGGTGCCGTCTATAAAATCTTTGCCTATCTGTTTCTCAATCTGTCGCACCTTAAACTTCTCACGGGTGTGGATGATAGAGATCGAGGTACCCTTCTTTCCGGCACGACCTGTTCGTCCACTACGATGGGTGTAGCTGGCAATATCGTCGGGGAGTCCATAGTTGATGACGTGAGTAAGGTCGTCGACATCAAGTCCTCGGGCAGCAACATCGGTAGCCACAAGGAACTGCACATTGTGATTACGGAACTTCTGCATGGTGAGGTCACGCTGCTGCTGACTCAAGTCACCATGAAGAGCCTCTGCATTATAACCATCGCGGATGAGTTTGTCGGCAATATCCTGTGTCTCCAACTTGGTGCGACAGAAGATAATGGCGAAGATACGGGGATAGAAGTCTACGACACGCTTCAGGGCAAGATACTTGTCCTTGGCGTTCACCAGATAGTAGATGTGATTGACGTGCTCGGCACCCTCGTTGCGTGAGCCTACAACTATCTCCTTATGGTCGTGGAGATAGTGGAGCGCTATCTTCTCTATCTCCTTGCTCATAGTAGCAGAGAAGAGAAGTGTATTTCTATCCGCTGGTACATTCTCGAAGATGGCATTGATGCTCTCGGAGAAACCCATATTGAGCATCTCGTCAGCCTCATCCAATACAACATTGTTCACATGCTCCAACTGAGCCACGCCACGATTGATGAGGTCGAGAAGACGACCAGGTGTGGCTACGATGATCTGTACACCATGCTTGAGGGTGCGTATCTGACTGCCTATATCGGTTCCGCCATAGACTGCAGCAATGTGGAGTCCGTCGATGTACTTGGCGAAACTGTTGAGGTCATCGGCTATCTGGAGACAAAGCTCACGGGTAGGACTCAGGATAATGGCCTGTGTCTGCTTGTTCTTAGCATCGGTCTTCTGAATGACAGGAATGCCATAGGATGCAGTCTTACCAGTTCCTGTCTGCGCCAACGCGATGACATCGTTTTTGTTGCCTAAGAGATAGGGGATTACTTCTTCTTGTACGGGCATTGGATTCTCGAATCCAAGCTCCTCAATAGCGCGGCGAATGTCCTCGCTGACGCCTAATTCTAAAAATGTTTTCAAATCTTTTTTACCTTATTAATGTATTCAATGCAGAAGGCTGAATTCACCCTCCCAGCCATTAATAGGGTGCAATATCCTTCCGAAAACGCTTGCGACAAGGCTGTCCTGTCCTACGCTAAAAGGCGACAGGCTGCCTGATACTTGTCTAAATTCGGGTGCAAAGTTAGTAAAAAGTTCTTGATAATCAAAAAGTTTTCGTACTTTTGCACACAAAATAGACTTTTTATACATTCAAAATGATGATGGATTTATCAGTTCTTTTGCCTTCGTGCCTACGACGGAGGGTTCTGCTGGGACTTGTTTGCTGGTGCTGTTGCAACTCTGTGCTGTGGGCGCAGGATTCTGCCATGGTGTCGGTGGACTCGTTGGAAACAACGGAAACAGTACAGACCGACTCTATTGTAGCCGCAACAAGACCACTGCCCGACCCCATGATGACGGCAGACTGCAAACCCGTGCTGCGACCGAAGGACGTACTGGTGCCTGTGGTCATAACAGGACTGGCTGCGCTGTATGTTCAGAACCATGGTTGGTTTGCGCAACAGAAGCGCGAGGTTCAGAAAGGGCTGTCGGCTGAGGGAAGACATCATCTGAGGGCTGACGAAGTATTGCAGTTTGCACCTATGGCAGCAGCCTGGGGCTTGAGGTTAGCAGGCGTAAAGGGGAAAAACGAACCTAAAGAACGCCTGGGCATCATCGCGCTGTCGTACGCTTCATTGGGACTCATTACGGTCGGCATGAAGGCGGCTGTAAACGAGGAAAGACCCGACGGCAGAGACTGCAGGTCGTTTCCATCGGGGCATACGGCGAGGGCATTCATGGGTGCAGAGATGCTGTATCAAGAATATAAGGACGTGTCGCCATGGATAGGATATTCGGGCTACGCCATGGCTGCGCTGACAGGCTATCTGCGAGTCTACAACAACCGGCATTATCTGAACGATGTCGTGGCGGGAGCCTGCATCGGAATCCTGTGTGCCAAATTGGGATATTGGCTGCAACCGAAATTGTTTAAGAAGAAAAAGAAGGCTTTCAAATTTCAATATTGAGAAATTTGAAAGCCTTCTTCGCTTCATCCGAAAAAACTTCAACCTGTTCAGTTGGAACGCCATGTAAGGGCGTACTGCTTATAGGAGATTTTGGCGTGCTCATTTACAGGAAGTCCCTTTCATTCCTTCATCAAAGGTTTTGGTCAAGGAATTGGAGAATCTTCTGCTGTATGCGAAGTCCGCAGGAATGAGGCACGTCCCAAAGTTCGGTGGTAAGGAGAGAGTCTGCATGTTGGCTGTTCCATACAGCATGCATCTGCGCAAAAGCCTTCTTGACTCCGGGGACGGGGAAAAGATGGTCAAGGGTGCCACTAATAAAGAGAGAAGGATGAGGACAAGCCAAAGAGGCGATGTGAGGATAGTCGAGGTACTGACGGAGTGCAGGAATGCAGTTGGCAAACCCTCCGTTCTCCTTTCGTCCATAACGCAGGGTAAGCTGATCGTCGGTAGTGATCATCCAGCAGATATTGGCACTCGCCTTGATCTTGTCGGAGAGGGCAGCAAGCATCCAGGAACGGTATGCGCCCATAGAACATCCCACACATCCTATCCTGTCCTTATCGACCATAGGGAGAGTAGACAGGAAATCGGTTCCAGCCATATCGTCGTAGGTCATAAAGGCAGAAAGGTCACGTCCAAGCATCATCATGTTGCCGGCGATAATATCATACTTGTTGCGGTCGATACCTTCCTTACGGCTACGCTCGCCCCAAAGAGGTGCGTCGGCAGAGAAGACTACATAGCCGTGACGGGCAAGATAGTCGCCAAGATACTGACCTTCGTACAACTTCTTTGCCCATGCATCAGCGTCGGCGACAACGGCGGTGTCGACATCAAAGGGACGTATCATCTTCTCCTTGCCGATGTAGAGGTGGGCTCCATGGTCATGGAGGGCATTGATGGCAGGGAAAGGTCCCTTGCCGTCGGGTATAAGAAGATAGGCTGTGATGCGGGCATAGGCGTTGACACAGAAGCTGATTTTCTGTGCACGATAACCATCTCGTTGTTCTTCGGCTATCACCTTCATGTCCCACGACTTGGCTCGGCGAGGAGGTGCCATCATACATTCAAATATCTTCTGACGGGCAGCCTTCTTCCATTTAGCAAAGTTTTTGATAGGACTGTTACCCCATGCCATAGGGTATGTGAGTTCCTGTTTGAGTTGTTCGACGTAAACGGGCAACTCACCTTGCCACTCGTAATTCTCTCGCACAGGCAGTTGTTTCGCATTCGGTTTCTGGGCGAAAGATGGCTGAGAGAATATCAGCAAGGCAAAAAATGTGAAGAGTGAAAAATCCAAATGTTTCATTGTTATTGAGTTTTTAAGTGTTGAATCTTATGCTGAGATGCAGCTTATCTTATGCAAAGATAAAAAAATAATTTGGAAAACAAATGAAATGCGTACTAAAATATCCGAAAAAAGAAAACACAAAACGCCCTGAACCAACAAACAACTTTGATTCAGGGCGCATTCTATCAATAGTATTTTACTTTTTCATTGCACGATCTGCGGTAAGGATAGCAAACTGCACCTTGTTTTTGTCGGCAAGTGTGCCTGCCAACGATTTAGTCCTGGATAACGACCCTTCCCTTTGCCAACGAAAGAAGATCGGGAATGTCGTAACAGCGCAAGACACCAGGAATGACGTTCGACATCATGTCGTGCTGCACGGGGTGCTGAATGTAATTGCGCCAGGTCTTCAATGTGCGGGTGAGTGTGGCGCCAGCCAATCGCTCGTCGAGCACAGCAGCGTGCATCACAACGACTGCGTTCATTCCGTCAGCCTTGACTGTAATCTGGCGGCCCTTCAACTTTTCGTCAGCCGAACAGAAATTGAGAATGGTGCGCAAATCCTGCACACGCTGACCTATGAGCGGTTTGCCTGCATGAAGGGCAGTTACAGCAGAACGATACTGAGTATTCCAATACTTGGAAAGGTTGTACTCGAAAATGTCGCTCGTCTCACCAAAACCTCGCAGATCGGCGTAAACATGAATCGTGCCGTCGGAGAATACATCACGACGATCGGTCTCTATCAGCAGACTTGCCTTTCCTGCATCAGCAAGATGGATGCAAACCTTCGACTGCTGATTGGCAACCGACGGAATCCTGACGATGACAGGAACAGGATACTGACCTTCGCAATCGAGCTGATAACGATATTCCTCCACGTCGCGCTGCGATTCGTGGCGAGTCTCAATAGCATTCCAATGATCGTTCAGTCCAGGAAGTCCCAACAGCTTTAGAATGCCATCCTTCACCTTGTCGGCCGACTGCGAACAGAATGCCTGGCGCTGGGCTGACAGCCTGTCCATCTGTGCCTCACACTCCTGCATGGAGCTGAGCGCATCCTTGTATTCCAAGTTTACCTGTCCTGTCTTGGTGCAACGCATGTCGTCACTACGCCAGTAAGTATAAGGCTTCACCTCGCCCTGTGCGTCGCCCAAGAGAGCCTTGCGGAAGAAGCTCACCATCTTGTCCTGGCTGGGCTTGGGAATGGCGTGTCCGTCGTCGTAATAAAACTGTTCGGCAGCATCGGGCGCTCCCAGCAGACTGTAGCAACGATTCACCTCTTCATAGCCACGCAAAGTTCCCCAATGGTCAACAAAGTCGAAACGACCATCGAGAATCAGGAAAGGCTTTGGCGCATTCATCATCGCCATGTCGGCTATCTCGATGTGCTCACGTCCTTCGCCCGGAATCCACTGACATCCGTCGCTTGGGCCTTGAGTCTCTAAGGTTCTTTCGCGCGATGAGAAGAACAATCCCACACAACTTGCCTTCACCCTGTCGTCGAGAGCAGCCAGATAAGACGACTGCGTGCCGCCTCCCGAGAAGCCATAACAACCAATCTTGTCGCCATCAATGTCCTTACGACTGAGCAGATAGTCGATGGCGCGGCTGTTGTCGAAAAACTCCTGTGCGGCAAGGCTGCTGCCAAGGAGGATGAAGCCCGGAGCAATGAGTGTATGCTCGGTAGTTACGCCACGGGTAAGATTCTTGCCCTGTGCATCGATGGTTTGCTGGCGCTCACCCTGTGAGAAGGGGTCGACCACCATGGAAGCAATGCCGTTGACAGCCAACTGCTCAGCACTTCCCGAACCCGTGCCCTTTCCGTCGAGTCCATGTCCGCACATCTCGATACAGGCAGGAATCTTGCCCTGCACCTTCTCGGGCAGATAAAGATGGGCTGTGACGTAACGGCCTGGCGTACTCTGAAAGACAATCTTCTCGACTATAAAGCCGTTGCCCTTCAACGAGCCCACTACCTTGGCATTGAGTTTGCCACGCTGTGGCATTTCGCCAGCCAACTGACTAAAACGACTGCGCAACTGGCTCACGTATTGCTGCATGGCTTCCTTCGACTGGCAAGCCTTTTCGAAAGCCTGCTGGCGCTCATAGTTCTGAGCGTGTACTGGCAGCATCTCGTAGTTGTAGAGCGAGGTGGCTGTCTTGAACTTCAGAGCCTTGTAAGAGCCCTGAGCCATTGCCACCGTACCTGCAAGCACGGCGGCAACCGATAAGAAGAATCTGTTTCTATACATAGTAATATCTTTATAAATGCAAATGAAGAAGTTAGAGTAGTTGGAGAAGTTAAAGCCATATGCTTCATGGCAAAGTATTCAACCCCAAAAGTCTTGATTTTACATCTTGACAACCACTTCCATATCGCCCTCGCCTGCATCGAAGGTAAGTAAGCGCAACTTCTCGTCGTACTTCCATCCATCGACAAACTTGCCGGCTACAGTAACGAGTTTAGGCTTCTTGTCAAGGTAAACACTTACGCTGTAGTAGTGCGAAACAGGCTTGTAGTCGCCCTTAGGAGTCGTGATGTTGAGTATCCACTCGTTCTGTGCCAGTCGGCTCTCCATCTTGGTGACGGCATAAACTCCTTTCTGATAATCGAGCGATTTGCCGTCGTCCTCATACATTTCGTACACCGAATGCTCGGAAGGATAGATGAGCAGCGAGATGTTGGTGTTGGGGCGCTCGTCCACGTACTGCATGGCTTCCTGACGGGGAATGATGGCTCCACGGCGCAGGAAGATAGGCATGATCTCGATAGGTGTGAGGAACGACTTGTACTGGCGTCCGCTGATGCGCTCACCTGTCCAGAAGTCGAGCCAGTCGCCACCTGGGAAGTAAACAGGACGCGAGAGTGCATTCTTCACCGTTACAGGACACACCATCATGTCGCGGCCAAACATATACTGGTCTGAAATCTGATAGGTATTGACATCCTGCAGATGATCGTAGAACAAAGGTGTCATCAGCGGACGGCTGGTCTTGTACATATCCCAGGCGCTGGTGTAGATGTAAGGCAGGAGCGCATAACGCAGCGAGTCGTACTGGATGAATATTTTCTGTGCTTCCTCGCCATAAGTCCATGGCGCATGATAACGAGGATGATCCATACCGAAGAGGATGGACACAGGCGAGAACATTCCCATCTGCACCCAGCGCAGATAGAGGTCGGTGTCGTAGGCAGAATACTGCTCGAATCCACCCATACAGTGGCTCCAATAGCCGACACCAGAGAGTCCTATATTAATACCGCCGCGGATGATAGGTTCAAACCACTGCCACTCCGAGCCCCAATCGCCAGCCCAGATGAAAGGATAGCGCTGAATGCCTGCATAACCCTCGCGTGTGTGGTCGAAGCCACGCTGTCCGTTGAGCTTGGCAAAGTTCTCATAAGGTGCCTTGGCATAGGCTATAGGGAAGAGGTTGTGGGCAGCCTTCTGCTCGATGTTTGGATTGCTGTAGTTCAGAGCGCTTCCCACATCAGTCTTGAAGAACTTGGCTCCCAGGTCGGTCACTTTCTTGGCTGCATTCTTCCACCACCAGTCCACAGCCTTGTCGTCGAAGAAGTTGATGATGGCGTTGGTTCCACCGTCCGGAATGGTGAGTCCCTTCTTCTGTGCTGTGGTGAGCAGATTGTTGCGCTTGCCGTTGTCGACCAGCGAACGAATGTGCAGACCAAACATTGCCACATGATTCTTATAGGCATGGTCGATCATGCCCTTTGGGTCTTTAAACTGATCCTGGAACTCGAAGGTACAGCCTCCGTTGCCCAACTTGGCAAAGAGGCGCCAGGTAGAGTCGAGCCACATCATGTCGAACGGAATCTTTTCCTGACGCAGGCGGTCGATGAGATTGACCACATACGTATCGTTGGCCTTGCTCTCATGATGCCATGTTCCACCGCTGTACGAGCCGATGTGCAGACCGTAAGCAGCACGTGGCATAAGAGGCGCCACGCCCGTGAGCTGCTGATAGCTGTGAATCAGAGTTTCCAACTGTTCGCCATAGATGAAATAATAGTCGTTGTCGCCACCAGGTGCCGAGAAACTGTACTTGTCGTTGTTGGTCCATCCCATATCCCAGTCGTTGGGCACAGCAGTATGGAAGAACACGGCGTAGCCCTTGTTGCTGAGCATCAAAGGCACAGGACAGTAGTTGGCTCTCAGAATGTCCTTGCCGCCTACCGCAGGCTTTGAGCCCCGTCCCAGTTCCACATTGAGGTGAACACGCTGTCCACGCTGGTCGATGCGGTCCATGCGCTCACCGAAGCCGAAGAAGTGCTCGTCGGGATTCATCTTCACCTCATTATATATGCTGTCCTTGCAGCCCGATGTCAACTCCTCGTAGAGCACCTTACCCGAAGCATCAGCCACCTGTATGCGCCAGGGAGCTTCCTGAATGCTTACCTGCAGCTTACTGGTCTTTATCTGTTTGCCGTCCACGCTGAAATCCACCTGTGGGAAGTTGTAGTTGACCACCATCCACTTCTCATTATCAGGCATCTGCTGTGCAGGCACCTTGGTTACACGGAACATGCTTTCCGAACACATCTCGATGCGCATATTGCCTTGTGACGATGTGTAGAGTACGCTGTTTCCTTTCACTTGCTGTGCATGAGCCGCTGTAGCAAAGGCGCACAGCGACAGGAATGTGAGTTTTAGCTTTAAGTTTTTCATATCTATTCTGTTGTTTTTGTTGTTACGTTATTGATTTCTATTCCTGCCTGCACCACGGCTCCCAGTCCGTGGGCATCGTTGAGCGGAGCCGGTCGGTTGTAATAGAAAGGCAAGTCGCGGCTGATGCCTGTTCCCATGCACACATTCTTCACCTGTCCTTCAGGGGTTATCTGACTGCAGACAGCCTTCCATCCCTGCAGCGCCACAGAGGCGAACGAGCTGTCGAGCCAGCCCTTGTTCACACCATGCGCAATGGCTGCGACAAACATGGCTGTGCAGGAAGTTTCGGGATAAGAGTCAGGCTTGTCGAGCAACTGGTGCCACATGCCCTGTGCGTCCTGATAGGCGATGATGTTTTCCACTCTTTTTCGGAACAGCTTCAGCAATCTGTCTCGCAGCGGATGTGCTTCGGGCAATCTGTCGAGCACGAGAGCCTGTGCCAGAAACGCCCATCCGTTGGCTCTTCCCCAGTGGGCGGTGCCGTGGGCATGGGTCGTGTCGTAATAGAAACAATGCCAATAGAGGTGCTTGGCGTTGTCGAAGAGCAGACTATCGAAGAGCAATACCTGTTCTGCCGCTCTCTGCAACAAGTCGGACGATGCACCCTTGCGACTTCCCTGATGAGCCAGGAAAGAAGTACACATATACAGGTCGTCGAGCCAGAGAGTTCGCTCTCCCACCCTTCCCCGGCAGTAAATGCCTGTTTCGGGAATACGCTCCTGCTGAGTAAGAATGTAATGGCTTATCTTGTCGAGATAATTCTCGTAACGTTGGTCTTTGTATCGTCGTGCCAGCTCGGAGAGGGCTGCGCCCATAGCTCCGCAGTCGTCGAGGCTCGACATAGAGAAGAATCTGCGCCACGCATTGTCGCGCACGCCCGATTCGTATTCTTTCTTGAGTTGTCGCTGTATTTTTGGATCGAAATAAAAGTCAAAGTTCTCTTTGACAAACTGCTCATACTTCTTTTCACCTGCCGCATCGGCAAGATTGAGCATCGCCACTCCGAGCACACCATTCACGTATCTCCATTCCTGATAATAGCTGTCGATGTGAGAGTGTCCGTCCTGTGCCTTTGACACGTTGTGGTTGTGATGGCTCAGCAGATAATCAGCCACCCGCTTCGAGACATCGAGCGGAGCATCCTGCGCCATAACCCCTGCTGCAAAGGCAAGACTACAAATAAGAGTAAAGACTGCTTTCTTCATGAGGCTTCCCGGTTTTTAAGTGGTTTGAAAAATATTGAGAATATTGTTGCTGGAATAAAATTGTTGTCCCTGGAACAATTCCTGCGAAAGTAGATTTTAGGAAAAAGCCTCTCCACTTCTCACGAGGCAGAGAGGCCTGCATGTTGTTTTAATATATAACTAAAAACCTACCGTTAATTCATTATTTGAATTCAAGTTTCGCAAGCGAGGAAATTGATAGAAGCTAAAGCTGTTATCACTCCCGTCGGTCGTTCGGAAAGTTAAAAAATAATAGTCTTATAGTTTAAACTTAGGACATTTGTCCCTTAACTTCCCTCTAACTTCCCCACATGCAAAAGTCAGTTATTTTAATATCCGTAGTTGTTGATCAATGCGTTGTTCGACGCGTTGATGTCTGAGTCGAATATAGGCCAGTACTGACGGGAGTCAGGATCGTTGGCAAAATAGTTGACCAGCATGTTGTCCTTCACGGTGGCAGACACGAAGTCGTAGTCGAGTCTTGTCCAGCCTTCGCCAGCAGGAGCTGCTGTCTCACCCTTAGCCAAGCCATAGTACTCCAACTTGCCAGCAGCATTGGTGCGTGTGTAAACCACTGTAGGCACGTCAGCATACTTGCCTGTGCGGTCGCGCAGCGCTCTCATGTCGGTCACGGTCTGTCTTACGGCTGTACCGAGCAAGTTCCAGCGAATGAGGTCCTGCTTGCGCAGCATCTCACCAGGGAACTCGAGGAGGCGCTCCTTCTGGATGGCCTTCAGCATGTCGGCCTTCAAGCTGATGGCGTTGACATAAGCCTCTACGTTTGCAGGGCGGTCGGCTACGGCAAAGGCGCGGTTGCGAACCTCCTTGAGGTAAGGCTTGGCTGCATCAGGACCTTCCAGCTCGTTGGCAATCTCAGCTGCCATCAACAGGATGTCGGCGT
>ERZ1034678.489-NODE-489-length-21941-cov-4.738509_pt1 | contig 21941 bp, 17 predicted proteins | sample MGYA00520640_ERZ1034678 | MGnify/ENA primary metagenome ERZ1034678 (study PRJEB33766, sample SAMN09781767) | gut metagenome | biome: gut microbiome | host: Homo sapiens | place: Madagascar | study: EMG produced TPA metagenomics assembly of the PRJNA485056 data set...
TGGCCGGCGGGGACTTGGTGCACGAATCTCCGCAAACCCTTGTTCTTCCGTTCTCTTTGCACCAAGTCTCGGGCCATGCCGACTCCGCCCCCGGCCCCGACCGGCGCGCCGGGCTCTTTTTGCGGTTATGCTTTTCATCAATTTACAAAAAAGGTATAATGAAATGGCCCGATTGGCGAGGGACCGATTCGGACGAAGGAAAGGGACGAGAAGCAAGCAATTTATAACTGGGGGGACAATGATAGGAGAAAGAACATGCTTAACAAAATCGCTCGTTTAGTGGGCGCCTTCTTCATCACGCTGGTGGTTCTGCTGCTGATGCTGTTCATCGTGCTGACGGCAATGGAATATCGGCCGGAAAGCACGGAGAAGGTAAGAATCGACAGCCTGGCAGAGGATACCTTTGATTCCCCGGAGGTGGGATCCACCATCAAGGTGATGAGCTGGAACATCGGCTACGGCGCTTTGGGAGACAATGCGGATTTCTTTATGGACGGCGGAAGTCAGGTGACTACCGCTTCTGCAGAACGGGTGCAGGAAAACATGCAGGGAATTATCGATGAATTGAAAAGCGAGAAGGCGGATGTGATGTTCCTGCAGGAAGTGGATCGTTTTTCCACCCGTGCCCATCATACCGATGAGCAGCAGGACATTGCGGAATCTATGGATGGATACCAGTCTACTTTTGCCAACAACTTTAAGGTGAGATACGTGCCATATCCGTGGCCGCCGATTGGCCGCGTGGACAGTGGCATCATGACCCTGTCCCGGTTCGCGCAGTCCGATTCCACCCGAATCAGCCTGCCGTGCCCGTTTGAATGGCCGGTACGCATCGCGAACCTGAAGCGCTGCCTGATGGTGAACCGGGTACCGATTGCGGGAACCAAGAAAGAGCTGGTGATGATCAACCTGCACCTGGAAGCCTACGACAACGGCGAGGGCAAGGTGAAACAGACCCGGGCCCTGCTGAAGGTGATGGAAGAAGAACAGAAGAAGGGCAATTACGTGATTGCCGGTGGAGACTTCAACCAGACCTTCTCCAACGTGGACATCGGAAAATATCCGAGCAGTGAGGACATTTGGACCCCGGGCAAGATCGACGCAAAGGATTTCGGCAAGGACTGGAACCTGCTGATGGACAACAGCAATCCGACCTGCCGTTCTCTGGACAAGGTCTACAAGAACGCAGACAAAAAGGACTGTTACTACTACATGCTGGACGGTTTTATCCTGTCCAAGAATCTGCAGGTGGATTCCATAAAAACAGAGAATCTCAACTTCAAGAATTCCGACCACAACCCGGTAATTCTGAAGGCCACATTGAATTAACGGAACGAAAAAAGCGGCGCCCGAAGGGGCGCCGCCGTGTATACGCTTAGAGTGAGAATTTTTTCAGCAGTAAAAGCAGCGGATTGATGTCGTAGAGGGGACCGGCGATATAGGAGCTGTTCAGCTGTTCATTAATGGCCTGAATCCGATCCGGGAGGAAGATGCCCGCCAGAGGAAACATAAAGGCCAGGAACAGAAAGACGAACAGGGTTCCCTTCAGCACGCCCACCGCAAAACCCGCAAGGGAATCGGTGCTGCCGATGACGGTGCCTTTCTTCCGAGCGATGTGCAACCGCCGGCGAAGGAACAGGGAAATCAAGCTGACTCCGGTGGTAATCAGCAGGAAAGACAGCACGAGAACCGCGGTAGTCGTAAAATGGCTCACCTCAAAAGGAAGGTCCGAAACACCGAAGTTCTGAAGGGTGTCTTCCAGGGCCTTTGGAATAAAGTCCAGCAGGTTCACGGTGGAGCCTTGGAAAATGTTTTCCAGGCCTTGCTGCATGGAGGCCTGCAGGGGTGTTTTTCGAATCAGGGCGCTGAGGGGCCGGGTAAAGGCCGTCGCCAAAGCGATGCCGGCCACCATGGCGGCCAGACGAATCAGGGACTCCCCTAATCCACGGGATTTTCCCCGAACGGCAAAAACTATAAAAATAAGAATTACAATTATATCTAATATCATAGCTGTATTATACACAATCTGAGTGAGGAAACAATGGAAAAGTATTGGAAATCTCCGGAAGAAAAGGAAGACAATTCCCTCTTCTATCACATCGCCATAATGTGCGGAATCTTCGGCGGCACCTCCATGGTGGCGTACGCAGTTTCCTTGAAATTGATTTCCTCCGAAGCCACCATCATGCTGTACCTGCTCTGCGTATTCCTGGTGGTGTGGCGCACCGGACGATTCAGCTTGGGGGTTATTACCTCCATCGGATCCACCATGGTGTATTATTATTTCTTCGCATCGCCCAAATTTTCCTATGATATGACCACTCCGCCCCGATACCTCCTCACCATGGGCATCATGATTTCGGTGGCACTGGTCACCAGCGGACTCATTTCCCAGGTTCGGCAGGAAGCCCTGATTGCCCGAGAGAAGGAGACCCTGACGGAACAACTGCTGCGATTGAACAACGACCTGGCCGGCGCCAAAAGCGCAGAAGCCATCATCGGAATCGCTCTGTCCGCCATCAACGAGGGTGTCGGCTGTGCCGCCGGCTACGTGGCGTACGATCCCGGAGGCAAACCCGGAAGCAGATACGTCTTCCAGACCATGGGACATCACACGGCACTCACCTGGTATCCCATGGTGGAGGATGAAGACGTACGGCTTCGAATTCGAAATGGAACGACGATTTTCGTACGGGGAAAACAATATTACGAATGGCCCTTGCGCGGCCATGCCGGTCTGATGGGAGCGATTCGAATTCGGCTGGCAGAACAAGAAAACCTGGACCGGATGCAGCTCCACCTTATGCGCTCCATCATCGATAATATCGGGATGGCGTTGGACCGATTCCGCACCGCGGAACTGCGGATTCAGGCCCGGGAAGAGGCCACCCAGGAACGGTTCCGCTCCACATTGCTTCGTTCCATTTCCCACGATATCCGAACCCCGCTCACCAGCATTTCCGGCAACGCGGAGATGCTGATGAAAGCAACCAAGTCGGAAGATTACCGCTACCGCATGGCGAAGAACATCTACGACGATGCTCAGAATCTGTCGGGCATGGTGGAAAACGTGCTGGGCATCACCCGTCTGGAAAGCGGCGTGGAGATTAAGAAGGAAGTGGAAGTGGCGGAGGAAGTCATCGGTGTGGCGGTGCAGCTGACGGAGGTGCACCACCCGGAATACGATATCCAAGTATCCGTGCCGGAGGAAATCCTCATGGTACCGATGGATGCATCCCTGATTCAGCAAGCCATCACCAACCTGCTGGAAAATGCCATTCACCACACCAAGAAAAAGGATGGGGTGGCAGTCATCCTGGAACGGAAGGGAAACGATGCGGTGTTCACCGTGCGGGACCGTGGAATGGGCATCAATCCGGAGCACTTGGATCGGCTCTTTGAACCGTTTTATCAGTCCAATCGAAGCGATCAGGTGGTGTATCGAGGTTTTGGGTTGGGCCTTTCCATCTGTAATTCCATCGTGAATGCCCACGGCGGCCGGATTCTGGCGAGAAACCGGAAAGATGCGTCCGGGGCGGAAATTATTTTTACGTTGCCCATGGAGGGAGAACAGTGAAACAGACAAAAGAACTTATAATGATTGTGGAAGATGACCGGCAGATTCAGGATTTTATCGCTTACTCGCTGATGACGGCGGGATTCGGCGTGCTGACGGCCGGCGGTGTGGAAGAAGCTATGCGGAAGATGCGGTCCAAAAAACCGGACATTATGGTGCTGGACCTGGGCCTTCCGGACGGAGACGGGCTGGACCTGATTCGGCGGGTCCGGAAGTTTTCGGATATTCCGATTATCGTGGTGTCGGCACGAGATAAGGAAGAGGACAAAATCGAGGCTCTGGATCGGGGTGCAGAGGATTATATCACCAAGCCGTTCTCCGAGTCGGAGCTGATGGCGCGGATTCGGGTGCTGCGGCGCCACCTGATTCGGGAAGAGCGGAGCCGGATGGGGGCCGAGGTTTCGGTGCGGGGACTGAAGATTAATTTCGACGCGAAGGAAGTGACCCTGGATGGGAACCTCCTGCACGTCACTCCGCTGGAGTACCAGTTGCTGGAGCTGCTGTTCCACAACATCGGAAAGGTGATTACCACCCGGACGCTGCTGGACGAGCTGTACGGCGTGAGCTACGGGGACAATACCCAGTCCCTGCGGGCGCTGATGGCGGGGCTTCGCCGGAAAATCGAGAAGGTGCCGGGAAAGCCGCAGTACATCGTGACGGAAATCGGTGTGGGTTATCGCCTGAAGGATGAATAGAACCTTGCCGATAATGCCGGAAATAGTGTATTATTAGAATATATTTTTATGGATGAGAAAGGAAAGCAGAGAAATGAAGAAACGATCCAAAATCCTGATTTCATGCTTGATGATGGTGATTCTTGCGGCGGCCATGATGACCGGCTGCTCCAAGAAGGAAGAGGCGAAGCCGGAACCGGTTCGGAATCCGCTGACCGGCTCTGAGAAGTTCGATTCTGCGGCACAGGGAATTCGCCCGGTGGCACTGGTGGTGGAAAACGCTCCGGACGCCCGCCCGCAGTGGGGAATGACGGACAAGAAGTACTCCCCGGATATTATTTTACAGGGAGAAGTGGAGGGCGGAATTACCCGTACCCTCTGGTTCTATGCGGATTACAACAAGCTGCCGAAGAAGATCGGCCCGATGAGAAGTGCCCGTCCGCCGTACATCAAGTTCTCGGAACTGTTTGACGCGATTTTCATTCACTGGGGACAGAGTTCTTCTTCCTCGGAGTACAAGGGTGCCAACACCGTTTTCAAGGAAGATAAGGTGGACCATATCAACCAGATGACCTACAAAGGAAAGGTGGATCTGTACAGCCGGGACAACAGCCGGGACGTATCTTCGGAACACACCGGAATTCTCCACGGCGACAAAGTGGCGGATGCCATCAAGGACAAGAAGTTCCGCACCAAGACCAAAAAGAAGGCAACGCAGCTGCAGTTCGGCAAGGGCATTCGGGATCTGAGCAAGAATACCTGTGGAAAGGTGACACTCACCTGGTCGAGCCGGAGTTTTGAGGATGCGGTATGGACGTACAACCAGGAATCCGGACAGTATGAGACGAAGGATTTTGAGAACAACCTGAGCCGGGAGAACCTGCTGATTCTCTTCGATAAGACCCAGTACATCACAAAATCCAATTACCACGGCACGGGTCAGGGGGTGACTTACTGTGACTACAAGCTGGCCGGCGGCAAGGCGAAGCTGATCAGCAACGGCACCGTAAAGGACATCCGTTGGGATGTAAACGAAGATAACCAGCTGGAGCTGTTCACCCTGGTGGAGAAAAAGGATTCTGACAAGGACGATGAGGATTCCGAGCCGGAGAAGAAGATGGTTTCCCTGAACCCGGGCAAAACCTGGATTGGCTGGGCTTCCTCCAACAACGGCGGCAAGGTAAAGATCAATCCGTTGAAGGAAAAGAAGTCGGAAGAGAAGGAGAAATAACGACCCTCCGGGAAGATCTCGGAAGGGAGCAGTCGGAAATCCCCTGCCGGAGACGGCCGGGGATTTCCTTCGAATAGGGGAAGAAGTAGGAAGCGGGCACCGCACAACCAAAGAAACGAGGTACACATTTATGCAATTGAGAGGAGAGCCAAAGTCCCTTCGCTCAGAATACATCCGATATATCATTCCATCCATACTGGCTCAGTGGGTGTACACCCTGTACACCGCAGTGGACGGGCTGTTCGTGGCGAAGGGCGTTTCCGTAACGGCCATGACCGCCATCAATATCGCATCGCCGTTTGTGACGGCGCTGTTTGCCCTGTCCCTGATGTTCGCGGTGGGCACCTCCACGGTGGTTTCCATCTCATTGGGAGAAGGCCGGAAGGAAAAAGCCAATGAGATATTCAGCCAGAACTTTGCGTTCCTGATCGTACTGTCCCTCCTGATTTCCGGGCTGCTGTTCTGGAAGCTGGAGGAACTGGCCCTGTTCCTGGGGGCCACCAAAGCCACCCTGCCCTATGTGACGAAATACATCGGAACCATCGCTCCTTTTGCGGTGGTATTTATCGTGTCCTATTCCTTTGAAATTCTGCTGAAGGCGGACGGGCATCCGAAGAAAGCCACCAAAATCGTGATGGTTGGCGTCATCCTGAACTGCATCATGGACTACCTGCTGGTCATCGTATTTCCTCTGGGCGTCTTCGGTGCGGCCATTGCCACGGCACTGTCTCAGGTGGGGGTCACGGCCCTGTACCTGCGGCATTTCCTGTCCAGGGAAGCCGTGCTGCATTTCACCCGCTTTCATTTTAGCGGGCGCACCATTGTGCGGGCCATGAAGAACGGCCTGTCCTCCGGCATTACGGAGCTGTCCGCCGGACTGACGGTGTATTTTTTCAACCACGCCATCGCGGCCTATCTGGGGGACGAAGCATTGGTCAGCTACACCATCATCAACTACGTGAACGCCCTGTACATCTATTCCATGACGGGCATCGCTCAGGGCAGTCAGCCGCTGATCAGTTTCTATCACGGGAAAAAAGAAAAATCCGCCACGGCCAAGCTGCTCCGGTATGGCCTGATTACGGCGGCCGGTTTTGCGGCGGTCACCGTGGTGCTGTCCGTATTCGGCGGAGGCCTGCTGGCGAAGCTGTTTATTCCGGCGGATTTGACGCACCTGAGAAATTACACGGTACATGCCTTGCGGATTTTCTGCATCTCCTTTGTGCCGGCAGGATTCACCGTGGTGCTGGCCGGATATTTTGCATCCATCGAGCATGCGGGGAAAGCGGTTTCCATCACCATCGGCAGAGCCATCGCGGTGATGCTGCTGGTGCTGGTGCTGATGACAAGAATTTTTGGCGGCGAAGGCATCTGGTGGACCACACCGATATCCGAGAGCCTTTGCTTGGTGTATGCGGTGATATTGTATATAAAGGGAAAGGCGAGAGATGCTGCAGATTAAGAACATTCGTAAAGAGTACCGCACCGGGGGACTGGTGCAGAAAGCGCTGGACGGCGTGAGTCTGAATTTCAGGGACAGCGAGTTCGTGGCGATTCTGGGACCCTCCGGTTCCGGCAAAACCACGCTGCTGAACGTACTGGGCGGACTGGACCGGTACGACAGCGGGGACCTAATCATCAACGGGACATCCACCAAGAAGTACACGGACCGGGATTGGGATTCCTACCGGAACCACACCATCGGGTTCGTGTTCCAGAGTTACAACCTGATTCCTCATCAGACCATCCTGTCCAACGTGGAACTGGCACTGACCATTTCCGGAATCGGGAAGGAAGAACGGCGAAAGAAAGCGGCGGAGGCCCTGGCCAAAGTGGGTCTGGGAGACCAGGTTCATAAGAAGCCCGGCCAGCTTTCCGGGGGACAGATGCAGCGGGTGGCGATCGCCCGGGCGCTGGTGAACGACCCGGACATTCTTTTGGCGGATGAACCGACGGGGGCGCTGGACAGCGTGACCAGCGTTCAGATTATGGATATCCTCAAAGAGGTGGCGGAGGATCACCTGGTAATCATGGTGACCCACAACCCGGAGCTGGCCCGGGAGTACGCCGACCGGATTGTGGAGCTGAAGGACGGGAATATCATTTCGGACTCCCGGCCTTTTTCCGTGAGCAAAGAGGAAGCGGGAAAGGCGGTGCACCGGAACCTGGGCAAAGCGGCCATGAATTTTGCCACCGCTTTGCAGCTGAGCTTCAACAACCTGAAGACCAAGAAAGCCCGCACCATTCTGGTGGCCTTTGCGGGATCCATCGGCATCATCGGCATTGCCATGATTTTATCCCTGTCCAATGGAGTGAACAACTACATCCGTGGCGTGGAGGAGGACACCATCCGGGAATACCCGCTGACGGTGGACAGCTCCGGCTTCGACATGTCGGCCATGTTCACCCGGGGTGGCGATGGGGATGCCGGCAAGAGTGCGAAAAAGGGGGAGATTCGGGAACTGCAGACGGTGACCAATATGGCCTCCGTTATGGAATCCAACGACCTGAAATCCCTGAAGAAATACATCGACAGCGGCAAAAGCAATTTGGAGAAGCACGCGAGAGCCATCGAATACAGCTACGACGTGAAGCCCCAGATTTTCCGGAAGGTGGACACGGAATACCGGAAGGTGAATCCGGACGAAACCCGGAAGAAAATGGGCATGTCCATCAGCTCCTCCATGGCATACAGCAGTATGATGAGCACCGACGTGTTCCATCAGCTGCCGTCGGATCCGTCTCTCTACCGGGACGAGTACGACGTGAAGGCGGGGCACTGGCCGAAGAAGTACAACGAGTGCGTCTTGGTTCTGTCCAAGGAAGGCATGGCCAGCGACATCGCCCTGTACGCCATGGGCCTGAAGAACATGGACGATCTGGACAAGATGCTGAAGGATTTCTCCAAGGGAAAGGACGTGCATTCGGACGAGGATCAGACCGAATCCTTTAATTATAACGATTGCATGGGCATCAAGTTCAAGATGATTGGCAGTTCGGATTACTACACCTACGACTCTTCCCAGAACGTGTTGGTGGACCGCTCCGAAGACGACAGCCATATGGACCGCGTCATCGGAAAGGGCGAGGACCTCAAAATCGTGGGCGTGGTCAAGCCGAAGAAGGGTGTGGATTTCACCGTGCTGAACGGGGATATCTACTACCCAGCTTCCCTGACGGTCCACATGATTCGGAAAGCAGCGGACAGCAAGGTGGTTCAGGCCCAGAAGAAGAGTCGGGATACCAACATCCTCACGGGAAAGGAATTCGGCGAGGAGAGCGACGGACCGGACTTCGAGTCCATGTTCTCCTTCGACAAAAACGCCTTTGCCAAAGCCTTCCAATTCGATCCGTCCCAGATCGGAAAGGCCATGAAGGCGCCGTCCAAGAAAATGGACATGAGCGGCCTCATCGACCCGAAGGCCGTGACCCAAATGCCGGGCATGAGCCAAGGGGACATTCAGAAGCTGATGCAGAGCACCAAGCTGAACTTCACTCAAGAGAGCATGCAGGAGCTTTTCGGCGGCCTGATGAAAGGCTTCCTGGAATACTCCGCGAAAAAGGGCACCGACTATACCAAGATGAACACCGCTTTTCAGGATTACATGAAATCCCCGGCGGCCCGAAAAATCCTCTCGGACAACATGAGCCGCATCTTGAAGGCCCACGTGGAGGAGCAGCTGAAGGACGAGAACCTGCAGGACACCATGAAGGACGTGCTTCAGGACTTCCCGAAATACCTGAAAGACAAGGGCATCACCGACCCCGACGGTATCACCGACGAGACCATCGACGAGTTCCTGGCCTCTCAGGGAGTGCAGGACAAGCTCTCCGCCAAAATGACTTCCCTAAAAACAAAGCTCGAGAACGTGGAGATTTCCGACGAGGATGGGGATCGGATCATGACGGAGTTGATGGAGGGCTACGCAAAATTTGCGAGGGAGAACAACTACCCGACCACGCAGCAGATGCAGCAGGATTTTCAGGAGTATCTGTCCACCCCGGAAGCCCAGAAAATAATCAATTCCACCGTGGCAAAGAGCATGGACACCTCGGCGCTGGAGAAGAATCTGGCGGCGGCTATGTCCGGATACACCGCCAAGGCGGTGGCCTCCATGTCGGAAAAACTGGTATCCGGCATGATGACCAACTACATGAAGAGCATGGGCAGCCTGGATTTCTCCAAAGCCTTTAAGATCGACACGGATGCTTTTGCGGACGCCATGGGAATGAACATGAGCGAAAGCGAGATTCAATCCCTGATCACGTCCCTGATGAACACCCAGGCCAACACCTACGAAGGAAACATGAAGAGTTTCGGCTATGCGAAGAAATCCAATCCGACTCAGATTGCCATCTACGCCAAGGACTACGAAAGCAAGGCCGAGGTGAAGGATATTCTGGATGGATACAACCGGAAGATGGTGAAGGCGGGCAAAACCGATCAAGAAATCACCTACAACGATCTAGCGGGAGCCCTGATGGGTTCTGTGACCAACATCATCGATGCCATCAGCTACGTGCTCATCGCCTTCGTATCCATTTCTCTGGTGGTATCCTCCATCATGATTGGAGTCATCACCTACATCAGCGTGCTGGAACGGCGAAAGGAAATCGGAATTCTCCGGGCCATCGGCGCATCCAAGCGGAACGTGGGACAGGTGTTCAATGCGGAAACCTTTATCATCGGGGCATTGGCCGGACTGATCGGAATTGGCGTGACGGAAATCCTGATCATCCCGACGAATATCATCATCGGCCATGTGACCAGCGTGAGCATGCACGTGTCCCTGCCGGTGGTGGGAGGAATCGTGCTGGTAATCCTCAGCATCATCCTGACCTTGATTGGCGGAATCATCCCATCCCGGAAGGCAGCGAAGAGCGATCCGGTCACCGCCCTGCGCGTGGATTAAATAACTAAACAGAAGGAAAAAAGAGATTGAATACATCAGATCGGAATCAGCAAGCAGCAAAACTATCGGACATCTTACTGTCCTGGTACGACAGTGAACGTCGGATTCTCCCCTGGCGGGAGGATCCGACGCCTTACCATGTGTGGGTTTCGGAGATCATGCTCCAGCAGACCCGGGTGGACACGGTAATTGAATATTATCAGCGATTTCTTCGGGAGCTCCCGGACGTGAAAGCGCTGGCGGAAGCGGAGGAAGAACGGCTCCTGAAACTGTGGCAGGGGCTGGGCTACTACAGCCGAATTCGGAACATGCATAAGGGAGCCATTCAGGTGATGGAGGAATACGGGGGCGAAATTCCGGGAACTCCCAAAGAGCTGCAGAAGCTGTCCGGCATCGGGGAGTACGTGGCGGCGGCCATCAGTTCCATCGCCTATGCCTATCCCATTCCTTCCGTGGACGGAAACCTGCTTCGGGTCTACGCCCGCATGACCGGCTACGAGGAAAGCATCCGCACCACCGCCGCCCGAAAAGTGGCCACGGCCTATTACGAGGAAATCCTGGACCGCACTCGTCCCGGGGACATGAATCAGGCCTTGATGGATCTGGGGGCCACAATCTGTCTCCCAAACGGAGCGCCGCTTTGCGAAAAATGCCCATGGCAGATGCATTGTGAGGCCCGCCGGACGGGGAAGGAGCAGCAGCTTCCGGTGAAAGAAGAGAAGAAGCAGCGGCGAAAAGAAAAGCGCACCGTGCTTCGAATCCGGCTCGGGGACCGGGTGGTAATTGGGAAGCGCCCGGAACGGGGGCTTCTGGCGAACTTGTACGAGCTTCCCAATGCGGAAGGCTGGCTGACGGAGGCGCAGGCGGAGGAGGCCTGCCGGACGCTGGGATATGAGCCGAAGGCCATCCGGAAGCTGAAGCCGTCGAAACATATTTTTAGCCATGTGGAGTGGCACATGCACGCCTTTGAGATTGAGGCAGAGGAGCGGCCGGACGCGTCGGCGGCAGAAAATGGTTTTTTTGCGGCGGAGAAAAGCGCTTTGCAGGAGGAATATTCCATTCCAACGGCGTTTAAGGCGTATATGGACTTCTGATTCGAGAAGGCGGTTTTTACGCGGATTTTGAAGGGGATGCGGGCCCGCCGGGGTGGAATTGTGGTACAATAGACAGCAGTGAGACAGAAAGGAGATGGGGCATGATTAAGTATTTCTACACGCAGAACGGTCGGACGAGTTCGGTGCCGAATTTTTGTCACGACTGCTGGGTGAAGATGACCAACCCTTCCAACGAAGAGGCGGAGCTGATTGCGGAACGGATGGGCGTCGAGGTGGACGACCTGATGGCGGCAATTGACCTGGAAGAAAAGACGCGAATTGAACTTCCGGAGAACTACACTTTAATCGTGGTGGACATCCCGTCGGAGGAATACCGGAACGGGGTGCGGGCCTACGTGACCATTCCGCTGGGAATCATTATCACTAAAGAAGCCATCGTAACCATCTGCTCGGAGGAGTCCTTTGTGCTTCGGAATTTCGAGAAGAACCGGATGAATGATTTTTCCACTCGAAAAAAACTGCGGTTCGTATATCAGATCCTGTTGGAGTCCGCATTGCTGTACCAGAAGGCGCTGTACGCAATCGACCGGAAGCGGCAGGAAATCGAGGAAAAGGTGCGGGACGATGTGGAAGAGGAAGATCTGTTCAGCCTTCACGAGCTGGAGCAGGCGCTGGTGTACTTCGCCACCTCCATTCGTGAGAATGGCAACGTGCTGGACCGCCTCACCCGGTACTCTCGGCTGGAACGCTTCCCGGAGGACCAAGAGCTGCTGGACGATGCCATCGTGGAAAACCAGCAGGCGGTGGAGATGACGGACATCTACCGCAGCATCGTGGACGGCACCCGCCAGCTGATGTCCACGATTTTCGATAACCGGTTGAACAACGTGATGAAAATCCTCACCTCCATCACGCTGATTCTGGCGATCCCGACGGTGATCTCCGGAATGTACGGAATGAACGTGCTGACGAAATACATGCCCTTTGCCCAGACACCTTACGGCTTCGGCATCATCAGCGGCATCGTGGTGGCCATCTGCCTGGGCCTGTACGTCGTGCTGAAACGGAAGAAGATGTTGTGAGATTGCATGGAAAATGGTACGCTTGCTGGGATAGAATTCGTAGATTCGTGTTAATTAAGGAGAGTGGTCTAATGCGAAAGAAGTCCGTTATAATCTTGCTGTGTGCTGTTTTAGTGGTTACATGTCTTCCACTGAATGGGTTTGCAGGTACTAAGGAAATCGGTAAGTCGAAAGAGAAAAACTCCATCGAGAACCGGAAGGAAAAAGGCCATGACGAACGAACATTAGATGTTTCGTCAAATGAAAAGAATTTGGCATTAAAGAAAAAAGTAAATCGCAAGGGGGTTCAAGCCAGAGGGTATGAAGCGGATGTAGACGAGAAATATGTTCGCATTAATCTTCGAAATAATTTCACCGTATATCGAGGACAGCGGGTTTGGCTTGACTTCACCATGTGGGATACCTGGGAGGATTATTATACGATTCCTTCGGTGGATGTGTATGATTCGAAAATAAGCCGCACATTCTATTCATTGACATCTGGGAATCCGGATTTCATTGTGGAAGAGGATGACTTTACTGACTATTCCGGATATCTGCCCGTAAAGCTAAAGAACGGTTCCTATGTACTCGCAGTAAGTGCCATGCCTTGTGATGTTTATGGACAATGGCCAAGTGATGTGTATGATTCTTTTGATATTCCAATGAACTTTGTGCAATTTAAGGTAAAAGATCTGCCGAAGCCGACAAAGCTAAGCGTTTCCAGAGGAAAGAGAAAATGTACCATCAAGTTCAAGAAATCTTCTGCCGCAACGAAGTGCATGATTTATCGCAGCACAAAGAAATCCAGCGGTTACAAGAAAGTCGCAACGGTTTCCGGCACTAAGTATACAGATAAAAAAGTAAAAAAAGGTAAACGATACTATTACAAAGTAAAAGCACTGCGCGGCAACAACGGAAAATCCGGAATCGCGTACAGTGCTTATACCGCACCAAAGAGAAGCGGAAAAGTAAAGTAGTAAAACTTAATCGGATTATGAAGAAAAAGTAGCGGTGCGATGGCGCCGCTACTTTTTCTGTCTATACAGAATAGAAGTGGAAGGAAATGCAGTCGAATGGCAAATTCGTCCGCACTTCCTTTTCCAATCCCATCCGGGGGCGAGGACGTGGTGCCCCTCGACGAAGGAATAAGGGATTGTAGGGTATGGAGCACCACGTCAGTGCCGGCGTCGGCCCATCCGGACCTGGGGATGTGGTGCTTCCGGACGAAGGAATAAGGGCTTGCGGGGGGTGAGGCACCACGTCCATGACGTCGAAGTCCCATTGGACCCGAGAGACGTGGTGCTTCCGGACGAAGGAATAAGGGTTTGTGGGGAGTGAGGCACCACGTCCGGTACGCCGCCGGCGCCTTTGACCCGAGAGACGTGGTGCTTCCGGACGAAGGAATAAGGGTTTGTGGGGAGTGAGGCACCACGTCCGGTACGCCGCCGGCGCCTTTGACCCGAGAGACGTGGTGCTTGTGGGCGAAAGAATAAGGGTTTGCGGGGAGTGAGGCACCACGTCCGGTACGCCGCCGGCGCTTTGGGCCCGAGAGACGTGGTGCTTGTGGACGAAAGAACAAGGGTTTGCGGGGAGTGAGGCACCACGTCCGAAGCGGCGGAGCTCCGCTCCGCCGGAATCCGATGTCGGAGATCCTCTACGTGGTGATTCCTCCGGCCCGGAACCCTAGTTTTTCGCAATGAAAGAAGCCGCTGTACCAAGTGCACAGCGGCTTCTTTCATATATTATGCTTTTTTTTGGACTATAAGTTCAAATCGGCGAAGCCTCCTCCGCTGGGGCAGCGCCCTGCCCCTCGTACGAAGGCCGCTAGTCCGGCAGCGCCCCGCAGGCCTGGCAACGCCCACGCCGTCCGGCAGCGCCCCGCAGGCCCGGCAGCGCCCTCGTCCGGTCCGCTAACTCCGGCGAAGCCCACGCCGCTCGGCAGCGCCCTCGCCACTCAGACGAAATCTGCAAATCGGCGAAGCCCGCGCCGCTCACGCCTACATCGGCCGTCTTGGGATGCGCACCGTGAAGGTGGTGCCCTTGCCCGGGGTGCTGTCCACGTGAACCGTCGCGTGATGGATCAGCAGCGCGTGTTTTACGATGGAGAGGCCCAGTCCGGTGCCGCCCACCTCCTTGGAACGGCTCTTGTCCACCCGGTAGAACCGTTCGAAGATGCGGTTTTGGGCGTCCTCCGGGATGCCGATTCCGGAATCGGACACCGTCAGAAGGATTTCCGATTCCATCGGCTCCAGGTGCACGTGCACGTAGCCGCCGGAGTGATTGTATTTAATACCGTTTTCGCAGAGGTTGTAGACGATGCTGTACAGGGTTTCCGGAATTCCGTACATCGGACAGGATTTTCCCTGCAGGGAAATGGACACGCCCGCCTCTTCCGCCGGGATTTCCAGGCAGTCCACCGCATTCTCGGCGATGGTGAAGAGATCCGTATCCTCCCACTTCATTTCCGGGGCACCGCTGTCCAGCTTGCTCAGGCCGATGGTGTCTTCCACCAGCTTGGCCATCCGCAGGGATTCCGAGCGGATTTTTGCGGCGAAAGACCGGATGTCCTTTTCCTGAACCATGCCGTTTTCCAGCAGCTCCGCGTATCCGGAGATGGCGTGGAGCGGCGTCTTCAGTTCGTGAGACACGTTGGCGGTGAAATCCTGACGAATCTGCGCCGACCGGGCAATTTCGTCTCGGTCCTTCCGCAGCTGCTCCTGCTGCTGGGTCATACGGCGGATCAGCGGAGCGATTTCCTTGAAATCATCCTCATCCACATGCTGAATGGCCTCATCCAGGTTCAGCTTGTTGATCGGCTCCACGATTTTCCAGGAAAGCCGGGAAGCCAGCCACAGGGAAATGAGGATGGCGAATATTGCTACAAATACGATGGATGGGGCGATGCCCAGAAGCACCATCCACACCGGTTCCTGGTCGATGGACACCCGGAGCACGCTCTTGTCGGACAGGCGCTCCGCGGCGTAAAGTTGTTTTACGGAAAGGGTGTTGGAGTAGCGAACGCTTTGGCCGAAACCGTCCTTCTCCGCTTCTTTGATTTCCGCACGTCCTTTGTGATTGCCCATGGAACCCGCGTCCGCCCGGTTGTCGAAGAGCACCGTGCCGTCCGCAGCGACCCAGGTAATTCGGTAGCTGTCGGAATCTAATTTATGAAGATATTTTTTGCCGTTCAGTTCCACGCCTTTGGCTGCCAGATGGGTTTCGTCCACCAGCTGCTCTCGCTGCGTGGTATCCACGTAATCGTACAATGCCGCCATGATGATAATCAGGGAGGTGGTCAGCACCAGGATGGAAACCATCCAGATGGAGCGAAAAATTTTCTTACTCACCGGTATCCTCCATTCTGTAACCCACTCCGCGGACGGTGGCAATCATCCCGCCGCAGCTTCCCAGTTTGGTCCGCAGAGTTCCGATATGGACATCCACCGTCCGGGTTTCCCCGACGAAGTCAATGCCCCAGATCGAGGAAAGAAGCTGCTCCCGGGTGAATGCCTTGCCCAGATTTTCCATAAAAGTACGAAGGAGTTCATATTCCTTCAAGGTCAGGGTGACCGGTTGGTCGTGGACGGAAACCTGATGCTTGACGGTGTTCAGGGTAATGCCTCCGCACATCAGCACCGGTGCATCCTCTTTCGGGGTGGTGCGGCGAAGTACGGCTTTGATGCGGGAAATCATCTCCATCATGCCGAAGGGTTTTGACAGGTAGTCATCGGCGCCCAGATCCAATCCAATCACCTTATCGTATTCCGAATCCTTTGCCGTTGCCATGATTACCGGAATGTTCCGGGTCAGAGGCGAGGCTTTCAGTTCCTTGAGAATGGCGATTCCGTCTTCCCCCGGCAGCATGATATCCAGAAGAATCAGTTCCGGCGTCTCCTGCTTCATTGCAGCCCAGAAAGGAACGCTGTCCGGGAAACCATTGGCAGAAAAACCCGCCGTGTTCAAAGTATACAGCATCAGATCCCGGATGCTCTGATCATCTTCCACGCAATATATCATACCGAAACCTCCTCGTGTTCGTTTGCTTTGCTTCTTTATGGTACAATCTTAAAACTTCAATGTAAGAAACATTATCATGAATCTGTAAAATCTGTGTAAAGTCGGAAATCTCCGCCAATCCGGCCTTTTTTTATGGAAATTTTACACAAATTCTACCACTCATGGTATCATTACAATATCATAAAGGGGAAAGGAATTCCATTCATGAAGAAATTGATTATGGGAATATTGGCTCACGTTGACGCGGGTAAAACCACTTTGTCGGAGGGCTTGCTCTACCGGTCCGGCGAAATTCGGCGGCTGGGCCGGGTGGATCACGGGGACTCCTACCTGGATGGAAATTCCGTGGAGCGAAACCGAGGCATTACGGTGTTCTCGAAGCAGGCCCGGTTCCAAGCGGGAAACACGGAGGTGACCTTCCTGGACACCCCGGGACACGTGGATTTTTCGGCGGAAATGGAGCGGGTGCTGTCGGTAATCGACCTGGCGGTGCTGATTATCTCCGCGCCGGACGGCATCCAGAGCCATACGGAAACCCTGTGGAAGCTGCTGCGTCAGAGGAACATTCCGGTGATGGTGTTCGTCAACAAGATGGACCTGGCGGTTCGGGAGCGAGAAACGATTATAGAAGAATTAGAGGAAGCCTTCGGGGAGGGCTTCGTGAATTTCAGCCGGAACCGGGACAGCGAGGAGTTCCTGGACGACCTGACTTTGGCGGTGCCAGAGCTGGCGGAGCAGGTGCTGATGGACCGGCCGGTAGGGGATGAGGATATCGCCCGAGCCGTTCGGGAACGGCGACTGTACCCGTGTATTTTTGGGTCTGCCCTGAAAATGCAGGGAATCGAATACCTGATGGATTGCCTGGATCGGTATACGGAGGAGCCGGCCTATGACGAGACCTTCGGCGCAAAGGTGTTCAAGGTGAGCCGGGACGAACGGGGGGAGCGATTGGTGTTCCTTCGGCTTACCGGAGGGAAGCTGGCGGTGCGCACCCTGCTGCACGGCACCGATGAGAACGGGGAGCCGTGGGAAGAGAAGGTGAATCAGATTCGATTCTATTCCGGAATGAAATACCGTTCCGCCGATGAGGCGGAAGCGGGAGCCGTCTGCGCGGTCACCGGGCTGTCCCACGTGATTCCGGGCGACGCGCTGGGCAGCGCAGACCCGGACAGCGGTGAGGTGCTGGAACCGTTCATGACCTACAGCGTCATCGTACCGGAGGGCATGGACGTGCATACCGTGCTTCGCCATTTCCGGGAACTGGGAGAGGAAGACCCGAAGCTGCACGTCACCTGGAACAGCGAGACGTCGGAAATCGGCATCCGTCTGATGGGTCAGATTCAGCTGGAGGTGCTGCGCACCATGATCGAGGAGCGGTACGGATACGCCGTGGAATTCGGTACCGGAAGCCTGATCTATCAGGAGACCATCACGAATACGGTGGAAGGGGTAGGCCATTTCGAGCCCCTCCGCCACTACGCCGAGGTGCACCTGATTCTGGAACCGGGGGAGCGAGGCAGCGGCATCGTGTACAACAGCACCCTGTCGGAAGACCTGCTGGCCCGCAACTGGCAGCGGCTGATTCTGGGAAATCTGGAGCAGAAAGAACATCGGGGCGTGCTGCTGGGGGCACCGTTGACGGATGTAAAAATAACATTGGCCGCGGGCAAAGCCCACGAGAAGCACACCAGCGGCGGAGATTTTAGGGAGGCCGCCTGCCGTGCGGTGAGGAACGGGCTGATGAAGGCGGAATCGGTGATTCTGGAACCCTGGTTCACCTTCCGCATCGAGGTGCCCACCGGTTATGTGGGCAGAGCCATGACGGATATCCAGCAGATGGGCGGAAAAATCGGCGACCTGGAGCAGTCCGGAGATCGTTCTGTGGTGCCGGGAGAAGCGCCGGCGGCGGGGTTGATGGATTACCCGGTGACTCTGGCATCCTACACCGGCGGTCAGGGACGAATTCTCTGCTCTCTCAAAGGGTACGACGTCTGCCACAATCCGGAGGAGGTGCTGGCCCGCAGTTCCTACGAGCCGGAGCGGGATCTGGAAAACCCGGCGGATTCGGTGTTCGTGTCCCACGGCGCCGGCAACATCGTTCCCTGGGATGAGGTGGAAGCGCACATGCACCTGCCTTCCGCCCTTCGCAGCGGCGCCCCGGAGGAAAGCGTGCGGGATATGCGCCGGGAACGGCTGCGCCAAACCATGGCTTCCGACGAAGAGCTTCGGGCGATTTTCGAGCGCACCTACGGTAAAAGCAAGAAAGTCATGCACAAGGGTCCGGTGGAGCGGCGGACGAAGCAGGACGACATTGCGTCCGCAGAGGCTTTGGCCCGCAACGAAGAAATCCGGAAAAAGCATATGCGGCCGGCAAAGGACAGCGGGCCGGCGAAATCCGATCTGGTAATCATCGACGGGTACAACCTGATTAACTATTCGGAAAACCTTCGGGGACTGGCCAACCAAGACTTGGGTGCGGCTCGGCAGCAGCTCATCGACCGGTTGGTGAACTATCAAGGATATATGCAGTGCGAATTGATTGTGGTGTTCGATGCCTACAAAGTCCCGTACGGCGTGGGATCCGCGGAACAGCATTTTGGCGTACAGGTCATCTATACAAAGGAAGAAGAACCGGCGGACATCCTCATCGGCAAGATGGTGGATGAAGCAAAGGGGACCCGGTCCATCCGGGTCGTCTCTTCGGATGCGCTGGTGCAGCAGAATGCTTTGGGACACGGAGCCGACCGGTATTCCTCCCGGGAATTTCTGGAGAAGCTGGAAGAGGCGGAGAAAGAAATCCGAGAAGTGCTGGAGGAGTTGTAGAAAATTTGGGATTGGAAATCTCCTGTGGTATAATACAGCTATTGTAGGGGAACGAGACAGGAGTGACTATGCATCGATTAAAAAAACTCAGCAAGAAAATAATGGCGATGATTCTCGCCGCAGAACTGATTGCGGCGGCGGGAATGGTGCTGGATATTCTTTACACCGTGTATCTTACCCAGCAGAACGCCCGGCTGCAGAAGCAGGCGGAAGCGATTGCCGTAGACCTGGTGCAGAACCAGATTGCCGGTGAAGTTACCGGAACCGCAAAGAGAACGAAGAAAACCGGCGCCGACCTGATTGAAAAGGCCTATGTTCGCCGGATTGCCAAGAAGGCGGAGAATCTGGAATACGTGCCGGCATCCACTGACACCAATATCGGGTCGTCGGAAGTCTACGACATCGTGCAGAGTGCCTACAGCTACAGCGGAGGCCGGCTTTCCCGGTCCAGCGGAACGGCCAGCGGTCCCAACGGAAAAGAAACCTACTACAATCTGAACATGTCCGGCGTGGTTCGAACCATGCGTGGGATGGGAAATACGGATGCCTATTGGGAACGGAAGGACGGCTGCAAAATGCTGGGGAACTACATCATGGTAGCGGCGAACCTCAGCCGGCATCCGAGAGGATCCATTGTAAAAACAAGTTTGGGCTTGGCCATCGTTTGCGATACCGGCGGTTTTGCCAGCCGGAATCCGACTCAGATCGATATCGCCACCAACTGGTAATGCCCGGTTTACTCGGGAGAAAGAAAAATGTTTTTAGGGGAAATATGTACGGTGTTTTCACACAGGGGTTGTTTTTCTCCGCTATAATATAAGAAAATGACCTTCTGGAAGGGGGAAACGCCATGAAGATGAAAAGATGGATCGGGTGCCTTTGCGTGGCGATGCTGGTGCTGGGCATGAGCGCCTGCAGCAAGTCGGCGGATGAGGACAAATCTGCGGATGACGGTCAGAAGACGGAGCAGGTGGAAACGGATCAGAAGAAGGATGTGGATCTCAGCCGGGTGTACACCTTGTACGATACTCTGGTTCAGGATAAGAAGTATTCGGTGGATAATTACAACTGGCAGCGGGCGGTGAGCTCGGATCTGGTGACCATCGACCGCCAGACGGCGCTGTGTGATATCAATTCGGACGGCGTGCCGGAGCTGTTTTTGATGGAAGCGGTGAACAATCATCAGGCGGACCTGCACATCTATACGGTGAAGAATGGCGAGACGGTGGAGATGAAGAGCGATGCCAACGGCTCGGAGTCGCTGCTGTCGGATGTCGCAGCCGGCGCGGGCGTAAATTACGTGGTGTTCACCGGTAAGGATGGCAAATTCTACATTTACCGAACCAGCGGAGATTCCTCCATCACCTATCGGATCTGCACTTATACGGTGGACGGGACCACGCTGAAGCAGGATGGCATGTTGGAAAATGAATACGGACCGTCGGAGGACAATACCAATGAAATCACCGATGAGTATTCCCGTAACGGAAAGAAAATCACGGTGAAACTGGGCAAGAAGCTGTTCCACGAATCCTTCCAGAATCTGGACAAAGCGATTCTGTTCAGCGGATACGATGAAACATCCATCTGGTCCTGTTTCGATATGGATTCGGCACTGTCCGTGTCCTCGGATGATATGATAGCGCAATTAGAGAAAGGAATGGACGATTAAATGGCGGAGAATACGCAGACGGCGAAACTGAGAGTAATGGAAGAAGCGAATTTTCGGGAACTGTATCACCGGTATCAATACATTGAATGCCCGGAAGATATGGACGCACTGAAAAATTCTTTTACCGTTATGGAAGGAGCTACCGGAATTCTGACATATTGCTATATCGAAGAGGGGCTGGGCCTCAGCTTCTACATCCTGTGCTCTGCAAAGATGGACGGGAACGAGTTGGAAGCCGGACCGGATGTGACGGAGCAGATGGCACGGGTTCGCTACGGCGACGTGTGCTATAAGAAATTCCTGGATCAGGGCGAGCTGGATGTGGATTGGAGCGCCTTTGACGGAATTGCGGCGCAGACGCGGGAGCAGTTCGAAACCAAGGAAAAACTGCGCCAGCTGATTTACGACCTGGAGCTGATTGACGGAAGCCGGAACGTGGAGTGCCCGGAATACGTCAGCGTCATCGTGCAGAAGGCGGGGCTGTATCCGGAATACGTGTGGGTGAAGTGTACCGGCTTCGGCGAGACGGAGATTTACGGCGAACTGCTGGAAGCGCCGAAGCAGGATTTCGGCCTGCGGAAGGACGATGCGATTACCTTCCAGATGGTACAGGCAGAGGGCAAAATCTACCTGATGTGGGTGCCGGATGCGGAGTAGCGCCTGCCCAGTGGCCGGGAGCGGAACCGTTGGATGTGGAATAGGTAGAATATGAAATAGTTGGAATAAGAAGTGATGCTTAGTGGTGTCGGCGATGAACGGATTCATCGCCGGCACTGTTTTTATATGGCCGGACGGCGAGAATGGAGGGATTCACCCGGCGGCGGTGTGGGTTTGCGCCTCATACCCGGGAAAGCTTTATTCTTCCGTCGAGGGCGCAAACTTTTTGCAGGGAAGAGGCGCCGGCGGGTGTGGTGG
>ERZ1034678.491-NODE-491-length-21888-cov-8.518756_pt1 | contig 21888 bp, 19 predicted proteins | sample MGYA00520640_ERZ1034678 | MGnify/ENA primary metagenome ERZ1034678 (study PRJEB33766, sample SAMN09781767) | gut metagenome | biome: gut microbiome | host: Homo sapiens | place: Madagascar | study: EMG produced TPA metagenomics assembly of the PRJNA485056 data set...
TATCTCAACATCATCATGTAACAGCAGTAGATGTAATTCCTGAAAAGGTGGAAAAACTTAACAATAAGATTTCTCCTATCCAAGACGATTACATCGAGAAGTATTTGGCTGAAAAGCCTTTGAACCTTGTAGCCACTCTTGATGGCAAGTCAGCATACGCTGACGCCGACTTCGTGGTAATCGCAGCTCCTACTAACTACGACCCAGTTAAGAACTACTTCGATACTACTCATGTAGAGGAAGTCATCGACTTGGTATTGGAAGTAAACCCCGATGCCATTATGGTTATCAAGTCAACCATACCAGTTGGCTACACCCGCAACCTCTACTTGAAGTATGCCCAAAAAGGAGTCAAGAAGTTCAACCTCCTCTTCTCTCCCGAGTTCCTTCGCGAGAGCAAAGCCCTCTACGACAATCTCTATCCAAGCCGTATCATCGTAGGCTACCCCAAGATTATCAACAAGCCCGAGTTCGAAGCCGAGAACAACGCCATCGAGTCAGTAACAGATGTTGATATGTTGAAAGAAGCTGCCAAGACCTTCGCCTCTTTACTCTTAGAGGGAGCTATCGGTCATAATGGTGATACAAAGCAATTGGATTCTTCACTTTTCACTCTTCACTCTTCACTCGAAAAGAACATTCCTGTTCTTTTCATGGGTATGAAAGAGGCAGAGGCTGTGAAATTGTTTGCAAATACTTACCTTGCTCTTCGCGTAAGCTACTTCAACGAGCTTGACACATACGCAGAAGTAAAAGGCTTGGACAGCAAGGCCATCATCGAAGGTGTAGGTCTTGACCCACGTATCGGTACGCATTATAATAACCCTTCATTCGGTTACGGTGGCTATTGTTTGCCGAAAGATACTAAGCAGCTCCTCGCAAACTATCAGGATGTACCTCAGAACATGATGTCTGCTATTGTAGAGTCAAACCGCACACGCAAAGATTATATTGCGGATGCAGTGCTTCGAAAGGCAGGATGGTACGATTATTCAAGCAATAATCAATACGGAGCAGAACCAAACAATTGTGTAATCGGTGTATACCGTTTGACTATGAAGTCAAATAGTGATAACTTCCGTCAGTCAGCTATTCAGGGCATCATGAAGCGTATTAAAGCTAAAGGGGCTGAAGTTATAATATATGAACCAACACTTGAAAACGGTACAACATTCTTCGGGAGCAGAGTAATAAATGACTTGCAGCAGTTTAAAACTCAAAGTCATGCTATCATTGCTAACAGATACGATACTTGTCTGGATGACGTTAATGACAAAGTATATACAAGAGACATTTTCCGTCGCGACTAGTTCAGAAGTAAATGCGAATTATCATAAATTATCCATAAACTACTCATAAATTTAATTTGTGGCAAAATTTGCGGATAACTCACGATAATTCGTGTTCCTATCTTTTCTCAACATAGATTTATTAACGTCCGATTAATGTCCGATTAATGACTATAAATGTGCCACTTCAAGTAAGGCTCAGCCCTTAACATAAACAGAAAAATTAATAAGATATGCAACTAATATTACTGTCAGGAGGCTCAGGCAAGCGCCTATGGCCTCTTAGCAATGATGCACGTAGTAAACAATTTCTTCCATTATTGGCTTCGCCAACTGGTGGTATGGAATCAATGATACAGCGTGTAGTACGCCAAATCCGTGAGGCAAAGCTTACAGACAATATAACGTTCGCAACCAATGCGGTGCAGCGTGACAGCATTATCAACCAGTTGGGCGAGGACGTAAATGTAGTGACAGAACCAGAACGTAGAGATACATTCCCTGCTATAGCCCTTGCTACAAGCTATCTTGCAAAAGAGAAGAAATGCAATGATGACGAGGTGGTTGTTATTATGCCTTGCGACGTATATACCGAGTCAAAGTATTTTGCAACTATAGCCAAAATGGTAAAGGCTGTTGAGAATAACGTTGCCGACCTTGTGTTGATGGGCATCACCCCTACTTACCCAAGCGAGAAGTTCGGATATGTTGTTCCCGAATCTACACAGTCATCAGAATCCGCATTCAATAACGGATGCCTACGTGTAGCACGCTTCACCGAGAAACCCAATGAGGAGAAGGCAAAGGAATTGCTTAAGCAGAATGCCTTTTGGAATGGTGGTGTCTTTGCCTTCCGTCTTGGTTATATGATGAATATCGTAAACCAATATATACAAACAGAAACATTCCAAGAGACACATAAACGTTATACAGAGTTCCCTAAAATCAGTTTCGACTATGAGGTTGCCGAAAAGGCAGAGTCCGTAGCCGTTGTTCCTTTCTCTGGTGACTGGAAAGACCTTGGCACATGGAACGCATTATGCGAGGAATTGCCAAGCACACATATAGGCAATGTAATGATGGGAGACAACAATGAGAACACTCATGCTGTAAACGAACTTGGAATACCAGTATTCTGCAACGGACTAAAGGATGTGATAGTAGCCGCTTCTCCTGATGGCATAATGGTATGTGACAAACAAGACTCGGAGAAGATAAAGGACTATGCCAACAAACTCACCACACGTCCCATGTATGAGGAACGTCGTTGGGGAACCTATAGAGTATTGGATAACGTAGAATACGAGGACGGCACACGTTCATTGACAAAGACAATACACCTAAATGCAGGCAAAAACATAAGCTATCAGTTGCACCATCATCGCAGCGAGGTATGGACATGCGTGGAAGGTGAAGGTATCTTTGTATTGGATGGAGAGCGCAAAGAGGTAAAGCGTGGTGATGTGATGAACATCCCCGTAGAACATCTCCATGCCATTAAAGCCACAACGGACTTGACATTCATAGAAGTTCAGATTGGCAATCCTCTTGTGGAGGAAGATATAGAGAGATTTGAATGGAAGTGGAATGATTAGTAGTAAACAAAATAAATTTTAGTAAGAATGATATCAAAGTTGAAAAATCATATTCGGGGGGGGTATTTTGGCTTTAAGGATACCCTCGTAGAGAGAATTATTCCAAATATTCCAAGTTCAACACTTAGAAATATACTCATTCGAAAGTCTGGTGTCAAAGCTTCGAAGAATGTTCTTTTTTATCCAGGTTTTACGGTAAGAAATCCCGCAGGACTTATAATTGAAGATGGTGTGAATATTGGACCCAAATGTTTGCTTGATGCAAGAAAAGGTTTAACAATTCATAAAAATGCAGTTATTGCATATGAAGCAATAATTTGGAGTCTAAATCATGATTATAACGACTTGCATTTTTGTGGTATAGGAGCACCTACAGAGATTGGAGAATATGCTTGGATTTGCAGCCGTTCTATAATCCTTCCAGGAGTCAAGATTGGTAAAGGAGCAATTGTAGCTTCTAATGCAGTAGTTACAAAAGATGTTCAAGATTATGCAATTGTTGGTGGTATACCTGCTAAAGTTATAGGACATAGACAAGAAAAAGATTTTCAATATGGTTATAATCATAAAAATAAAACATCGCATTTATATTAGTTTTTCATATGCAAACATCAACAAGAGTTGTATTTAATACAATTATACTTTATATAAAAGTTATCACTTCTTTGGCTATTGCACTTGTTTCTGTTCCTTTAGTTCTTAAAGCTTTAGGAGCAAGTGACTATGGACTGTATAATTTGGTCGCAGGTGTTGTGGCAATGTTAGCTTTTTTAAATAATTCTATGACTGTCTCATCTCAGCGTTATATGTCAGTAGCTATGGGCGAGAGGAATAATAGAAAAATAAATTCTATTTATAATACGAGTTTCATGTTGCATTTAGGATTAGGACTTTTTGTTGTGATCGCCTTTGAGGTTATTGGCTTATTTGCAATTGATAAACTCAACATCCTCCCAGAGAGAATGTTATGTGCAAAAATAATATACCAGTTTCTTGTATTAAGTACATTTGCTAAAATTGTTGCTGTTCCTTTTGATGCATTGGTCAACGCAAAGGAAGATATGCTTCCTTTTTCTATTATCGAGTTGATAGATTCTGTATTAATGCTTGCTGTTGCATTTTCAATAGCATACATTTCTGGGGATAAATTGATTTACTATGGATTTTGTGTGGCTGCAATTTCTCTGTTTGTCTTACTATTAAAATATTGTTGGTGTAAACATGCTTACAAAGAATGTCGAATAAATATAAAAGAAAATAAAGGAAATTTAAGGATAAAAGAAATGCTTGGTTTCACAGGTTGGAATCTTTTTGGAGGTTTAGCTATGATAGGTCGAAATCAAGGTGTAGCAATAATAATAAATTTATTTTTAGGTACTATCGCAAATGCCGCATATGGTGTAGCCAATCAGATTAATGGTGCTCTTGGTCATTTCTCTGCGACATTTCAAAAAGCCATAAATCCTCAACTCATGAAGAGTGAAGGTATGAATGACAGAAATCGTCTTCTACGTATATCTTACATATCTTCTAAATTTTCTGTTCTTGCCCTTGCTTTTTTTGCTATTCCCCTTATGATGGAAATGGATGAAGTATTGATTTTATGGCTTAATAATAACATTCCTCCATATACAATGCGACTTGCTCAATTCATTTTACTGTTATCATTAACTTATCAATATTCGGTAGGCATAATGTCTGCCATCCAAGCTACTGGAAATATTCGTAATTATCAAATCACAATAGGATTTATTCTATTAATGAATATCCCCATTGCATACATTATCTTAAAATTAGGTTGTCCTGTTCATTACACAACAATAGCATTTGTTATACTCGAAATCATTTCACTATGTATCCGACTCTTTATGGCAACGAGATTAACAGGAATGAAGATTTCTGATTATTGCAATGAAGTTATATTTCCGACAATGAAAATAATCATCATACCAATAATAATAGCAATGATTCCACATTGTATTTTAGAAAAATCTTTTGTTAGACTTTTTATAGTATGTGTTGTCTATTGCTCTTTATTTATAGTCTTAATGTTCAGATTTGCCATTGACGAGAATTTACGAATAAAAATATTAAGTAAAGTAAAAAATACAATAAAAAGATAATTATGAAAATAGGTTTATTAGCATATCATGCGGCTTGTAATTTTGGCGCTTTCCTCCAACTGTTATCTACAGTAGAGTATATTAAGAAACAAGGGGATGAACCCATCGTTATTAATTGGATACCAAAGGATTTCCGTAAAGATTATGAAAAACGATCACTTCCTGATGTTCGTAGACTGTACGCTCGACTAAGAGAGAAGTATTATCCAATGACTAAATTCTGCGAAACAGATAAACAGGTGGCTATGGTTATAGAGAATGAAAATATAGAAGCTGTAATTATAGGTAGCGATGCTGTTACTCAGCATCATCCACTTCGAGAACGAATTCATTTCCCGTGTCGTAGAATTTTCTATATAGCTCACCCAACAAGTGACCGTATGTATCCCAATTGTTTTTGGGGGGCATTTAATAAATATTTGAAAAAACCAATACCTTTAGCTGTTATATCAGGTTCATCACAAGATTCCAAATACTATTTTATAAAAGGTCAAACGAAATTAAAGATGAAGAAATCGATCTTAGATTTTCGTTATATGTCAGTTCGGGATGATTGGACCCAAAAGATGATTGAATATATTACAGATGGGGACGTCGTTCCAAGAGTTACGCCCGATCCTGTATTTGCCTTTAATAATAATGCTTCTCATCTTGTACCTTTAAAAGAAGATATTATCAAAAAGTTTGATATACCTAAAGATTATATTATTCTCAGTTTTAAAGGTACAAAGTCTGTAAGTCAAGATTGGATTAATGAGTTGCAAAAGTTGGCAAATGCTAAAGGTCTTGCTTGTGTAAAACTTCCATATGCAGATGCTCCTGCTTTTGGTGACATCCAATATTCTGTAGGTGATATTGTTACACCCCTTGAATGGTATGCATTGATTAAACATTCTAAAGGTTACATTGGCAACAATATGCATCCGATTGTTACATCCATAACCAATGGTGTTCCATTTTTCAGCTTTGACAATTATGGTATACCAATGATTGATGGAAAACAAACAAACGGAGAATCAAGTAAAATTTATCATATTTTGAAACAAGCAGATTTATTAGATAATAGAATATATACTTGTTGTAAAGATTATAGTCCAATTGAACCAAAAGAAGTTTTGAATAAGATTATAAATTTTGATATATTAAAAGAGAAGACTTTTGCGGATAGATATTATAAGCAATATGAAAAAATGATGATAGATGTATTTAAGAGTATCAAATGAAATCGTCTGATAGTACAAATTTGTTAATTATGCCAAACACTTGGTTTCAGAAATTTTCAATGGCTATTTTATCAACTTTGCCGCTTTTGGCTTGGTACAAAATAGCTTTTCCTGTGAGTTTGGGTTATGCTTTGATTTTATTTTTAGGAGCATATTCTATAGTACGAGAACATTTTAGAATAAATGTAGTACCTTTAACGTTTTGGGTTGTATTTACATATATCTGTCTTATGTGGATATACCATAATGATTTTGCTATTTGGACACTGTTTCCACCAGGAGGATGGTTGAACTTTATCTTCATTCTTGCAATAATATGGGGAGTACTGACATTTAACCTTAGCCTTCTTAAAAAATACATGCGTTGGGTGGTGCTAATTTCCATAACATTATTTTGGGTACAGTTTAGTTTGAAAGTAACAACTGGCTCTCAAGTATTTTGCTTTGTTCCAAATCTTACAGGTGCATTTACATATGAGGGAATGTCTTATTCTGAGCTAGCTGCACATCATCTTGTTGGTGAACGTCCATGTTCAATTTTTATGGAGCCGTCATACATGGCGCATTACCTTGTTACATATTTGGCAATCGTTTGGTTTAGCAGTAAAGCGAAAAAAGAATGGTTGAATAAAGAAATATTGTTAATTGTCATCTCTCTGATTGCATTGAAATCAGGATCAGGAATGGTTGCATTTGCTGTTCTAACTATGGTTAAGATTTTTAGTCTGTTTTGGTCTGCAAATTTGGGAAGGCGTTTGTTACTGTTGTTCTTATTAATACCAATGTTGGTATTTGTTATCAATATGTATATAGGAAGTGAAACAGGACAGATGATGCTTTCACGTTCTGATGAATTTTCTACAGAAGGATCAAGTGGTTTTACACGAGTTATTGGCGGTTATTTAATGTTTGACCAACTTGACCTTAAAGAGCAAATGATAGGAATTCTTGATGCTCGTGACAGATTTGGGTTATTAAGAGATGACGGAAGGCTTATTTTCTTCGCAAATGGTATTCAGACTATTCTTTTGTCATTGGGATATTTAGGCGCTTTGTTTTACCTTTTATTCTATGCCTCTTTATTTATAAAAACAAGTCTTGACTCAAGAATGTGTATAATTGTTCTATTGATAATGAGTCTTATTGAGTCGAATTATCTGAATCCATTCATGATGCTACTTACTATTATTCCGTGTGCGGATTATAATTATAAAAACAAATTAACATAAGAAGCAAATGAAAATTATATATTTAGCAAAACCTTGTTTTGGTGATTGCGATTTTCCTTTAGTTAAAGCACTAATGGAAAAAGGCTGTGAGGTTATAATGCTTGAACATATGACTCCTCACTCAATGCATACAACTGTTTTTGACATAGATAAATTATATGATAAATCGACCATATCTAAAGCAACAACCATATACCCTCAATTGAAAGTTTTTGAAAGGTATATGCCATTAAATAACGTTTATATTTCAAATGAACCAACAGGACACTTAGGATGGAAAGGATTGTTGCATGAACTGAAAGAATTATTGTTCATATATAGAGCAAAAGCAGACGTTATAATTTGTGTTGAGAACCCTAACATATTACAAGCTTTATATCTTTGGTTGTTCCGTAAAAAAATAGTTACTGTTATACATGATGGTCAACCTCACTTTGGAGCAGGCACAAAAAGAAGTTGGTTTGTTAGAAATACTATCAAACGATACGTTAGGAAATTCATCTTGTTGAATAAGACACAAGTTGAACTTTTTTGTAAAGGATATAATATAGATAAAAATCGTGTATATAAATCACATTTGGGATATTATGATATACTAAATATGTTTGGTAACACTAAAGAAAAATTTGACAGTCCTTACATATTATTCTTCGGCAGAATTACAAAATATAAGGGGGTGGAATATCTGTTAGATGCAATGAAAGAAGTTCATAAAGAACATAAAGACCATAAACTTATTATTGCAGGAAGTGGAGAATTATACTTCGGTAAAGAAAAATATAAAGATATGGATTATGTAGAATACCGAAATCGATATATTGGCTTAGATGAAATGACAGATTTGGTTAGGCATGCAGAATTTTGTGTATGTCCTTATGTTGACGCTTCACAAAGTGGTGTTATCAATACGGCATTTGCTTTAGAAACGCCTGTCATTGCTACCATGGTTGGAGGTCTGCCAGATATGATAGATGACAAAAAAACGGGTCTTTTAGTTCCACCAAAGGATAGTGCAGCGCTAACAAAAGCAATAAATATTTTATTGGATGATACAGTTTTGTTAAAGTCAATGAAAGAAAATATAAAACAATCGGCTTTTACTGGCGTTGGTTCATGGAAAAGTATAGCCAACGAATATCTGGAGGTAGTTAAAACATTATACAATGAATAGAAAAGTTATTGTTTTTGGTGGAAACCACCACAACACATTGGGTGTTGTTAGGAGTTTAGGCGAAAAAGGTATTAGATCTGATATTCTTATAGAACAGGACGGGCCTTCATTTGTTGAAAAAAGTAGATATGTAAACAAAAGACTAAATCCAAATAAAAATATTATTGAGTTTTTGATAGAAGCATATCAAAATGAGGAGGAGAAACCTGTTCTTTACTGTACATCTGACAGTTCAATAGAATTAATAGACTCTAATTATAATCTGCTTAAATCATATTTCTATTGTTTTAATGCTGGTGTAGAAGGACGTATCTCTTTTTATTTGAACAAGAACGAGATGCAGGACTTAGCAATAAAGTCAGGATTAACTTGTCCTAAAAGTTGGTTATTATCTTCTAATACAACAATTCCTGAAGATATAGTATTTCCATGTATTGCTAAACCACTAAATAGTACGGATGGTGTGAAGGCCGATATAACTATTTGCAATACGAAAGAAGAATTAAAGGTAGCATTAAGTAAAAAGATTATATATCAAGTCCAAGAGTTAATAGAAAAAGATTTTGAATTGAATTTAACAGCCCTTTCATTTAACCATGGAAACAACCTTATTATACCAGGCATAATAAGAAAAATAAGAGAATTTCCGATAAAAAAAGGAATGACTTCTTTATCTGTTCTTGAGCCATGTTCTAAATATCCATTTATAAATGTAGATTCGATAAAAGAGTTTGTAAAAATGATAGGTTTTGAAGGTTTATTCAGTGTGGAATTTGTGGTCAAAGGTCAAACTGGTTATTTCCTTGAAATAAATATGAGGAATGATGGAAATGGATATGCTCCAACGTGTGCTGGTATAAATCTTCCATATTTATGGTATCAATATGCATGTAATAAAAGAATAGATGTTAGCCAAAAATCTTTATGTCTGCCATTATATATTATGTGTGAATACGTTGATTTTTGGTATTTTGTAAAAAAATACATATCGTTTAAATCTTGGCTTCATGATGTCAAAATGACCAAATGTTTCTTATTGTATAATAACAAAGATTTAAAACCTTTCTTCAATTTTACTATTCGTAGAATTGCTCATAAATTAGGGCTTAGTAAAGTTGCAGTATAAAAACAAATGATATATGAAAATATTAAATAACTTAAGGAAGTTAACAAAACCATTTTATATAATTGGTTATCTGCCGTATCGAGATAATTTCCAATCTGCGGTAGACTTTTCTAAAGTACAATGGATAAAGTTTCCTAACTACAAAAAAAATTGGGTTGCAGATCCTTTCCTATTTTCTATTTCTGATAATACTATAGAAATTTTAGTAGAAGAGATGCGTGAAGAAGAAGGAAAAGGTAGATTGTCAAAACTATGCATTGATAAAAAAACTGGTAAGCTACAAGATAAAAAGGTTATTTTGGATTTACCTTCTCATTTGTCTTTCCCTATATTTTTTAAAGAAAATGGGAAAACTTATGTGTATCCGGAAAATTGTGGAGGAGGAGCACTGCGCATTTATGAATATGATTATTCTACTGATAAGCTGGTGAATCCCCAAGTCATAATAGATGAACCATTGGTGGACACAATCATACAGAAAATAGATGGAACATATTATGCCTTTGGTGTTGTTGATGATGGAGTTTCACATGAATCAACAAAAATTTTAAAGGTTTATAGCTCGAAAACATTAACAGGTAAATATACGCAAATACAGACAATCAAAAATGATAAGAAGTGGGAGCGTGGAGCTGGTCATATAATAGAGCGTAATGGACGGATTTATCGTCCTGCTCAATCATGTGAAGAAATGTATGGACATCATATAGTATTCTTTGAAATGGTTTTTGATGGAAAAGAATTCAAAGAAAAGTATGTTGGTGATATAATGCCTGGATATGAATATCCATTATCAATTCATACGTATAATGAGTTAGATGGTTATGTTATAATAGATAGTTTAGGATATTTCTATGGTAGATTCTCTCAATTCTTAGTAAATGCCAAAAGTGTTCTACAGAAATGTCTAAAATTAATAGGAAAGTAAGATATGAACCGTTATTCTCAGGCAATTAGGCTTATCAAGTCTGATTTCCATCGTTATCATAGATTAAGTAAGCAAGGGAAGTGGAGATTTTTAATACGTCTGCTTATTCATGACAGTGGCTTTAAATTCCTTATTTGGTTTAGACTAACGGCAGCTAAAGGACCTCTATTTTTATTCAACTGGTTAATGTATATGCATTATTCTCGTAAATACCATATATTGTTACCATATCATACGAAGGTTGGTAGTGGTTTGTATTTAGGACATGGAATGTGTATTGTCGTAAATCCAACTGCGACGATAGGAGACAATGTTTCTATATCACAGTTTGTAAACATTGGCTCCAATAAAGGGCAAGCAGCGGTTATTGAAGATGGCGTATATTTAGCACCACATGTATGTTTGGTTGAGAATGTTAGAATTGGAAAAATGTCTGTAATTGGAGCTGGCGCTGTTGTAACAAAAGACATTCCTCCTTATTCTGTTGCCGTTGGTGTTCCTGCGAAAGTAATTAAATCAATAGATAAATCATGAAAATAGTTGAAGTAATAACGTTTCTTGGTTCAGGAGGAGCCGAACGTTTTATTGTAGATTTAAGTAACGAATTATCAAAAGGAAATGAGGTTTATCTATTAACTGTTCTTGATGATAAAAAAGATGCGGAAATTCGGAATTTCTATCGTTTTGCTATTGATAGTAAGGTTCACTATATAAATCTTGGTTTACCAAACGGTTTGTCTTATTCAAATCAAGTTGCTGTTAAAAAGGCAATAGATGAAATAGCTCCTGATATAGTTCATCTTCACTTAGCGTGTACATTGAATTATTGTGCATTGGCAACTTTGTCACTCGCTTGGAAATATAAAATTTATTTTACAATTCATAGTGATTTGCATAATGGATACGATAAGGGCTTTTTGAAGATTGTTTGTAACACTTTAGGACGTTTGGGAAAATTTAAGTTAGCTTGTTTGTCAAACAAGAACTATGCTGATTTTAAAGCTTTTTATCCGCATACCTCTATTAGATGTATTGTCAATGGACGTGCTCCTATAGAGCCTACTGAGTGTTACAATGAAGTAGCGGAGGAGATGAATGGTTATCGGCATGCTGTAGACTCCAAATTGTTTGTACATATTGCGCGTTTTCATCCAGTAAAAAATCAATCATTGCTCGTTGAGTCATTTAATGAACTTATAAATGAAGGCGCTAATGTAGATTTAGTCGTAATAGGAGCCAATTATGATTGTGAAGATGGAATAAAACTACAGGAAAAGGCTAATGAAAGAATACATTTCATCGGGGCTCATAAGAATATCTCTGATTACATTTTGAATGCTGATATATTCTGTCTTTCTTCTGATTACGAAGGAATGCCAATAACTTTGTTAGAAGCAAGTCTTGCTGGTGCTCCTGCGGTAAGTACACCGGTATGTGGTGCTGTTGATTTGATACAGAATGGTGTGAATGGATATATAAGTAAAGACCATAGTTTAGCGGAATACAAAACAGCCTTATTAAAGGCTATGGCGGATTTTGAGAAATTGAAATATAACGCTATGAAGATGAAAGACAATAGTCCTTATACAATTGCAGAATGCGCTAAGAAATATATTGAGTATTTTAAAGAGTAAATATATATCAAACAAATGATATCTTCAAAAAATATACTAACAGTAGGACCTGAATATAAGAATCCCAAAGGAGGCATAGCTCAGGTGTTGTATTCTTATAATAAGTTTGTCTATAATGGCTTTAAACATGTTAGGTCTGGAGGAGGAAGTCAAGTTTTTTCTAAACTATACTATTTTGGTAAAGGTTTGGTGATGTTTAGTACAAAACTACTATTTGATAGTTCAATAAAAGTGGTACATATCCACACAGCATCAAATAGTGATTTTAAACGAAACTCATTTTATGCAAGAATAGCAAGGCTTTTTAATAAGAAGGTGATACTTCATGTCCATGGAGGTGGTTTTAAAGATTATTACAGTAAGAACAAAAGTTTTGTTAAACACCAATTGTATAAGGCTGACGCTATAGTAGCATTGTCGGAGTATTGGAGACAGTTCTTTGCTGAGGATTTGAAATGCAAGAATGTATTTGTTGTACACAATATAATCCCAACTCCGAATTATAAGCCCCCAAAAGAAAAGAATATCTTTAATCTCCTATATCTCGGACATATATATGAGAATAAGGGTATTTTTGATTTGGTTAGTATAATAAAAGACCATAGAGAAGAATACAAAGGTAGGTTGATGTTGCATATAGGAGGTGGATTATATGAGGTAGACCGTCTTCTTAATATCCTTAAAGAGGATAAATTGGATGATGTTATAAAGTTTGAAGGTTGGGTTTCTGGAGATAAAAAAGAAGAGTTGCTGAATACTTCAAATGCCTATATATTGCCATCATATGCAGAAGGAGTTCCTATCTCTATATTAGAGGCAATGTCATATCATCTACCAATTATAGCAACAGAAGTTGGTGGTATTCCGAGTATTGTTGGAGATAAGAATGGTATTTTGATAGAGCCAGGAAATAAACAACAATTAAAAAGTGCAATCGATGTTTTGATTAATTCAGAACAACAAAGAGAAAAGAAAGGTGAAGCATCTTATCAAATTAGTTTGGAATATCAACCGCAGAATGTAATTAAGGAGTTGAATATATTGTATAGTAGCATTGGTATAAAATAGTGATTATGAAGAAACAAATAATACTTTCAATAGTAAATCTTTTATGTAAGCTTCATTTGTTAAGTCCGATTCAAGTAGCAAGATTGAAATATTACTATAAGTTTCATCGGATGCCCAATTTCGAACATCCTACAGACTTAAACGAAAAGATAAACTGGATGAAATTTTATGGAGATACGAGTAAATGGGCTGACTTGGCTGACAAGTATAAAGTTAGAGAGTATATAGAATCTAAAGGATTGGCAGATAGTCTCGTAAAATTATATGGAAGATGGGATAATGCCAATGATATAGATTGGGATAAGTTGCCTAAACAGTTTGTTTTAAAAGTAAACAACGGATGTGGTGATGTTCTTATATGTAAGGACAAGGATAAATTAGACATTCCATCTGTTGTGAATAAATACAACCAGCTTGTGTCAATGAAATATGGAGCCGTGACAGGTGAACCACATTATGCAAAAATAAAGCCTTGCATTATTGCAGAAGAATTACTTGATGTAAGAAAACAGTCTATACCATCAACCTCACTTATAGACTATAAAGTGTGGTGTTTGAATGGTAAACCTTATCTGACATGGTGTGCTTGGAATAGACGTGGGGCTTGTGGCGCTGATTGTGGTGTTTATGATTATGATTGGAATTATCGTCCAGATTATTCTATATTCACAGAACACTATAATGAAAGCAACATGCGTTTGCCAAAACCTAAAAATTTGGAAAGAATGTATGAGGTTGCATCCAAGTTATCAGAAGAGTTCCCTATACTTCGTGTAGACTTATATGAAGTAGATGGACATATCTATTTCGGAGAATTGACATTTACTTCTTTAGGAGGATTTATGGATTATTTCACTCCTGAAGTTCTTTTGGAAATGGGAAAGAAAGTGAAACTATAATATAAATAATGTATGGCAAAGGATAAGAATAAAACAATAGTAGCAACTATTAGAGAGCGTTTGAGAGATTATTATTTTCATTGGCTTTGGTTTAAAGCTGTAAAGATTTTTGGTAATCATTTGCATAAAACAGTAAGAATATCACGAACCACAGATCTTGATAAGGCATATCCTGGGGGGGTATATATTGATGAATATACCTATTTGGCTAGTGGTGCCAGTGTTATGGCTCATGATTTTTGTCGATGCAAAAGAGGTATAACAAAAATTGGTAAGAAATGCTTTATTGGAGCTAATGCAATAATTATGTGTGATGTGAAGATTGGGGATGAAGTTATTGTTGGGGCTGGAGCAATTGTAACCAAAGATGTTCCATCTAATTGTATAGTAGCTGGTAATCCTGCGAGAGTAATAAAACAGAATATTCACACAGGAAAATATGGATATTTATTAGAAAATACATAATGGCAAAACTGAAAAATACGGTAATGTTCGCCTGTAACGAAGGAGGACATTTCTCTCAGATGATGGCTTTACAGGATTTGTTTGGCAAGTATGATACGGTGCTTGTAACGGATAATGTACGGGCAACAAAGCAAATGCCAGCATTGAATGAGATAGGAGCAATAGAAATAATGGAAGGGGAATCTTCCAGAAGAAAAGAATTGAAGGATGATGACACAGGAAGTAGATGGTCGTCTTAGGTGTTTATTTTAAAATGCTGTTAGCCAGTAGGAAGTTGTGGAAGAAGTATAGACCCAAAGTGATTGTTTCTACAGGTAGCAACATTGCTGTTCCATTGTTTATAATTGGTAAACTGCATGGAAGCAAGATAATCTTTATTGAGACCCGTGCAAAGGTATATGCACGTTCTATGACGGGGATATTAGTTAGACGTATGGCTGACCAGATATTTGTGCAATGGCCAGAGATGCTGAAGCTTTATCCTGAGGCAAAATATTGTGGAACATTAGTATAATCTCATTCGATAATGGTATTCATAACATTAGGAACTCAAGGCAACCAGTTTCCTCGTTGCCTTGAAATGGTGGAGAAGTAGATAGAAGAACTTCATCCTAACCAAGAATTTATAGCTCAGTTGGGCAATACGCATTATTCTTCAAATAAGATAAAGTGTTTGGATTATGTGCCAGAGACAGAGTTTAAGGAGTATATAGCCAAGGCAGATGTAGTGATAAGTCATGCCGGAAGCGGTGCTTTGTTCAGTGCTATTCAGAAAGGCAAGAAGTGTATAGCAGTAGCTCGTTTGGCAAAATACAATGAAATGCTTAACGACCATCAGACGAAATTTGTACGCAAACTGTCGGAAGAAGGCTATATCCTTGACGGCACATATTTCATTGTAGACGCTTGGAAGAAACTTGATGGTTTCGTGCCACGCAAGTGTGATTTTGAATGTACATTGCCACAAGAAATAGGAAAGCTTATTGATAAATGGTTGAATTAAGATTTCAAGTGAAACTAAAAGCATTGCGCTTTTATAAGTATCATCCCATCCGAGTGGCGGCTGAGTGCAGAGCGATACTGCAATGGGTTCTAATTACGTACCACAGGGTACCTTATATATATATATTTAAAGAGCATGAATATAGAATATCTAAAGTTGATAAAAATAGATCACGATAATAATTGTGTTACAGAGGAAAATGTAGACGACAAAGATAATGTTCGTGATTATGTGATGTCCATCATTGAGCAGGTAAGCAACAATGCAGGCGAGAGAGAATATGAGTTCAAGGAAAATGAACTAACAATGAAAACCCTCTTGGAAAAAGTTATTGAGAATAACGACAGGGATGCTCAATCATTAGCTATTGCTAATAGACTGCTTGCCAAGGAAAATGAGGCAGAACAAAAATATCATCAGATAACAGAAATACAAAGGGGTATCCTTCTTATCGCTTATTGTAAAATGACTGATGATGAATATAAAATAGTAATATGCAAGGCTGATTATACAGAGTTTATTGAAGAGGCAACAGGACAAAAGAAAAATGGTCTTCCAACCAAAAAGAAGATATTTAAATCTTTTTGTGCTAATGTAACTAAAAATGCAGATTTATATACTATAGGCAAGAAAGTTACTTTTGATGTTAATACTAACCAAACGAAGTATTGGTATGACGGTTTCTTAGATCTGAAAGCTCGTTTAGATGATGCAGAAAATACAAAGCGGGCTTTTAAGTTTATCACGAGTAAGATACTCAATCCTTTGCGAGAAAAACATCCACGTGAGCATTTGCGATTATGGAATATAACGGTAGGGTATATGAGAAGTGATGGAGAATTTTCCATTGACCATTATGCAGATACTATACTTGGAAATTATCATCCTGAAGATGGACTTGATATGCAACCTCTTGTCGCAAAGGTAAAAGAATTGCCAAAACAATGGAATTTTGATAATAGGTTCACAAAAGTACCTAATGAGATAAAATCGAAAATAAGGCAAGAATACGATTTGACTCGTGATATTAAACTGTCAATTAACGAGCATATACCAGATTTGGATAATACGATTCTTGCCTATAAGGACGGAGAGGACAATAAATATATCATGATTCGTAGTGAGGTAGGATATAATTTGGCAAATAGGATTCAAAATGATCAAAGAGGTAGATAGTACAATATCTTTGTTTTCTGAAGCAGAAGATATCCATACTGTGTCTCATGAAATATGGGATAAATTTGAATGTAAATCTACTATTACATTGAAAAGAATCCCCAAAGTGAAAGATCTAATTAGGGGATTACCGCTTATTTCAAATAGAGACTCATGGAGGTTTATAATAGAGTCTGAATACGGTGATACAATTTTTGATATAAACTCAAAAGATGGAAGTATAGAAAATGAAGCTATAAAAGATGATCTGGAACCATATCTTAATGAACAAGTCGGAATTACATATATTATATTGAAGCGTTTATCTGATAATATTCTTACTGTATATGAAGAATCATTGTTTACAGAACATCTGAAGAATTCAAAACTCCTAGTGTTTCTAAACGCAGTAAACAAAAGATTGGGAAATGGATTGAATATTGAAGTATGGACGGAGGGCTTTTCAGCTTTTTATAGTAGGACTATTAATTTTATACCAAAAGATGGTCAAGCTCAAGCAAACAATATAGAAGTCCGTCAGTCAAGAAACAACTTGCAAAAGAACTATTGTCAATCAGATGGCCTAAATTTTGTGATATTGCCAGAAGATTTCTTGATGAATTCTACATCTAATGATATTTCTTTACTGTTTAGAAAGGCATGTGTAGTATTGTCTATGCTATATGTATGTGATTCTACAAAGATTGATGATGATGTGGAATTTCATCTATGTGGATATAAAACGTTAAGAACTAAATTATCCGCTTTGAAGCTAAATGATTTAGAAATTGATGATGGATATTGTGAAAAGTGGTATGATATTTACAATTGGGCTTATTCTGGTGGGTATACTTTAGATAGGCTTAGCATTTCTCGCAATATAATATCTTTAAATTGTAATGCTAATAATATTGTATCCATTAATGAATCTACTTTTCGTTCAATAAAGTCAAACTTTAAGATTTTTGAACAAGATAATGTAAGGCAGTATATCAAGGTAAGAAATGAGGTTTCAAACATGCTAATTAGTATGCAAAAGGAAATAAATACCATTGTTGATGGTTTTACTTCAGACTTCAAGAAGAATATCATTGCAGTTTCTACTTTTTTCCTTACTGTTATTGTTGTACGAGTCATCTCAAAAGGAGATTTTACAGGTGGTTTCACTACTCCAGTGATGATTCTGTCAATAATATATCTTTGTATTTCTTTAGGCTTATTGTACTATTCAAGAAGAGAATTGGATAGGAAAAAGAATTTGTTTGAAAAACATTATGGTCAGATAAAAGAAAGATATAAGATTCTGTTGAGCGATGAGGAGTTGAAGGAAATGTTTGAGGACAGTGATCCCAATAAATTACAATCGCATGCAAACTATATAGAATGGCAGAAGGACGTATATACAAAAATATGGTTGGGAAGTATTGTTGCTTTGACCTTATTTGTTGTTTTTGTTTGGATGATGAATTTGATAAATGACGAGAGCATTTGTAAGTTAATTCAATCAGTAATAAAATGTTGTATAAAGAGTATATTAAGATAAGTAAGTTATCAATACACAAAATTGGAAATAAGTTATGTCAAGAAGGAGTTGAGTTTTCTAAACAGGAGATTGGTGTAGATTCCGAAATGTCTGAGATTCTAAAAACTTATTTTCTGTTGCCTTTCAAGAAGGAAGAGACCTTCCATTTTACTCATATTTCTGATATAACTCTAAATGAAGTGTATTCTTATTCATCTCTTATCTTTGATGATATAGATACTTTTCATGAGCAAAGTATGAATCTTGCAAGATTCTTATATGAGCATAGTTGTCATCCTAATATAAAAAGAGGAGAATTGTATGTAGCATATTTCAAAGATTGTATTTTTGAAGGAAAAACAATAGATGCTATAGGAATATTTAAATCAGAAAATAAGGACACTTTCTTAAAAATAAATTCTGATGCGGGAGATTTTAGTATAGAGAGTCAGACTGGAATAAATATAAAAAAATTGGATAAAGGATGTTTGATTTTCAATACAAATAAAGATGATGGTTATGATGTCTTTGTTGTCGATAATACAAATAAAGGAGAAGCAAAGTATTGGATTGACGATTTTCTGCAAGTAAAAAGAAGGAACAATAATTATACCCAAACTCAAAACACAGTGGTTTTATGTAAACAATTTATATCTCAATTACCCGAAGATATAACTAAAGCTGATAAGGCTGCAATGATGAATCGAGTTGCAGATAATGTGAAACAAGAACATGTTGATGTTAATGATTTGGCAGATAATGCTTTTGTTTCAAGACATTTAGTAGATAGTTTCATGGATTTTATGGAAGACTATAAATCGAAACATGATATTGAGATAGAACAATCGTTTAATGGTAGACCGGAAGCAGTTAATCGTCGTGTCGTTAATACTATAACTACCATTAAATTAGATAACAATTTTGATATCAATATTCATGGAAATAATGACCTTATAGAATCTGGATATGATGAACATAAAGGAATGAGATACTATAAACTCTTTTTTGAAGAGGAAAGATAATAATAAATATAAACTTATGTAGATAAAAAATTGTTTATTATGGAAATACAGAATAAAAATACATTAATACACGCTATGAAAACAGGGATAAATGTTTTTGTAGGTGCAGGCTTTTCTTTGTATGCATATGATAAATATAATAAAAAACTTCCTACAGGTAAGGATTTAGCTAATGAATTACAAAAGTCCTTCAATGTGAAGTCTTCTGATCTGTCAATGATTAGTACTATTTTACAAAGAAAATCAAAGGTGGAGTTTAAATCTTTTTTGACGGAACGTTTTACTGTTAAAGATTATGAGCCTTTTTATGAAAACTTGAATTTTGTGAATGTAAAGAGTTATTTTACTACCAACATAGACAATTTGGTTCCAAAGATAGTTTCTGCTTCAAATAGTAAACGTTTTATTAATGACTTGTTGGTTTATGGAGAAAATACAGATGCTAATAGGATAAATTATTTACCATTACATGGTAACGTAGATAATCCAGAAATCGACTATGTTTTTGATGTACAATCTCTGGCAACAACATTTGGCAGTAATCAACGTATTTGGTCTTATTTGTCGAATGCTTGTGAAAAGAATCCTACGATTTTCCTAGGCTATAGTTTTTCTGATAATTCTGTTATACAAGCATTAAGTAGTTATCGTACATTTGAAAATGCTCAGAAAGAAAAATGGATACTATTGTATAAACCTACAGAAGAAGAGATAGAGTATTATGAAGCACTTGATTTTAGTATTATACAAGGAGATATTAAGGAGTTTTTAGAATTTATCCCGACTTTATTAGGTGTTGATAATTTGACAGAAGGAGGAAAGGAACGAAATGATGATATTCTTGATATATTCAAAAGTAATTTGGTGCCTATTGATAATCGAAATCAAGTAAGTCGTCCTATAATAGATTTCTTTAGAGGGCAAGTCCCGATATGGTCTGATATCTTAAGTAATAAAATCTATAAGGTTTCATATTATAAAACAATTCAAGATTCCATTTATAATAAGTCTAAACAAACGATAGTTATTGGTGCTCCAGTTTCAGGAAAAACAACTTTAGCTATGTTGCTTGCATACAACATACAATTTGATGGGTGGTTGAAATTGATGTATACTGGCTTAACCCTGTCTAAAGTCGATTTCATATTGAAAATATTGGGTAATAAGAAAGCATTAATCTTTGTAGAGAATTTTACAGATAACATTGATGCTTTCCTAAAATTATCTCATGCTAAAAATGTAATTGTTGTTGGTGTGGACAGAAGCCAGTTTTACAGCACTGTTTCTCATATGTTGCCTTCTGAATTGTTTGATATTATCAATGTAACAGAATTGTCAGATAAGGATATTCAGGGCGTGTTTAATTCTGTGCCTATAGAGATAAAGGCTTCGTCCATAACACAAAAACGTAAGACAAATGATACACAGTACGCTGCAGATTCAATCTATGAATTTGTTGTTCGTAATATAAAGGGACAAAATATTGTAGACAGATATAAAAAGATAATTCGTGATTTGGAGAATGATGATTCTGATTTGATGGAATTTCTATTATTGTGCGCTTATATGCATAAATGTCGTGTTCCTTTGTCCATAGAAGTAGCATATAGCTATTTTTCAGACAAATATGATTATCAAGATGTTTTGTCTATGGAGAATGAGCTTGACGACATGCTTTCAGAATTTGAAGGTTCAAATGACCTATTAGACTCATCTATAGAATATTATTATCCTCGAACATATTTCATAGCTGAAGCTATTTTAAAATATTCTTCATCGGCATTGCTTCGAAAAGTAATGTGTAATGTAGTTAATAATGTCCCTAAATATCTAATTTATAATTTTAAGACGTTTAGAAAATTTGCTTTTGACAGTTTGTTGGCAAATAGGGCTTTTAAAGATTGGAATGAAGGTAAAGTATTCTATCAGTCAGCATATCTTTATGATAATGAGAATCCATATGTTTTACAGCAGGGTGCATTGTTCTTATCTAAAAAGAAACAATATCAAGAAGCATTTAAATGGATTGATAGGGCAATTAATTCTACTAATGATAAATATTTCTCTATACGTAATTCGCATGCAATAATACTATTTGATGCAAATTATGATTTGTCATTGGATGAAATGGTTGAGAATCAATTAGATAAAAGTATGGAAATATTGCATAAGTGTTATACAGATGACAGTCGCAAAATTTTTCATGCTACAGTTTATGCTGACCAAGCTGAAAGATACTATATGAAAACAAACTGCTCAAAGACAATTAAGTATTTAAAGCAGGCGCAGATATGGCTAAAAGAAGAATCTTCAAATAACCAATGGAATTATGAACTTAAACAACGTTTGAGTAAGGTTGAGAAGATTCTTGGTAAATTATAATAAGTAACTGTTCAAAATTAATTTTATAAATATGAATAATTCACGAATAAGTTC
>ERZ1034678.495-NODE-495-length-21800-cov-37.824052_pt1 | contig 21800 bp, 7 predicted proteins | sample MGYA00520640_ERZ1034678 | MGnify/ENA primary metagenome ERZ1034678 (study PRJEB33766, sample SAMN09781767) | gut metagenome | biome: gut microbiome | host: Homo sapiens | place: Madagascar | study: EMG produced TPA metagenomics assembly of the PRJNA485056 data set...
GACACCAATTCCCATTTATATAATTCTTGCATTTGGTTTTCAGAATCACCATTTAATCCATATTGGATTTGGTGATTCTTGAATAATGTGACTATATCTTTTAAATTCATTTCGTATCTTCTATTGTTACATCAAATTTTATATCCTGGTTCCTGCAGATGTCTATTTCTGTATCGTAGGTGATAGTGGATAGATCGTACATCTTTCGCTCACCTGGAGCGTTGTAGATAAACCATCCGTTCATAAAACCTCCATCAGGATAGATACATAGTTTTTTTCCTGCACATTCAAATGTGAGGACTCGCCAATGCGTTAGACTACGTCTTGGTGCTGATACGACAGGGGAGAGAGTACCTTCTATTCCATCCTCGTATTCCAATCCTTCAACTAACTCGTTTGCCAGGTTTTCAAGCCATGAGTCACGGTCTTCTGATGTAGGCTGATTGGCTCCAAGATTATCACGCTTTCCGTTTTCACTATTGTATCGCTCAACCAAGAACTCCAAGTTATAAGGAGAACCAATCTTCTTAATGAAGTACTTGATAGTTTGTGAACACAAGATGATAGACAGGATGCTCTTCATGTGCTCATCTTGATAAGACACATTTACTATAGATTCTCTGTTAGCCTGACAATGAGCTACAAATGCCTGAACAATCTGTGATGCTCTATCGTCGATGATACCGGCAAGCCCAGATGTCTTGATGATTGTTGGGTCACCATCCACGAGTTTGAATATCTTCGTTGTAGCATCCACAATATCTGTCTTTATAAACTTTGCCTTGCATGCGAAGTTATTGGTACGGATATAGTATATGGTACCATTTCCCCACTTGTCATTCATTGTGATATGGTTAGGGTTGTTTGTAAAATACAATCTACCATCAATGTATGCCAAAGGGTAAAGCCCATTTCCTGCAAACGGATTCTTTATTTCCATCACTTCGTTTGTCCAGCCCTTAACAGAGCGGATCATGCTCATCGCCGGTGTAGGTATAGCAATATCCGTATTCTTAACTACACAGAAAGAAGTCTGCTGACCATGAGGAGCAAAATAGTTGAAGAACTGACCTTTCCAACAATGGTCTGTGCCTTCATATTCCCAGCTTGCATAGTCATCATCAACGAAAATGAACTTCTCGTTCTGTGACAATGCAAATGTACGTTCCATCTTGGCAAGAGATGTTTCTGTAGCACTTTCTCCGAATACACTCGATACAGCATTTGGCAGAACTTTTCTTGCAGAGCGTTCCTCTTCTATCCATGCCTTTGCTGCATCTATATCGATATGGTTGATATAGTGTAGTGTGAACTTGTCTATCAATGCCTCCTTGTTGCCTGAACGTATTGCAGCCTCTATGATGGTATAGGCACGTTCTATAGCCGACTTCATCAAGTCCATAGCAGCCAGCTGGTTAGAATAGCCGGAACCACCAGGATTAGCATCAAAAATACAAATATGTCCATTAGGTGTAATGGTAAAGTCGAGGTCTGTACGCTCAACATTCAATTCCTCAGACAAGGCTCTTGCAAAGAGCAATCCGAGAGTGATGAGCAGATCTTCTTCTTCATTACGGCTATTAATCCAGTCTTTCTGGAAATGGCGTATTCTAATCTCTGTATAATCTGTTTGGATGGTATCACCCAAAACTACGTTTCGCTTGATGTAATCAGTACTGCCACATCCCAAACACTTATTCGGTTTCGGACCTTTTTTCACGAGTGCAAAGTGATAATCTGGCTTATCCGTATCTTTTGATGCGATAGGATTCATTTCGTTTGGCAGCTTATCAGGGTCACTTGATGAGGCTGCAGGCCAGCTTTCAAGCACAGTCTTTCCGCATTTGGTACAATGACAATAACCAAATCCTGTACCTTCATTATAATACAGTATCTGACCGTTGCCGCTTTCTCTACTGCTACGGGTATCAAAAAGGTGTGGCTCAATACGATCCTGCTTCCATTCATCAGCTCCAATCAACTGAGCACTTACACGAGTATATACATTCTGGTCAAGAATTCGACTTGCCGATTCATTCATGTCTGGAATAAATTCTGCAGGTTGCAACAGGTCGAGTTCTGTACTTGCACTGACTCTCCATTTCTCTAAAGAGTCCAATTCCTCTTTTGTATCAATCACAACTTGCTCACGGTTGAAGTACAGCTTTTTGAATGTTACTTCTGGTTTGAAGAAGTTGGTGTATCTGATTCCACGCACGATTCTTACCATACCGTCTCTTGCAATAGGATTGCCCGGTGCATATTGAGACAATGCAGTACGAAGAGGGTATGATGGGTTAGATGGTGTAACCAGTGTATATGATGTCTGTGATGAAGCATTTATATCAAACTCTACCACGTTCACTGGCATATTGGCATTTGGCGTAAAGCGATGAGTTGCCCAATATGAAAGCAAACGGGAAGCTAACGGTTCAATGAACTTCATTTCAAAGAATGCCTGCTGTCTTGCACTCTTTGCCTTCTTGTATGGTTCAGCATAATCCTGAATGCGCAATTCCAGTTCTGAATAGCATTTCTCGTTCATTTCACGAGCTTTGGAAACGACATACTGAGGAGGACGGCTACTAAAGATAGTGCCGTCTAACAGAATTCGTATCTTTCTTCTCAAATCATCACTCAGCGACTCGCTGCATTTATTGTTGAATGCTTCATAAGGTGTACCAGTCTCGTCACCCAATCCATCCAATGGGCTAATAGGAGCATTATCAGCCTTTTTCTTTACCTTGAAGTGGTTGCTCTCACCATCAGGAACTATCTGATAATTAGTATAGTAACTGATTACTTGCTCAGTGATGCTGCCACCAGCCATTCCAAAAACACCAAACTCTCTAATGAGGAAAGAGTTAATATGACGTTGAATCACCTGGGCACTATTCAGATCAACAGTAGGCGAGTTGACGTTGCGCATGATGACATTCTCCATAGGATTCAGCAAGGTCCTTATACCTACTGCGTCAGATCCACACAGTGTAACACAAGCACTACGAACCTGGCCGCGTCGTCCACTACGACCGGCTCTCTGTTTATAGTTTGATGGCATTGGTGGAACAGAAGTCATCATCACTAATTCCAAGTCACCGAGGTCAACACCCATCTCCATTGTTGTAGAACAGGCAAGGATGTTGAGTCTATGATCCTTGAAATCTTCTTGTACCTGGCGACTAATCATCTTATCCACCTGTGCTGTATGCTCAGCCTGAATGAAGAGTTGAGGGAATTGATGAATTTGAAGAAGACGATCTGAGAACGAACCATTTTCTCCCCATAAATCATTATTCCAGAGAATCTTTCGATTATCTTTAGCCCATTCTTCTATAACCTCATCAGCAGGATTTGGATTCATGCTATGGTTATGATAAGGGTAGGGAACCCATTTTTCATGAAGCTCTTCTTTCAAAGCTACTGGTTCACCGCCAATGATGTATGGAGAATAACCATGGAACGCAATCTCAACTGGGCGAAGCCATTCTGCATGGTGTCTGCTTCCAGACTGGTTGGTGTCACACAAATATACATTTTCATAGAGTTTGAAACCAAGTTTGGCAAGATTCAAACGGTATGGTGTTAAATGTATATCATCTATAACCTCGTCTTTATCCTTTACTTGATAATGTATTTCTTCATCATAGTGTGTACTATGTTCCAATAAACGATATTTCAGATTGAGTTCTTTCCACATGCAATCAATAACGCTCTGAATGTCAAGTTTATAACTGACGATAGCATTTGTTATAGATATATGCTTTTCCTCAGCTATAAGTTTAGCAAGCAGACGGATAATACGTGATTTGTTGCTTCCTTTATCTTTGATTTCAGGCTTATGGACAGGACGACGTCTTGCCTTTTGGGTTGCGAAACGTACACACTTAAAGATGTCTATAGAATCTTCATCATTCATCCGAAGAAAAACAGATTCATTTGAACGTACCGTCAGATCAAGGAATATTTTCATAAGGGCATACCAATCCTTCTTGGTAATTTTATTCTGATCTGATAAAAGTCCGTTGAATCTTTCTATCTCATCAGGAAGTTTGTCTTCCAATGCCGATTTCAAGTCTTCATAGAACGATGTGAAAAGTCCCATTGTTTCTGGAGCTGCGGCAGTCAGAGGTCGTTTTGCCAAATATTCCACCATGAGGGATAGAATATATTTACGTTTCGTCTCTGGCTTTATATTGCCATCTTCATCAAGTTCTGGGCTCAGTTCAGAGCGTTCGGCAAACTGCTGACAGAAAATATCTGCCAGCCTATCATTGATAAGCACATCTAAAATGTCCTGCCATGACAAGAACTGATTAGGCTTCAGCTCATTGAGCAGTGCCTGAATAGCTTTTTCATCGCTACCTTCAAGAATGTCCAGTTTTTCTTCTGCATCCTTGTGCTGAGGGTCTTTTCTACCTGTGGTGTCGTAAATATTTTCGAAGTGCTTAATAGCCTCTTCTTTGGTCATACTGCCAGCAGTAGCCATTCGGCATAACTCATGATACAGTGTGCCATAAACCCACAGACGTTCTTCTTCCAGGTTCTGCTTGATTGTACTGCGAGCAGCCATTTGGCGACTATCTACAAAACTGATATATTGCTGCCCTTTATGCAGATATATCTTAGATTCATCTTTTGGCTTTCCTTCTGTCATTAAGTCGAGAGTAGAAGGAGCTATCAATCTGGAGATAAAATCTGGAGCAACACGGAACTTCTGAAGTTTCTTAGCATCTTCTTCATCAGTTTGTATCACATCGGCATTGTCTTCGTCCTGCTTTGCCTGTTTTGTCAGCTTCGTACCACAATAAGGGCATTGGCAATGAGCATTGGCAATGATTCTCCAACCTTTTGGTGCCGGATTGCTTGCGGTTACATTCAGCAGTCTGTTACCCTTGATAATATAAGGTATATTGTTGTCATATTCTGCATTCTCACTTTTTGTAGTACCAAATACGTAGAGTGTTTTACCTGTATCTTCTGTATTGTCAAGATCGAACATGTCGCTATCATCCATAGTAATAGGTTGATAGCCAATGCCGTCATCATACTTCACTTCTTCTGCAATGGCAACATACTCACCGCAATGCTTGCAACGACTCATTTCCAATAAAGGGGCATCGTCTTTGCTCCTCTGTCCCGATTTGTTTTCCAAATAGACACGGAAACTACCATCCTCGGTATAGTGTGAGTCTGCAAGGTCAACATACAGGCCATGGTTTGGTACACGGTAAAAGTAATGTACTTTCACACGTAAGTCTTCCAAGCCCATATCTTCTGCTTTTTGGCACATTTCGTCCAGTCGCACCAGCTTCTCCTCGATAGTATCACCTTCTTTTATCAAGTCATCGAGTTTGATATATCCGTCATGATTATCGTTGATAAGCTTAAGCCAATACTCCTTGTCCTCTTCTGGAATGACATCGATGCCTTTACGCTTACCGTCCACATATTTTACCTGGTTAGTCTGTAATCCGGTGATGCCAGCAATGAAATCCTTCAGTTCTTCCTTGGCATTCTCGCTACCATTTCCGATGGTTGCGGATGACGTAGCAAAGCGTACCTCGTCAGTAGTCACACCATAAGCCATGAGCACACGTCTGATAAGCATAGCAATTTCTGCGGCTCCAGCACCAGTATAGGTATGAGTCTCATCCAAAGCAATCCATCTCAGTGTGCCTTCGCCTTCCTCTTCCTGCTTTTCATGAATCAATTTTCTATCCTTATCACGCAGCAAGATATATTCAAGCATGGTTGGGTTTGTCAACAGTATATTTGCTGGATGTTGACGCAATTCGGCACGAGTGGCTATGACATGAGGGTATTTTTCTTCAATGACATTTCCAGCTTCATCCCTGATTATACCACGGATGGCATCAATCTTACGGAGAACTTTTTTGTAGTTCTTATCCTCTTCATTAGGCAGAAACTCTGGCATATCACCATTGTAAACAGCAAAAGTGAGATTTGTTCCTGCCAGCAGTTTTTCCATACGTGCCTTCTGATCCTCCATCAGTGCATTGAGAGGGTAGAGGAAGATGGCCTGTACCTGTTCAGGTATATGATGTTCTATCAGATCCTGTACAAGAGGGAGCATGAAACACTCAGTCTTACCCGAACCTGTTCCTGTTGTTACAACGATACTCATATTCTTGCCATCAGGAGTCTTCTCCTTCAACAAAGTCTTCCAGCACTGATATTGGTGCTCATAAGGTGGATAGTAAGTATCTGCATTAGGCATACATTTCTGCCAGAGTGTACCCACCATTTCTTTAGCCTCGGCTTCGTGTTCAGGATAAACAGTCTCGTAGCTATTCATGCATTGTACCAATGGCATGGCATCCTTAGGAGCGAATACCTCAGGGATTATCATCTTTAACTGATTGATATATCCCTTTTGGCTTTCGTTCCTTGCTTTACCGCACCACATGGCAGCAAGAGTTTTCTCTACTGCTGTGCGGTTATTCTTATATAGTTCTGCAAATCTGAATTTTTGCTTCATATCTCGATATTCTAATTTCCATTTGAAACTATAGCGTGACTCATCTCGCTGAATTTATATCTGCACTCATCAAAGTCTTTCAGAAACTCTTTCAAGTTTTCATGTTTTCCCAAAGCATCTGGGTTATCTTGTATGAGTTTGAGAGCTTTATCTGCAACTTCCTCTATCTTTGGCCAGACGTCAAAAGACCAGTATCTTTTTAGAAACTCTTTCAGACAACTCTCCTCTCGTTCATCTGAACATTTTGGCGTCTTCAAGAAGAAGGCAGTTGCCGCTTCTTTCATCTTGCTTGCCTCGTCAGCATCTTCTGACAAATCTTCAATCTGGCTAATCCACGTTTCTCTTGGTAAAAGCATCCAGTCGAAGTGGAACTCTACGGCAAACTGATACAGATTTTCAATGTCTGTATCGGTTAGCTGATAACCACGCTTCTTGACAAGAGGTAGAAATATATCTCCAATTTGTCTGCCTGCTTTCACCACTTTTATGAGTGGATTGAAGAGAAAGAAGTATGTCTTATGCTCAGCCACGATCTCAAAGCAATATAATGCATCGACTACTATCTGCGATTTCTTACCTCCCCATCCAGACTTTACCTTTTTTATATAAGGCAAGGCATAATGCCGTGGAAACGAATTGGATTTCATACTTTGGAATACGATGCCGTCACCTGATAGTTCGTTGCTGTTAGCTACAGCCACAGGATCCGTTTTGTAGTTCCATGCATATAAATCTTTCGGTGCATCCATAGCCTTCGATATATATACTTTCAGATAATCCAGAGGAAACTCTTCTGTAAGTTCATCTACCGGCATTTCCAGTTTGTAGTTATCTACAGAAAGGTTAGGGTCATTGAAGGTAGGAAAACCATAGAACATTCTATTGTTCTTTTTGATTTGATATTCCTTCACGCCATTTTCTGAGAAATCTCTTATAGAGAATTGGTTGCAGTTGATGAGAGGAATGTGTATATCCTCTTCTTTGCCAGCGTAACTCACAATATGACTTTTCCCATTGCTATCCTTCTGCGATAGTTCACGCATAATGATAGGACGATATACGTCCACCAATATTTGTGCCTGGTCATTTCCTATTTTCAGCTGTTTGGTATCAGGCTCACGCACATCCAGTAACTTTTCAAAGTTATCTTGTATGTCATCTACTCCTTCCAAAGCTGTACAGATACGCATGTGCTCGAAATCACGCCAGATCGGTTGCTGTCTGGCAGAGACAGGAGTAAAAGGTACATAATATACGTGCGGTTTAAATACGATGCCTTTCACCGTCACTCTCAGGCGGATAGCACCTTGCTCTGGTTCTTCTTCGTTCCAATCCACATAGCGTGATCCTTTCAGCCATTCCAGATCATAGTCAGTTACAGGTTCGCCTTCCTTTGAAGCACCTGTAGCATAATGTCGTACTTCCAGACCACTGCGTCCGAAAAGAACAGGGAGATTGTCTTCCTGCATTTCTTCGTCATCGTAGTCTGTATCGATATACTTGTAGAGCACAAAGACATTATCCTTATACTTGATGGTCTTCAGATATTTCTTTGTAACAACCTGGTATAGTCCATTACGGTTGAAGAAGGGTGGCAATATCTCCTTACCATCCGGACCAACCAGTATAACCTTATCATTGATAGGGCACCAGCAATAGTCAGTACCGCATTCTTCTCCATTTCTATAATGTGCATATACCACTGGCAACTCTCTGTAAGGTTCAGCAAGATGATAGGCCGAAGAGAATATCACGGCTGTTGCAGCTTGTGCATTCTTTCTCGTGCTGAATTTGTTGCTTGTCTTAGGCAAGGCATAAACCTGCATATAGTCTGCTACATGCAGTTCCTGCACGACTCTTGTCACGGAAACACTTGTGCCGTCTGTCTGATTTTCGTCGTACTTCATCACCATCTCAACCTTGTCGAAATGGCATACAGGAATATCGGTATAGGTATTCTCGTCGATTTTGTTTACCGATAAGAAGCCGGTCTTTTCACTTCCTGTATTATCATATTTAAACAGAGGTTCCTCTGTTTTATCTATTTTCTGTACATAACGACCATTATCCTTGAATCGCAGATAAAAGCGTATTCTACCTACTTCCTCAGGATGTTCAATTCCCCATTCCGGTTTAAGCAGTCTGTCGTAGCCTATATATTGTTTTTTACCTCCACCAATCTCTTCTGGCTTCAGTTTCACTCTCAGATGGCGAACCATCTGATTTCTGCTGGCCGTATAGGCAATCACCCATTCAAAGTCAAATTTATTTTTCTTTGCCACCTCGTCTGCTTCCAGAATCTTGTGGATTAACTGCGGTATGCAGGTTTCTTCACGATTCATGTCTTCCTTAGCAAAAGGAGCCTCTTTTTCCTTGCTGAGAATACAGTCTAGGTATTCATAGAGACTATGCTTGCGTGCTATTGACTCTTGGAAGGCAACAGCACGGTTACGGTCTTTCAAATCATCCAGTTCTATTTCTTCACCATGGAATATCTTGCAAAGCTGGGGTAGGAGCGCATCATTCTTATCTCGTTTAAGCTCTGCTTGTACAGCCAGTCCACCCAATACCTGCAACGATTCCAGCCATCGGTAAGAGGTCTTGTCCGGATTAGTTGATGCGTTATAAACGAAGGTATTAGCATCAATCTTTGCCAGTTGGTACAACTTCTTCAATTCATCGGTGGTAAAGGTTATCACCTTGTTGTCGTCCATGGTGTCTGCACCCTTATAAAAGCGTTTGTACCACTCTGCCAGATACATCACTAATATAACGGCGAAATCCTCACTTAGCAGATGATGATAATCATTACTATGTGAGGAGATGCTGTCTGCTATAGCCGTTTCAAGGATATAGAACTGCTCTAAAGAGAGTCTGAGCTCCCAGACGTAGGGGCGACCTACGTCTATTTGCTTCCTAAGTTGCTCTTGACACTTAGGTAGGCATGCCAGCAGTTTTTTATCCTCTTCTGTATATAGAGTTGTTGCCATAATCCTTATTCGTTTTTATAACGTATTCCTTTATATTTTCTTTTTAACTCTTCCAAACTCATGCAGTTACCTTTGCCTCCCTGTCCATGATGAATCATCCTATGGCAGTTGGCACAAAGTGGTACAAGGTCGGTTTGAGAGTTCACTGGATGTTCTCCTTCTGTTTGTGAGAATGGTTTGAGATGGTGAATCTCAATATATTCGTCATCAATGTCATATGCCCTGGTAAAATCAAAACCACAACACTCGCAGAAAATGTGACCACCATGTAAAGCCTTATAATAGTTGATGCAGGCTTGTCGGAGTATCATGTTTCTCTTTCTGATTTCAGCTGGTTGTGCTTCGCCGGCTTCACCTTCTAAGTATATGGTATTTTCTACCGTTGGCTTGGGTGTAACAGGCGGTTCAGCAGTCTTCGTTCCAGAAGAATGATTGGTATCATCATATTCACCATAGACCGGCATCGGCACAGCATTTGCATTCAGGGCTTTCAAGAATAGCCGGTACCATTTCAGAACCTCTGTGTATCGTGGTTCCACACTCATGTCGAGATTCTTCAAGATAGGGTGCGTCTTGATCTTCCTGCGAAATTCTTCTACATCATCTATTTCTGTAATATCATAGATAGACTCGAATTTGGTGCCAAAGTAGTCATTGAGTGTATTGGGAATAATACGCTCTGCCGTTTCAACGGTCAGACTTACTTCTTTGGCATCACCGTCAAAGCGTTCCGATAGATAACTTCGGAATACTCTGCCAAGTTGCTCGTATGTGAAATCACTTTTATGCATATTCTTTTTTAAGATAACGTATTCTCTACTATTTAATTGTCCATTTCAGTCTAAACATAATCTTCGAACTGATGGAATTCTCCATCGACGATTGAAGTTTACTTGTCATGGAATCAACTTTGTCTGCGTATTCATCTTCTAATTGAAACAACTGTGCTCTTTTCTTGCTGAGAAGTTTGGCTTTTGTATTTTCTTCTTTTTTAAGTTGAATTTTTACAGACGCATTATGTTCTTTTCTTATCTGTCGGCGCAAGGCTTCATGTTCCTTGTTAAGTTCCATGACCTCTTTTCTAAGAGGTACTAATTGGTCTTCTGCCCACATCTCATACTTGTTGATTTCATAGTCAACATATTCATTTGTTCTTTCTTCAACCTGAAATTTATAACCATTAAGTTGCTCCTCATATTCTTCTTTGAATATATCATCGAGTGTAGCAAGATTTGAATTCTGTTGAGACAAACAGTCAAGTTCTAATAATTTAAAGACAAATTCTGGCGGCAAAATTTCTCCTCCGTTAGTCTTTGCACATGCTATCAGTTGTTCTTCTCCATCATATTGATTTGATGAGGTGACACGATATACGCAAGCTAAACCACTTTGTCCCTTATACTGCTCAATTAAAGCTATTTTATACGGATAAGAATCTAAGTCAAATACTAATTCTTCGTCCGAAATATCCTCAGCAAGGGCTTTTTCAACAACAAATTTCCCTAAAGGATGTCCATATCTTAATTGAATGTATTGCTCAGACTCCTTATTTAATATATAGGTGCCTGTAGGAATGTTGGATGCAACTTTGTCATTCAGAGTGAAGATATGCTTGTCAGAATCGATGTTGGATATGCTATCTTTAAGAACGTTTACAGCAATATGCCACAAGTGCTTATTATAGGTGTCCAGACGAACTGAGTCTTCACTTTGTCTCATGCGCAATTTATTGACAACCTCCTCATCGAAGTTTTCTAACAAGGATTTTCTTGTACATGCTATGCGCTCTTTAATAACTTCCTCCAATTCATTCTGGAGTTCATCAAATGCAGCAGCGATTTCTCGCTCTGTACGACATGTACTATAAATGCTATTCAGTCTTCTTTCAAAATCTACTCCTGAGTCAATAGAACCAAGAACCTCATCACTGGCTCCAAAGACACCATCGAATAGGGAAAATTTATCGTTCAATAATTCATAGACACGTCTATCTGCATAATTGGCCTCATTTACGAAGTTTACAACCACGACATCACTCTTTTGTCCATAACGATGGCAACGACCTATTCGCTGTTCAATACGTTGTGGATTCCAAGGCATATCATAGTTGACTACCAAAGAACAAAACTGCAGGTTGATACCCTCAGCTCCTGCTTCTGTGGCGATGAGTATTTCTGCCTTATCCCTGAAAGTATCTACTATTGCTTGTTTTCTGTCAATAACAGTACTTCCAGATATTCGGTTTGTTCCTGCATATTGCATGAGCCAAAGACGATATATGTTTTTAGCGTCTTCGGAGGTGTTTGTTCCATTAAAACAGATGACCTTATCTTTGTAGCCATGTTCACTGAGGTACTTGTACAGATACTCCTGCGTTCTTCGACTTTCTGTAAATATAAGAGCCTTCTTCTGCCCACCAAGACTTTTTATCTTCTCAAAAGACACAGATAGTGCATTCAACAATTCTTTAGACTTTGTCTCTTCACCAATGCTACGAGCCAAATCACAATAACCTTGAAGTTCCGCTATTTCCGCATCAATATCGTCAAAGTATGAATTTGATTCTGATGAAGTCTTGTCGTAGATATCGTATTCATCTTCTTTGTTATCATAATCATTTGCCACACAGTCTAAAGCAGAAGACATCATGCCAGTTTCTTTATAAACTTCAAGTCTATGGATAAAACGTTCAAGAGTATATCCCAATGCGTATGCAGATGAAGACATGATTTTTCTAACCAATAGGGAAAGAAGAGGGCGTTGTCTCTCTGGTACGCCATAGGTTCCTTCTCTCATCAGATAGTCACTAACCTGTTGGTAAAGATCTATTTCTGCTTGTGATGGATAATATTCTTGAACCAAGGCTGTACGCTTAGTGAAGTTCACATATTCTTCAACCTGATTTCTCAGTGTGCGATGAATGATATGAGCTATACGTCCTTTCAATTCTCCATATTTGGCTTTGTCTCTTGTTGATACAGCATTATACTGTTCTGCAAATGTATCAAGACTGGAGAAAAACTCTGGATCGATAATACTAATCAATCCATATAGTTCCTTTAAGTTATTCTGTAAAGGAGTGGCAGTTAACAGAATCTTTTTATAGTCTCTGAAAGCTGCTCTCAAAACGTTTGCCATCACATTGCTTTTCTTGTAAACATTTCTAAGCTTATGAGCTTCATCGAGAACTATCAAATCCCAATTGATACTTTTAAAGTATTCTGCATTGCTGACAGCAAAATTATAGGAGCAGATGTAGATACACTTTTCACCTTTTGAAATCTGTATTTTTCCTTCTTGGAAGGACTCACTATCCAAAATAAAGGATGGCAAGTAGAATTTCTCCATAAGTTCAATATTCCATTGGTTTCGCAATGATGCTGGGACAACTATGAGTATGTTTCTTTTGTTCTCTGCCCATAATTCGGACAATATGATGCCTGCCTCGATTGTTTTACCGAGACCAACTTCATCTGCAAGAATAGCGCCCTTGCTCAAAGGAGATTTGAAAGCAAACAGTGCCGCCTCAACCTGGTGTGGGTTGAGGTCAACACGTGCTTCTGACAACACGCCGGTAAAACGACTGTCATCACTTACGGACTTTTTATGTGAAATGTCCCAAGCATAATATAGTTGCTGAATGGGTGATAGCATATCTTATCTGTTTACTTTTTGTTCTATTCGGATTGCGTATTCAGGTGAAAGAGCATCGAACTCTTCAATCTGAGCGCCTCTCCAATATTTTTTCGCCAAAGCTTCGCAACGGGCTCTTAATCTTTTGTTCTCCATAGGATTTGCCTCCTTACCATATGTGTCACGCAATTCCTCATATGACTTTTTTAGATTTAAATCTATAAGAGAAATACGCACAATGTGGTATTTGCTGTCAGGATGCTTTTGCATGAAGACATTTTGAGAACGGTGCAGATAGAATGGGGCAGTGCCATCTTTGAGACTGTAGAGAGTTGTTTTAACATCAACGTACATCTTTTCTGTCTTAACTTCAAAGTCATATTCACCAATACCTTCAAGAGCTGCATGTATGAAGTCACGACCCTTGACAAGTTTCTTGTTTTCGAGATAATGACTATAGATAAGTTCACCAATGAAACCGATTGTCTGTCTCACTTGTGACTCCTTTTCCTCTTCCTCAGCTTCTTCCAAGTCATCCATCATTTGCATCAACTTGTCTTTCTTTTCTGCCAGTCTTTCAATGTCTTCTTTTTCCAATCCTTCAATCAATTCCTTGATTGATTCTGCTGCATCATTGAGTTTGTCAAGTTCCTCACTATTCATTTGTTTGGTGATATTATTAACTTGCTCTATGTTTTCAACTGTTTCAGCAGAAATCTTATTGATTGCTTTCTGTGCCTGCTCCTCAGTAAGTGGACTGTTAGAGAGATCGATGTTTGACTTTCCTTTTCCCTCTTTGTCTCCAGTTCCTTCTCCCTTTCCGATGACACCTTGTTGCATAAGCTCCCACTGATCAACATATAAGGACTGAAGAGCAATGAATGGCTCTTTGAAGAACTCCATACTTGCTATATGCTTAGCTATAGTCTTCATTAGACTTAGCCCATCTTTGTTCGGTTGTTGAATAACCACACGCTTTCCTGGTTCGTAGCCAAATTCGCTATCATGCATCTTGTCTGCGAAAATGCTTGCATTAGAAGCCATGATGTTGAAATTCATTACAATAGGCTTATCTGAGATATGTATGGTTATTCCCTCTGAATCATCTGTTTCTTTCCATTTCTGGTAAACAGGGTCATCATATTCAGGAAACTCCTTAAAATCAGCAGCAGCTTGTACTGTCCATCTAGGTCTCTTATCAAGATTATGTTTGAACAAGAGCTCTTTGTCGCCATATAGATAAACATTATTTTCTCTAATAAACTTAGCCAAACTTGGACTTTCAGCAAGACGCTCTTGAAAGAGATTTCCTGCCCAAGAATAACATGAGAGGAATGTTCCATCGTTTTCGTATCTTTCCAGTACAAATATTGGCTTTGGAGTGTCTAACTCATTCTGACTGGGGACAACTTTTCCTGTATATTTTAAGAATGGCATTGGGTCAAACTCTGATGGAAGCTTTTCTATGATTCCCATCAAGGTGTTGAACCTATTTGTGCCATAAGCATATGTAAGTCTCTTCTCTATAGCCCATGAAATTGTATTATCTATGGCGTTCTGCTCCATATTTAGAACCCATGATGTATCGTTATTCAACGTATCATCAAGCAAATTCTGTCTTACAGCTATGTAAGGTTCATTTACTGTATGGAGTTTTGAAAACAGAAACAGTGCTTGTGGGTTATTGTCTATCCAATTATGAAGGACATTAGGCAAAAACTCATCTTGTATGAGTATGTTATGGTTGGCATATACCTGCTCTTCCAAGTCCACATCATCCATCTTGAAATGTTTATCAAACCCACTAAAGTTGTTTTCTAAAATCATATCAAGTGCATCAGTAAGCTTAACATCTGCACCAATTTCTAAGTCATCACAGGATTCATCATTGGTAATGGCGTAGTCTATACAGAATTTTAACTGTTCTACTGTCAGGTATGAACCTCTTAATTTCTCAAACAGGCTTTCTGTCGAAACTTCATCTTCTTTCCCATCATAATAGTGTTTCTTGAAAAACTCTGCTTCGTTCTGTGACGGAAGACGTTTTAGGAACGAGTCTATAGTCTCATTGTCTTTTTTGTAATCTTCATCCAAAAGATACACATCATATTCATTATCACCAACACTAACATGTTGTTGAGTAATTGATTCTGGAAGCTCTTGACCTCTGTATCTCAGAAGACGAAACACTTTTTCAATAAATCCATTTTCGTCAGTATTACGTTGCGCAGCAAACTCTATCACCTGCCATTCAAGACTAGCTTTGGTAATGGCAGTGTCAATATTGATATATCTTAAATTGTTAAAGAATATTCCAAGTATTCTTGTGCCTGCATCTTTGGCAAAAGAGAATAGTTTAATTGGATTCTTAACTTTTTCAATAGCCTTTTCGAGTATATTTTCATTTGATGCAAAGAAATAGTCCTTTCTTTCTACTTCCAGTATCTCTTGCACTTTATCAGGAATGCGGAAGAAATGTGCTGCAAACAGCTCGTCCTGCAAGTCTGAAGATACTGCATCAGCATAATTGTAACCACTAGGCTTTTTCTGTATGATATAATTGCCTTCAGATTCTTGAACATAGTATGAAACCAAGAATCTGTCTGTTATTTTTATGAAGATACGCAGTAATTTCTCATCTGCGACTAATTTCTCATTTACAATATTTGCCGACTGTACTGTTTCCACACGGAATGGGGCTTCCATTAGCTCCTTGCAGAACTCATATGGCAATAAACGTAAGTGTGAGACTTTAGCTTCCAGATAATTGTATTCATCTTCTGTAAGTTTTGACACATTGTTCACAATAGCGCGCAGTTGTGTCGTTGGCTTTCCCTCTTTATCCAAGAAGAGAGTCAACGTTTTTGTATCAGTTTGGTCCTGAGATTTTGTGTCTACAGCTTTGTATGCGCTCTTTATGTCAGATATATATTTATGGCTATTTTCGCTCCATCCTTCATCTTCTTTAAGGTTCGCCCAATTACTTTTTACCCATTCCCAGAATGTGGTCTTAGCCTTTGACGGATTCAATAGCCATGAATTTTTTCTTACTGCTTCTGGAATGAATCCTTTTACACAGTACTTATCAAATAAGATTGTGTCTTTAGGATGCTCTTCCAAGAGACTGTTAAACGGCTTGTAAGAGTCATGCCAATCTTGCAAAAGAAAAATCTCAGTCTTGATCTTGTAAATATAGTGCTGCTCCTTGGTCGCAATCCAAGCCAGTAAGTTTGCTGCGTCTTCTTTTGTTGAGTCTGATAGTCTAAAAGATGCAATATTTGTTTTAATTTTATCAAACAAGTTAGCAATATAGACTGGTTGATTTATATCAGACAGGATCTCATTAATATGCTCACATTCTCCAAATTTCATTCCCTCTTCCAGAGGATAGTAAATATTTGCATTACTATTCAGCTCACTGTAGCTAAATAGATTGCCTTTGTTAGAACGGAATATCTTTACCTCTTGTACACCTCTTTCATTCTTGTGTGCATTGCTAAGTTTATTAAATTCACTATAGTCATTAGCTGACAGATTATTTATCCATTCCGCCAACTTAAGAGGTTCTGCATCTGAAAGCAGGGTAGAGAAATCAATTCTTCCAACATCAATCTTGTGTCGATTAAGATCTTTCTTTATAGAATCATCAATCCATTTATATTCAGTGATACCTATTTCCTTTAGAGGTACTTCATAGTTTTCAGCAAAAGACCGTACGTTATCTATTTTTTCATAATCTCCTGAAGCTGTGAGTACAAATTCCTCAAAGAAAGGGACAAACACTTGCTGAAAGGCTTCTTTTATATATTTGAAGTCTTCTCCTTCTTGATATTTCGTGGCAGCTATTGCCTTATAAATGTAGTCAAATTTGTGTGGATCAGATGCTTTGATTTCTCTCAGGACCTTAACAAGTTCTGAAAAAGCTTTAATCAATTGTCCTTTTGTCTTTTCCTTGTCAGAGATTCTTTGACGGCTGTTGTCAACATCAAATCTTTGGCTGTCAATGATAAAGCCAAGTCTGAGTTTTGTTTCGAGAATAGGGAGTCCCTTGAAGAAATTCACCATATTCCTCTCTGCAAATACTGGGTTGAAGGCAAAGTGATAATAGAATGGTTTACCATCAATTTGGAAATCTACAAATACAGACTGCACCTCATGTTGCTCAACCTCTTCTCCCATCACATAAATATGCTCAACGGTTTTACCCTCGTTGCGATCTTGGTCTTTTGTAATAGACGCAAAGACTCCTAAACGTGTTCTCACACGTTCCATATTTATGTCAGATGTGATTTTCTCATACTTTCCTTTACCCAATGGAATAATAAGTGCCGTACCTCTATTAAGAAAATGTAAGTTGCGTCTTGGATCTACTATGGTATCGAATGCACTAATGGCATCCAATGCTTCTTTTGTAGAAAACAGTTCTTCTGATGTACCAGGAGCTATAGGATAATAGCTCATAAGAATCTTAGCAAAAAGAATATTCTCTTGATAGTTGTCACCATCTGCTTGAACCCAGTTTCCCTGTTCCTGTAAAAGATTGGCAAGTTGGTTTCTGTTATACCAAGAAATCAGATATGGTCCTTTCTTTTCATCATACAAGGTCTTTACCAGGAGATCCTCATTCTCTTCACTTTCGCTCACTTCTGTTAACAGGGTGTAGAGCAATTTTGAACCTTGTCCGTATTTACCCAACTTGCTGTTGTCATTACGTTTCAACGACTTACCCTTTGCAAGAAAATTATACAACTGTCCATCTCGAATCGTCTCTGATTCGAATATGTCAAAGTCTGTATAAAATGGTTCACCATTATTGAGCACAATGAGATATTTTTCATTGGCATAGAAAAATAGTGAATCAGCATTTGCATCATACGCATTCTGAACAAACTCGTAAAACAGCTGTTCTTCTGCATTACTTGCAAAGCTGGCTGCATCAGAAATCACAGTCTTAACTTGGTCACGAGATGGGTCTTGACCATAGATCTTCTGCAGCAAAAGTTCTTTGTTGCTACCTAGCAGATCCAAAGTTTCTTTGCCACAAAGTTTTGTGATATATTGACTTATATTTCTTACATTCATAATGTTATTGATAAGTTATATATGGAATGATTTGTATGATGAATGTTTTGTTTCTGTCTTCTCCGTTCGGTCCATAACCGGTGTACCTTCCTTTACCTTCAAAACCAGAACCAGAGATAAACACTTCACCATTTTCTCTTTCTATATCTCTTAATAAACCTCTGCTTTTCCAAAATAGATGCAGATTGCGAGCACGATTGTAGCTAAGGCTTGCCGCATACGCTTTCTGTGCATTATTTGGATGAGGGTTGTCATGCGACCTGGCTGCACGTCCTTCTATAACCACTTTGAATGAGACATTTGCAGACTCTTTGAATTTCTCTATGATGTCTTCAACCTCTTTACCAGCCTCTATTAATTGAGAGTAGGATGATGGGGGTATAATAGGACTTTCTGGTGCAAATGTCACATTAACAGTACACTCAAATCGCTGATATTTCTCGTTATATTTAAAATATTTACGATTGATTGATTTCTGAGCTTCTTGAAACTCTCGAATTTTCTTATAGAGTTCAGCATTGACTACGATATCATTGATGTTGTTTTCTGTAATACCTTTGTTGTGGTATAGATCAACATATACCTTATAGCTACCATACGCTACGAGACTCGTAATGATGAACACTATGAGAAATCCTGACATCAAGTCTGTGTAGTTTTGCCAGAAATTATGTTCTTCTCCGTCTTCACGGAATGATATTCTACTCATTTGTTTACAATTTTATTAAGCGTTGATTCTAACTTCTGTAATTCTACGATAGAACCACTTATAGAACTTATATGCTTTGTTAGCTGCTCAATATTCTCTTGGCGCTTGTCAAGCAAATTAAGAACTTCTGAAATCTTTGAATTTGTCTCTTCTACAGCTTGCAGACTCTTATTGTTGGCAGCAATAGCTTTTTCTGCAGATTCATTGGTTCTATGAGCCACATTCACTGCATCACCATATGCAAGTACTGCCTGATCATAATTCTGACGAATTTCTGCAACAAGACTCTTAACAAACTCATAAGCTTTATTCAATGATTCAACATTTGTAGCAATTGCGGTGCTTAGTGCAGTACACTGAGCCGAAATAGAACCTTGAATATCGGTCACAAAACCACCTATTGATTCACGAAGGTCTGCTGTAGCCTTTTCATTCATGCTGAGAGTACTGTTAAGTGCATTTGATGTAGCTTCCTGGTAAGCATTACGCATGTCTATCATCTGCTGGAGGCTCTGTGTATTATGCTCCTGTACCTTAGAGTATTCATTATGCATCTGCTCATTAAGTTTTGTAGCAAGAGCATTCATAGATTCACGAAGATCTGCCGTAGCCTTCTCATTCATACTGATGGTACTTGTGAGTACCTCAGAAGTAGCCTCCTGATAAGCTGTGCGCAAATCAACCATCTGTTGGAGACTTTGAACATTATGTTCCTGTACCTTTGAATATTCGCTTTGCATCTGCTCTGTCATTTTTGTTGCAAAATCAGAATTTTGCATTGACAACACTGTTGCAAGTGAATCGTAGTTTGTTATAATCGTATTAAGTCTCTCTGCTTGTTGGCTGTGAAGAGAAGACAAAGAGTTTTGTAACTCCTTTGTTAAGTTACCAAGCACGTCAGTTACAGATGTAGTAATATTGCTTATCTCTGAGTTCGTGTTGTTCAGCATCGTCTCAACTGACTGACGTTGATTGTTGATGATGTCGCTAGATACATTACTCAAACGCTCTGTAATGGACGTAAGGAGTTGACTTGTCTTAGAGAACTGCTCTTCACCAAAATTCAATACCTGCTGTTGTATAGAGCCGTGCATCTGCTTAAAGATTTCATCCATACGCTTAACAAAGCCTTCGATAAACTCTTTAAGAATTTCACTCTGACGACTAATATTCTCATTGAGTTTGTCATTGTATTCTCTGTTTTTCTCTCTTTCTTCCTTGTGGAGATCTATCAGACTAACCAAAAGCTCGTTATTTCTATCCAAATAGGATTTGTTAGAAGTCATTTCCTTTGTATTGATAGCAATATCACGTATATACTCTTCAGGAGAAATGTTATTGAGCTCTTTGTCATCAGCTGCGTCTTCTTTTGCAAACACCCATTTTGCGTAAGCAGTTGCTCCTAATGCACCAACCAAGCCTATAATAGATGTGGTGAAGGCTGGGATTAACTCGCTTATTATTTTCATAATATCGAGATTCTGACTACCTGCCTCTCTAACTTCCTTTAATGTTTTACCAGTCTGGTCTATTACTTCAGTTTGAACATCTCCTAAACCATGCAAAGACCAGCAGATAGCGCAAAATGTGCCTAAAAGGCCTAATGAGGTAAATATACCTGGTATGCAATTCAACAGTGCACGAGACTTGGTCTCTTTATATTTGTCATTGCAAACTTTAAATGCAATCAATCCTAAAGCCAATACTATAAAATTTGGCCAATTGAAAATTAACCCAATCATTTTGTTTATTGTATATTTTTTGTTTATAATACTTTATTTTGTTGTTGTGGTATCTCTAAGAGATTACTACGGTACTTTACTTGGATTACTGTAGTACTTCTTATAGATTACTCCGGTACTTAGCATAAGTACTGGGGGTTATTCCTGCTTTTTCTTAACCTCCCAATGACCGCTATAGCCGCTACCAACATAAACAATATGAGGCATTTTTATGATGTGACGTTTAATAGTCCTTGATGTCAAACCAGACTGTGCTGCCAATTCTTCTGTAGATATTTGGGGATATACAGCTACTTGGCGCTCTATCCAAGCATCCAAATCTTTTCCTTGAGTGACACCTTGAGTGACACCTTGAGTGACACCTTGAGTGACACCTTGAGTGACATCATCATTCTCCATAATATTTCCCTCTATACCTGGATGAGATTCCTGCCATGTTAATATCATATTGGGGAACGTGACTGTAAACTGGGCACGATCGGAGAAGAAGGATGGAAGCATCTTTTCCTCAAAGTAGGGAAGGGCTTTAATCGGATTGATAATCTTGCCCATTCCCGAACCTTTACGCTCCATATAACCCAACTGTGCAAAGATGTCTGCAATAACCGGATTGCGTCTTACGGAAGGAATGTCTTCTAAGTTCATTGTTTGAATAAGTCTTCCTTCTGGCATAGAACCTGGAGAATATATCACCATACGGTCGTCATACATATCTACATGCACCTCGCTGCCTTGAATCAGATAGTCACGATGTGCCAAGGCATTCACTACAACTTCCATTACACAACGTTCCATATATTCAGGAATCTCGATGCGTTGCATCGGTTCTTTGTACCAAAGTGTACGGTTATTGCGACGGATGAAGGACATGGTGTCTTCAAGAAGAGTTACAAGTCCACCTGTAATCTCTGCGCTGTCGAGTGCATCGATGCTTCCTCCAGCCTTTGTCTTGCCGTTCCATCTTGTGCAGAACACTCGACTTTGGCGCAATGGACACTCGTCTGCAATCAGCAAACCTGCATAGGTAAGTACTCCCTTGTTGTCAACCAGGCCAAACGAGCGGTAGAGCTTATTGTCGAAGCTCAGACCATTCCAGGCATAGTAGCGGCTGCGAAGTTTGGAAAATGCATAATCTTCAAACA
>ERZ1034678.497-NODE-497-length-21796-cov-9.220965_pt1 | contig 21796 bp, 21 predicted proteins | sample MGYA00520640_ERZ1034678 | MGnify/ENA primary metagenome ERZ1034678 (study PRJEB33766, sample SAMN09781767) | gut metagenome | biome: gut microbiome | host: Homo sapiens | place: Madagascar | study: EMG produced TPA metagenomics assembly of the PRJNA485056 data set...
TATTACATTATATATATAAATTGATGACCCACAGCCATACCGCACTCCGCCTCATTGCCCTTCTTTTGGCATACATTCCCTGCTCTATTCACGCTCAGTATGCCTGGCAAGAGACCGACCGCAAGCCTTCCAAACCCCACCTCACTTCTTCACTCACCTATAGCATTGAGATGCAGGCTTCGCTGTCAAAGGGACAGACGCCTCTGTGGCTCAACGCCAACCGCTATGGTCTTAGTTCACTCGACAAAACGAACGGATATATTCGTGCTGCCGTTATGCGTCCGTTGGCAGCCGACTCGGCACGCCGATGGGCTATAGGCTATTGTGCCGATGTGGCAGTTCCGCTTCATTATACCAGCAACGTCGTTGTACAGCAGGCCTATGTCGAGGCACGATGGCTACACGGTGTGCTTACGGCAGGTGCCAAGGAGTGGCCCTTGCAATTGAAGAACCAGACACTCAGCTCGGGTTCGCAGACACTTGGCATCAATGCACGACCCGTTCCGCAAGTACGTATAGCACTGCCCGAATACTGGCAGCTGCCCTTCGGAAGAGGATGGCTGCATATTAAGGGACACATTGCCTACGGCATGATGACCGACGACGCTTGGCAGCACGACTTCACACGCCGCCAATCCAAATACGCCGACCACGTACTCTATCACTCCAAAGCAGGATACCTGAAGATAGGCAACGACTATTCCACCTTCCCACTATCCTTTGAACTTGGTCTGGAGATGGCAACACAGTTTGGCGGCACTCCATACCGTCCTTCCAACGACGGCACAATGCAATCAATACCTACCAAACACGGACTGAAAAGCTTCTGGCACGCATTCTTTCCAGGCGGACAAGATGCTACCGACGGAATGTATGCCAATAACGAGGGCAACATAGTTGGCAGCTGGCTGATGCGCATCAACTACGACAGCGAGCTGTGGCGGTTGTCGGTCTACGCCGACCATTACTTCGAGGATCACAGCCAGATGTTCCACATCAACAACAATGGCTATGGTTCGGGCGACGACTGGAACAAGCGCGTACATCGCCGCTACTTCCTCTACGACCTTAAAGACATCATGCTGGGCGGCGAACTGGAGCTGAAATACGGACGTTGGTTGCGCCACATCGTAGCAGAATACATCTACACCAAGTATCAGAGCGGTCCGTACAACCACGACCACACACAGAACATCAGCGACCAGATAGCCGGCATCGACAACTATTACAATCACGGCATCTATCCTGGCTATCAACACTGGGGCCAGGTGATGGGCAATCCGCTCTACCGTTCGCCCATATACAACACCAACGGACAGTTGTACATCTACAACAACCGCTTCGTAGCATGGCATCTCGGCATTGACGGCACTCCCACCTCTCGCCTCGCCTACCGTGCATTGGCTACATATCAGGAAGGTTGGGGCACCTACGACGGTCCGTTCAACCGCAAGCACCACAACATAAGTTTCCTTGCCGAGTCGTCCTACCGATTAAACAAGGGATGGAAAATCACTGCAGCCTACGCTATGGACTTCGGTAGCCGTATGATGTTCGGTCACAACGCCGGTGGACAGATAACAATAAGTAAAACGGGATTGATAAAATAATTATGAAGCAACTGACTATAAAAAGCCTGCTGGCAACGCTCGCCACACCCTTTCTGCTCGCATCATGCAACGTCGAGACAAGCGACAACGGGCCTCTCGACGGCTTCTGGCACCTTGAGCAAGTAGACACTCTTGCCACGGGAGGCACCACCGACTACTCCTCCGGTTACGTATTTTGGGGAGTTCAGAAGGATCTAATCTACATCAAGGACAGTTCCAACGGCAGCGTTGGTGCCTACTATCTGCGCTTCAACCAGACTCACGACAACCTCCACATCACCAAGATATACCTCGACCATGGTCATGAGGACAATCCAAATCACGAACAAGGTGGCGACATCCCCGTTGAAGCTATCGACAGAAACCTGCGTTTCTTAGGTCTCAACGCCTTGCCCGAGCACTTCAAGAAGGAAGCACTCAATGGCAACCGAATGATACTCTCAACAGAAAAGCTACGCCTGAAGTTCAAGAAATTCTAAGAACACGAATAACATTCGTGAATGTTGAGTTTTGAATGTTGAATGTTGAGTTGTTGGCGGCTAACGCCTGCCATGAAGAATTTTGGAATTTTGAATTTATTGTTGTGCATTGTCACGAATTATCGTGAATTATCCGTGAATTTACCCATGAATTTTCAACATTCAACACTTAGCATTAGAAAAGATAGCATCTCATAATTTTGCGCTACACAATATTTTGTGTATCTTTACAGCAGAATAACAAACATTAAGGAGGGAACCCCATGGCATTATATTACGACAAGTACGTCAGATTTGACTGGGCAATGAAACGCCTGCTTCGCAACAAGACCAACCATGCAGTATTGGAAGGTCTGCTCTTGTCGCTGATTGGCAAGAAAATAGTAATCAAGCACTTTCTTGAAAGCGAAGGCAACCAAGAAGACCTGCTTGACAAGTACAACCGTGTCGATATATTGGCAGAAGACGAAGACGGCGAACTGATAATCATTGAAATACAAAACAGCCATGAGATCACATACTTCCACCGCATGCTCTACGGAGTGTCAAAAGCCATAACCGAATACATCGATAAAGGCGACAGCTACGACAAGGTGCGCAAAATATACTCCATCAACATCATATACTTCGAATTAGGTCAAGGCAAAGACTACGTATATCATGGCAAAACTGAATTCAAAGGACTGCACGCTCCCCACGACCTGCTTAAACTTTCTGCAAAGCAAAGCGAGAAATTCCTTGGCATCAGTGAATCAAAACTTGAAAAGCGTAAAGATGCCGGAGAACTGTTCCCAGAATATTACATCCTACGCGTAAATGACTTTGACAAGATAGCCACAACGCCACTCGATGAGTGGATAGAGTTTCTGAAGACTGGCAAGATTGACGACAACACCAAAGCTGCCGGACTTGCCGAAGCACGCAAACAGCTAAGAGTAGACTCTCTACCCGACAAGGAACGCCGGGCATACGAACGCTATATGGAATCGGTAAGACATATGCGCAGCCTCTTCGATACAAGTCACGACGATGGCTACACTGAAGGACATGCCGAAGGCAGAGCTGCAGGCTTAGTTGAAGGCAGAGCTGCAGGCTTAGTTGAAGGCAGGGCTGAGCGTTCCTTAGAAATAGCCAGACAATTGAAGGCAATGGGAATGAGCAAAGAACAAATCATGCAAGCTACAGGATTGCAAGAATCTGATATGCAGAATCTGTGAATGTTGAGTTTTGAATGTTGAATGTTGAGTTTACCCACGAATTCAACATTCAACATTTAACACTTAACATTAAAAAACGTTGTCACGAATTATCGTGAATTGTCCATGAATTTACCCACGAATTCAACATTCAACATTCAACACTTAACATTTAGGACGGCAACCTTAAAATTTCTTTCCTATAGCCAGATTGACAAACGTCTTGAACAGTATCGTGATGTCAAACCACCACGAGCGGTTCTTCAAGTAATACAAGTCAAGTTCAAGACGCTTGAGCATTTTATCCATCGTATCCGTATAGCCATTGTACAGCGTGGCGTATGATGTCACGCCCGGACGTATCTGATAAAGATATTCATAACGGACATCATGCAACATAATCTGGTCGATATAGAACTTACGCTCAGGTCGCGGACCAATAAACGACATGTCACCCTTCAATACATTCCACAACTGAGGCAACTCGTCCAAGTGATGCACACGCAAGAACTTACCGACCTTAGTCATACGAGTGTCGCGTTCATGCTGATATAAAGCCGGACCATTCTTCTCGGCATCCACCCGCATACTCCTAAGCTTATATATATAGAAAGGTCTGCCGAAACGTCCTATACGTTCCTGCTTGAATATAGCCGGACCTCCATCCTCGTGCTTCACGGCAAAATAACAAACTATGAAAAGAGGCGAGAAAACCACCAATGCCACAAAGGCTACAAGAAAGTCAAATACACGCTTAACATTTCTCTCCACCTCATTCATTCCGTCATAAATAAAAGTATCCTCCATCTTGTTGATATTCTATGATATAATCATTAAGTTGCAAACTTATATATACATTAACGGCGTTTTACGAAAATATTGTAAAATACAGTAGACAAAACATAGAAAAATCAAGAAAATAAATTGAATACGTATTCGTTGGCAAAGTAATACGTATTCGTTGGCAAAGTAATATATATTAAATGGGCAAGTATATTGAATATACTATGCGAAGTATATTCAATATACTTTTTTCGCTTAATCAAAAGGAGTCCTTTTGGACTATAAAAGGACTCGTTTTAGACTGCAAAAGGAGTCCTTTTGAATGGCAAATGTAGTCCTTTAGAATGGCAAAAGGACTACATTTCGATTATCTCAAACGCCACTGAAATATCTTATACAAATATTTCATACTTATAAACAAGATATTGCTATAAATTCCATTTTCACGGCAAATATCCACATTCTCAAATGCAGCCTTAATGCGGTTGGACATACTTCTTGTACTTACACCACCAACTCGCATTGTTACATAATCGAATGCTGTATACTTAGCCTTTATCTTATACCTACAGAATAGTCTGACCATCATGTCGTAATCGGCAGCAATTGGATATTTTATAGAGTACAAACCGTATTTCTCAAATATCTCCCTACGGGCATAAAATGATGGATGTGCCGGCAAGAAGCCGAAGCGTAGCCAGAACGGATGGAAATACTTAGACGAATAATAGCGCACAATGCGGTCTGGGGCACCATCCTTAATGAAATGTATGTCGCCATACACAGCATCCAGAGTGTTGTCGGCCTGCATCTCAGCAGCCACACGCTCCAGCACATCGTTCGACGTGAAGAAGTCGTCGCTATTGAGTATTCCCACTACGTCGCCCGTGCTATGGCTAATACCCTTGTTCATGGCATCGTATATACCACGGTCGGGCTCCGAAATCCAATGCAGACGACCGCCAAACAACGGCTCGTACTTACGCACAATATCCATTGTGTCGTCCTTCGAGCCACCGTCCACAACCCAATAATCTATCTCCTTATATGTCTGTGCAAGAACCGACCGCAGAGTATCCTCCACGGTCTTCCCACTGTTGTATGTAGCTGTTATGAGTGATATTGTCATTACCTTAATGATATAACAAGTCAGAATGTAGCAAAATATAAATCAAGACTTGCCATATCACGTAATTTGACAATCTTTTCAGTTCCCTTATGTTTCTCTTTTCTTATACTTCTACTCTTACTAACTATTTTAATTATAGTGTCTGCGACCCCATGTGTATTTACAATTACAGAAAATGACTTCTTGCAAATTTCAAGCAATTCATCAGCAAAAGAGCGAGAAATAAACTCTACACCCTCCATATCAATAACGCACTTTGCATTACCTGATTCATTGATGATTTTCTCAATCGCTCCTGCATTGCTACGGGAACGAATATCCGGACCTAATAGGTCTAAAACTTTAATGTTCTTTTCCATGACTTCATTCCTTATATATATTCATAAATATTAAAATGTTCTGGCAATGTAACTGGTATTCTCATAAGAACTATAGTTCCATCCCAACGTATTGTTTTAGGCAACTCCACTACTTCATCACGTTCCTTTGACAATCTGTAAAATGCGCTGCCCGAAAGCATGAAGAAATCGCCACCCATTCCTTTTGTTAAGAGTCTTCGTGATGTTTTCAGTCCAAACCCACGCTCTGGAGAATCCTTCGTAGAATATCCATCATTGGCCATACGCAAAGCCTTTGCTTCATTGTCACCTATTTCCTCAAGATACTTCTTGTTCTTTATATAACTACCGTATACGGTAATACCGTCATCTGCAATACAAATATCTATACACCCTTCCTTTCTTAAGTATTGTGCAAAAATATAACCATACTTACTACACGAGTGTTGGTTTACATTGCATATTATCTCACTTAAGAGATATGACAATGGAGTTTTAACCGAACTATCGTAGTTCGTTTGGTTTTCTATCAACACTTGTAAAACAGACTGTAACTCGTCCGCAACTTTCTCCTCTGAAGCACGGAATGCACAGATTGGAGTGTAAGTCTTATGTTTATAAGGTTCTAAAAGAGCCTTAATATCCGACTCAGCCTGTATGATCAAAGGCTTATGAAAAGCTATCGTTGAAAAATAATCGCTAATGTTTTGAGGATTATTTATACAATGGATTTTCTTTCCACATCTATGTTTATATATAGCCAACGGCGCAAGGAAAAACGGATGAAAGAAAGAGGCATCTTTAAAGTTCCATTCTACTGTTTCGTCTTCAGATTTCTCTGAATCATTGATTATATGGAACAAATAATTAAAGACACTTCCAATCCGTTCATCTATACTTACATTGGGTATTAATACGTTTGTCGGCATAGCTTATATTTTTATATTTGCAAAGTTATATCAAAAATACGACAACAGCAAATTTATATTCTAATAAAGACGCCATTGAACTTCGCCCAACCGTCCACAACCCAATAATCTATCTCCTTATAGGTCTGTGCAAGAACCGACCGCAGAGTATCCTCCACGGTCTTCCCACTGTTGTATGTAGCTGTTATGAGTGATATTGTCATTTATTATTACACATTATATAGTATATATAACGAGACAATACAGATTTATTGCAGAGACGGACATACTTTTTTCCGGGTTGGCATTGCCGATTCAAAACAAAGTTGTACTTTTGCAGCAAAGAATAACAAATAAGAAAAGACAATGTCAAAAAAAGAAACATTAGAAGCCATAAAAGAGGCAAAGGAGCATATTGCTTCTATAAAGAACGGAGCGCAAATAACAGAAACAGTAGACCTTAGCAGTGTTGATGCAATGCTCAAATCTAGCCATATTTGAAACATTTCAAATGGTATACGTTTTAAAATTAAGACGACAACACCAAAATATTTTTTACTATATTACGTTATATACGTAAAAAGTTCTTTGATTCTTCAAAGAGCAAATATGTAATATTGACTATAATCATACAGAATAAAATTCAAAATAATGATTAACGTTGGAATTATCGGATGTGGTTTCGTAGGTGGAGCCCTCAAACAATGGTTGGAACACAACAATCCTGAATGCAAACTGTTCATCAGCGATCCGGCTAAAGGATACAATGACGATATGAGCGATATTGACATTGCGTTCATACAGATTCACGTTCCTACAGAAGATGATGGAACTCAAGATCTTACTCTCATGAAGGAACTTATAACAAATTTGCCAGATGTTCCAGTATTTGTAAGAACAACCATTCTCCCAGGCACAAGCGAACTACTTTCATCCGAAACGAATCATCAAGTCTGCTATATGCCAGAATTCCTAAGCGAACGTACCTACATAGAAGATTTCAACAAACAAACAATGGTATTTACAGGTGCTCATGAACTTCTTACAAAAATATTTGTCGGTAAAAAGTTCACTATCATGAGCCCACTTGAAGCAGAATTAACAAAGTATATACATAACGTATTTGGTGCATACAAAGTAACATACTTCAATGCTTGTCGTGAATACTGCGAACAGATGGGAGCCGATTGGCGTAAAGTTCATACGGGAGTTCTACTATCTGGCTATATCAATGACACTCATACCTATGTACCAGGACCTGATGGTAAATTCGGATACGGAGGGAAATGCTTTCCTAAGGATGTAAACGCCTTTGCAAAATTAACAGAAGGAACGCCCCTTGGAATACTTCTGCAACATCTACACGAACTTAATGTTCACTTTAGAGGAACAGAAGAGCACATCTAACATACATGCCCTTTACACTCCACTTAAATTCAAGATGAAGTGTAAAGGGCTATTGGGTATTATATATCATAGCTGTAAAAAAGGAAATTCACAATCTTAACAACTGGTTATACATCATATAATACTCTTCGTATTGAACAGAACTAGAAAAATTGTCAATAACACGTTGCCTGCAAACACGCTTGAAAACATCCTTTTCTCTAGAACATACTGATTCAACCAATTCGCATACAGATTCAATATCACCTTGATTAACTATATATCCAGTAAATTCATCAATAGCTTCAGGACTGCCTCCGGTTTTGTATGTAATAACGGGTGTACCACAAGCTAATGCTTCAAGATTGGTTGTCGGCATATTATCCTCCAAGGTAAGATTCAAAAAGGCATCTGCCAAAGAATAAAGTCCACACAAGTCGGTTACATTTTCTGTACGTCTGATGCCTATAACTCCTTTTGGAAGCGATTTCATTCGTTTCTCATCAAGTCCTACAAGAACAATAACATATCTATCGTCCAACAAACGTCTCAACTGAAGAAAATCTTCAAAACCCTTGCGCCACCAGTTAGATGCGACACCGAGCAGAACACGTTTGCCTGATGGTATATTGTATTTTTCCATTATTGCTTTCGTATCCGTTTGTGGTTTAAAGACATTAATATCTATACCATTATATATTTGCTGTATTCTACAATCCTTCAAAAATGATTGTCGCAGATCACCTTCAAGCCATTTACTAACTGGAACAAGCGTAAGGTTGGGAACAGATAGAAATGCCTGTTTCTTCATATCATAATTACGATACGAGCAGTCAAGCAATAAGCTTGCAGGGTAAGAACGCTTTTGTGGACAAAATTCACAATGAGTCTTCCACCTATCGCATTGTACATACATATAATGAGCGCAGTGCCCCGTATACGGCCAGCAATCATGCAGAGTCCATACCACCGGCTTGTTTGCTTGTGAAAGGAAAGAAAAAAGTTCAGGATAGTTAAGATAATATCCATGTATGTTGTGCAGGTGGATAATGTCAGGATTCAATTGCTCAACATAGTTCAAGAGTTGTATTGTTGCCCTTTTCGACATGAGTCCGTGATTGTCGAACAATCGCGAGCCAACTCCATGTATGCGCTCGTCCATCATGCTTCCAATATGATACAATTGGGAGCTACTTGGATTTGCCCAACGACCATACGCCACATGACTTTCCCAACCATGCGACATAACAACATTACCTATACCCTCGGCTATCTTTCCGTGCGATCCCCAATTGGCAGTGATATTTATCTGTAGAAGTTTCTTGGTCATTAATACGTCTTATTACAACTTAAAAAATATTTCACATGGGCTATAGGCCAAAACGGTTCGAAATGTCTACGGTTAATAACCTTGCCACCAAAAGAATAATAATGTTTGTAGTCGGACTGCGAAAATACATATTTGTACTTCTGACATGCTATAGAGATAGACAGGTCGTTGGCTTGAGTCAACTTGCCATAAGGAAATGCAAAATAATCACAAGGCACACCAGTATGATTCTCTATAACTTCCTTACAAGTGTTTATCTGATACTCCAATATCTGTTTATTATCGGTGTTCACCATATAATGGTCCATGGTATGCGCACCTATTATATGTCCTCTTTTTGACAATTCACATATATGGTTCCATCGCATAGGACGCTTGTCAGGTGTCATCACTACATTATCGTCAAAATTCTGGATATAGTCCTCATCGCCCTCCACATAGTTAGGATTGATAAAGAACAACGCATTAGTGCCAAACTCCTCAAGTATTGGTGCAAACACATCATAATCGTCCATAAAACCATCGTCAAAAGTAAATGCCACCAAAGGTATGGAAGGGCGTTGACGCTCCATGATCATCCGTACAGCATCTTCTATTCGTATAAAAGTAACACTCTCAGACAACTCTGTCAGCATTTTTCGGAAAGCATCAGCATCACTCTTCTTCTCTATACGGTGACCATTGAGAATATGTATACCAGGTTGAGGAGTCGAAAAGCCCCCCAACACATCAAGCACTCTGGCACGAAGCCATGTTCTAAGTGCAAACAACTTACTATTGTTCATCATTTACTACTTTGTCTATTACTCCAAGTTGATAGTAAATATTCCACTTCCTATCTATTTCATTAAACGCATTTATGCGTGTTTTATTTCTTGATTCTTCGTTTTTATTTATCCATAATTCTATTTTGGCTTTCATGTCTGCAATGTCGCCTTCTTTGAAAAAATCTCCAGTTTGACCTGCTCTTATGGCTTCAAACTCAGGTCCTTGATGCTTGAAATCATCATGGGTTAATACTGGACAACCAAATGTAAGAGAATGTATGGCTGTAAGCCCAACATTTCCTGGCGACAAACAAACGTCGGCATTATAGAACATCTCTCCTATAATCTGTTCGTCATAACAAGGGCCGTACAACCATATCTGGTCGGTTATGCCAAGGTTTTCAGCCATTTTATCAAGTGCCACATTTTCTACATCTTTACCTAAAAATACTGCGTTGACTATTACACCTTCAGATTTAAATTGTGATATACAACGAAGTACAAGATCCAATTTTTTCCATTTTTGAATTCGTCCACAATATATGATTGTCGGACAATCATTCTTAAAATGATTAAGGTATATATTTGATGGGCTTAATTCTGAACGTATTTTCATGTCTTTATCGGTGTCAAGCGAGTTAGCAATACAATACATCTTATCAGGGGTGAAACCTTCTTTCTCCATCAGCTTTATTGAATATTCATTATATACCATCAATTTTGTATATAGCGAATAGTAAAGACGTTTTATAAGCCTCTTTACAAACCCTTCTCTGCCATACCACCCATGCGTCCAAGCTACAGTCTGCTTGCCCAATATTCTGCATAAAAGAAGTACAATCCATGATGACAAACAATAAGGCTCACCATCCATAAAATACATATCATATTTTTTGAACACAAGTCTTAAAGATTTAGATTGCCAATAAAAATTTCGTAAAAAGCGGTTATTCAATGTAGCCACATATCCTTTCAACGCTTTATAATCAAACGTCTTAATTGGTTGCTTCAAATGATTACCGATGTAAAAAGCACAAGTAAAATTTTCAGCAATAGCATTGAATATAGGAAATCTATAGTGAGGTCCAATATTCAGAATAAAACATAGTTTCATTTCTTTATTAACTATTTTCATATTCATTCATTTTTGTATCGCCTTTAAAACATGCCACTAGAATTATCAATATAAACAAGCCACTAGACAGCAATGTTGTAAATATTGACGCATTCAGAAAATAAGCAATCGTAGGCATAAACATTATAAACATATCAGATTTTTTATATCTTGCCGAAATCGAGTTTATAAACATCAGAATTACAGCAAATAACAATCCAATTATAACTATTCCAACCAAACCACAAGCAGCAACACCATCTGTAAGGAAAAAATTAGCATTGGCATTTTGACTGCCATAAGCTACAACTTTTCCCAATGGCTCTGTATAGGGGTATGATTCTGTCATATAATTAACAATATTAATGTGCGAATAGTATGTGTACGGATTCTCATTAAAGAAGTGAATATAGAACTGAGTAAGCCATCCAGCAACGCATACAGTACGCAACAATACGATAGCAGCTAAAGTAAACACAATCTCATCATCTTGAAAGATATATAGCACCAATGATAGTATTAATATGCACACCATCATGAAGGAATGCAGATAATTGCATATTTTTTCTTCATTTAGCGAAATGACATAATACATAAATATTAAAGCAAATGGCATAAGAAATGTCATCTTCTGCATGTCTACCGCAAACAGCAGGAAATATCCTATCAAAGGTAACAAAGCCATCTTTCGTCTCTTCATCCTAAGATAACTAACCAACAAGAACGGAAAGAAAGCGCCAAACAACCAACCTTGAACATAGGCAATACCTCCAAGAGACTCAGCTTCTGAATTTTGTGCACGATAAGCATACATATCTCCTGATTGTGTAAATATATTAACAAAATGCATAGAATTATGTGCTATAGCAACATATAAAAGAGTCAATATCAATGTAATGATTTCTATTGTTCGTAATGACACTTGTGGTTTCACTACAATATCACGCAACAATGTCCATTCACCACCTAACTTAAACAACGATATCATAATGACCATCATTGCAAGACAATAAGAGTAAATCTGCAATTGACTGATATTATACGCCACAAATATGGCGTGGACAAAAGGCAGATACACAAACAAATAGAGGAACAATGAAAAGAAAGAAGAAATCTTAGTCAGACCTTTGTATGCAGCAAATGGCAATACGGAAAGCAATATCCACAGGACACGATTCTCCACACCCATCTCAACATAATCCATGTTGCCAATATAGCTGAACAGTTTATAGACAAAATTTTCATACATAAAGTCGTATGCCAACGCATATATACACGCCAGCATAAGCTTGCCTGAAAGACAATCAGCAGACAATATATAAGAAAGTGCTTTTTTCATAATAACACCAGTCGTACGACCAAAATACATACAGCAAACACCCATACAGATAATGCCATACGATGATTAAACAAATTATAATTAACTATACTTGCCATTTTGCGAAAGAGGGCGAACTTTACCAATGCACATGTCGCAGCATAAACAATAAGAGTCGTAAACATACTACATGAACAATAGCAACATAATAACAAGCTACCTATTCCTCCAATAAAATACAATATATCATAACGCAATAGCACATTCTGGATATTATAAGCCCTAAACAACGGCAATAAAGGTTGTGTCAAGATAACAGGAAAAGACCACAACGACAATATCAAAGCTACATGTCCTGCTGTACTCCAACTCTCACCAAGAAACAGCACAACCAAATAGTCTCCGCCACAACTCAGCAATAACATAGGAATTACTGAAACTATTAACAGTATATTAAGTATCGACTCTGACATTTTCTCTATACGCTTACTGTCACCTGCAGCGCTGCATAGTTCTTGATAATACACCTTGCCCATTGACGAGCCAACTAATGACATAGGCAGAAGTAACAATTGCAAAATAATAGAAAAACAGCCTATACTTGACTTGCTATAAGTACCAGCAAGAATTATAATAGGCAAATTCAACGTCGAAAATGCAAGAAGATTTGATGGAGCATCATACAGCGGAAACTTACGATACTTTTTCAACAGATTCTTTACACCTCTCACAGTAACTGTAGTCCACTTACGAGTATCTATCTTGATTAGACATACACACAAAAATAAAGAAGTTATTATTTCAGCCAATATCGTTCCACATACAAGTCCATTAACAACCCCAAGAAAAAAGACGCCTAAAGAAATTCTGGCAATAGCCTGTGTAGCTCCTTGAAGAACATTCGAAACTGCAAGTTTTGAATAATTTGCATACCTATTATTCAAATTATAAACAATAGTATAGACAAAATATGCCAGCATATATATTATAATCATATAACAAAAAACGCTGTCATAGATGTTGAACAAAGTAAAAGCTACACATAATAAAGAAATTGCCATCAGACCTATTCCACTACATAGTACCAATAGATTTCCAACTTCTTCCTCCTCTGCCTTGACTATAATATTATCAATACTTAAAAACATTACAATGGCTACGATTGATGTGAATGAAGAAAATATACCCCATTCACCAAATGCAGCAGGTCCGTATAGACGCGACAATATAGGTGTCACTATTATAGGCAACACATACATTATTATATTACTGACCGACAATTTGGCTGTATTTACCAATAAAGACTGGCCACGCAGTTTACTTAAATAGCTATTCAAAACTTATATTTCTTAGGTGATGGTACGTAATACATTGTAATTCCACGTCGTCCCAAATCCAACATTTTTTGAAGACAGGCTTTCGAATCAAACTCCTTTATCAGTAGATTGGAGATTCGACGTTTTCTGTAAGCACTTCCCATTCTTGATATCAACACTTGTTCGTGGGTTCTGCGGTCTATATCACCTGTAAGACAGGTATAGGAACAAACCTCACCTTCTTCATTATAATATCTGAATGTATAAGTTTTTGTTAGAAACTGTTTCCAATAAGGATGTTCCTTATATAAAAGACCCTCAACACAATGATCGAATGTTCCGATATAATTTGCCGGCAATCCTAAAGTAAATACAAGAGCATCTAACTGTGTCATACGATACCAAGGTGAATGTTCATCCCAACAATTTACACCTTTATGATGATCCCGTATAAGCCATTCGGCATGTTTGCCCCAGGCACATACTGAATGCTGAACGTTTATGCTACGTCGTACACCAGGGTATTTTCTAAATGTTTCTGCAAGATAACCAGCGGAAGTTGGCGTGTTATAGACATCAAAAACAAATGATTCATCAAACATACACTCACGCTTTGGATAAGCAGGCATAAGTAATGTTCCTTCCGGCGTTATTACATCAAGTATCTTTTCTATCAATTCCTGTGCAGTACCACGATAATTATAGAATTCCTTCATTGCGGCATGTATACACACTACAGAGCCTTTCTTCATGCCCATGTCTTGCATTACACGCACAACATCATCTGCATTATACTTTTTATGATAGATTATACTGCCAACAACTTTCTTGACATCTTTTCTAAATGCAGATATATCCTTAATACCTGTCATTTTTTTGACAAATATACCGACTTTAGTAAGAAAACTCAAGTTTTGACCCATATCTATTTTAAACAAACAATTTCGGAATATCCTTTCTCAGTGTCCACAACGTTCCTATTACAAAAGCTACACAAACCATAGACAAAACGAATATCATTCGCTTCGGACCTGCAGGCTTAATAGGAACGGCAGCTCCCTTTAATGTTGTAAAAGCAGGCGTCTTCTCTTGTAGTTTTGCTATAGCAGCCTGTAGTTGCTGATTAAGTTGACTGTATGTATTAAACTTTAACTGCATATCATTCTCAAGATCGTTCTGCTTTAAACGAACACTCTCAAGAATTACATCTGCATTGGAATCTGAAAAGCTACCATATAATTGACGGGCTTTCTCATAATTTGCCTTTGCCTTAATAACAAGCGATTTGTAATATTCTACATCTGCTCGTGCCTTATTAGTACGATAAGATGTTATATATTGCTGCAATATTCCACGTACTGAATCAGCCAATATTTTACAAACTAATGGGTCTTGAGACTTTACGGAAATTGTTATTACCCCAGTTTTACTGTCTACCGCAAATTTAATATCATCTCTTATCGTTGAAAACACCTTATCCTGTTCGGCAGTCAAATCATATGGATTTGTCTGTTTACCTGATGGAATCTCTTGTTTTTGTGCAGATCTGAATAACTTTGAAATTGGCGATACTTTATTATATTTCGTCAAATAATCATAGTAATTTGTCTTTATTTTTCCATCCTGAGTTGTTACAGAAATCGGAAGGAATTTGAACACAAAACTATTATCCTTCAATAATTCAGGATAAAGCAACGGAGTAATAGCATCTGTAGAATTCATCTGCGACATATCAAATCCAAATGAAGACGCAATAGACCCCAAAGTTCCTGAATTCATAGAGTTTTCAACCTCTGGAGCTAACTTTGTTTCTGTGGAGTAATACCGCGGTACACTTACGATATAAAGACACGAACATAAAAATACAATTGGTATCAGTACGACAAACAACTTCTTATTTGCCATTATTCTCTTTAATACCAATCTCAGATCTATTACTTTAGTATTTTTGTCTATCATTTTTTTATTTTATTACCGCTGTAACCAACGGCTATTATTTTTTTATTATTTCTCTTTCCCTTGCTTTCCCTTGCGCCAGTCATTACCTTTGCAATGCCCCAAGGCGTTCTTTGGCTTGTTTACATACTTTTATGTTGCATGCTCAATTATAAATCTTTTAAGAGGCTCCAGATATTCAGCATCCAAATTCCAATATTCAGCATTCGAGAAATTCCAATCTCCACTTTTTATCTTCTCGTTTTCTTTTCTACTATGCTTGAACGTTGTTATATACGAATAAATCTTTGCTTTCTTATTTGGAGTTTCATATAGTTCTTCATTGGGGTCATGACCTCTTAGACACATCTCATAACCTTCAAAGCATTCCAACACACCTTGATGCTTCTTGTTTATAATATTAAGAAGCAAATCCTCAAAAGCCCCCTCGTCTTTATTGTTGGGGAACAGAAACAAGTCGAAGTTCACGCCAAGCTTTGTCTGCAAAGAATTCAATTCACATGATCGTGCAGCATATCCTCCTCCAGTAGATTGTTCATCGCAATCGAAAATGACAAGATTAATATCTCCTGCTTCCGTATTTTGTTTCATCGCATTGTCGAACATCCACAATTTGTCTTTGCCACCGACATCTGTTATATCATAATCAATGGCACTTATATCAGGTAATATATATTTAAGGTATTGCTCAACAAAATGATATTCATTTGTATACAGTCCTTGCTTCTTCTTTGCTGACGATATTGAAGTTTCAATAAAAACATGCAGTTTCCTCATCTTATTTCCTCCTCCCTATCAAGCAAATAGTTGAATTTTTCGAATTGATAATCATAAGATTTCAACTCATCCTGCATATTCTTGCGTAACGTGAATATCTTGACATCACTCTGACATTCCGGCATTTCGCCTTCAAGCAAAGTGTTCAATGCATTTAGGGAGTCTACACTATGAGTAGAAAGGAATACCTGTATATCATATTCTTGCGACATCTTTAGTATTGATTTCCACAAGGATTTCATAGACTTATAATAAAGTCCATTGTCCACTTCATCAATTATAAGAATTCCATTCTTTGCATTATACAACGCTGTCACTATAGTAAACAACTTACGTGTACCATCACCCATAAGATTTATCGGTATAAGCTTGTCAAGGCCAGTGTCAACCATAACATTGTGACCTATTACCGTTACGTCTTTTATTCTCGGCTCTATAGAATTCAACACTTCTACTACCTTGGCTTTTTCCTTGTCTGTTACAATTTGATTGAAATGGCTAATGTAGTCATTGAAGTTATAACGTGGTGCCATGTAGAATGCAGAAGGACACTTCGCATTTTCTTCAGCAGGAACAAAAGACAATTTAGAATCTTTAGCATTATACACCAATGCTGTACGATATTCTTTTGCGCCATATGTATATTTCTGATTGAGAGTGTATCTTTTCAACGTTTCAATCATACCATTCTGCATATCAGAAACGGGAATCTCATCAATCGTAGATTCCGAATACGTCATATCCAAACGCATAGATGAATTGTCAGCAAGGCATGCTTCTATATTTATGACATTGGCAACATCACAATTATGGAAGAACAAAGCAAAGTCATTTTTGTCTACTGTTGAATAGTTTCTGTTCACGTTTACCGCCAAGGGCAACGCAGGACTGTTTGCACCCAAAAGCATGAGCACAGACTCCAATACAGAAGATTTACCACAGTTGTTGTTACCGAGGAACACATTCACCCTCGCCATGCCATTCACTTCGGCATAGCGGATTCCGCGGTAATTTCTTATTGTTATGTCCTTTATATTGTTCATTCAAACACTTTTTATTACTACAAAATTCTCTTTCCCTTGCATTCCCTTGCGCCAGTTATTACCTTTGCAATGCCCCGACGCGTTCTTTGGCTTGTTTACATACTTTTTATTTATTACCACCTGCCCTTATTCAATAATCCACTGCTCTACCCCACGTGTCTGGCTTGAGAAGTTGACACCTATTTTATATATACGGCGCTTGTCCATTGCGAAGGGAGCAGCATAATTGGAGTCATTGATTTGGCGAAGAGCCTCGTCTGCCGTACGGTCGAGTTTGCACTCTATAATATAAATATAGTCGGGAGTCTGAATGATGGCATCGATGCGACCATCGCTTGTGGGACGCTCCACCTGAGTGTAGAATCCCATTATCTTGAAGACAAGATACATTGCATTCTGGAAGTAAAGCTCAGCATTGCCCACTACCTGATAGCTTGTATCGGCAAAGAACGCCTTCATGCGCTGCATAAAGCGTTCGGGATTGCCTGACTCTACATCCTGAACAAACTCGTCGACCATAAAAGGCGAATTATTGCCTGCCGATGTATATAACGGCAAAAGGAAATTGAGAAAACCTTCCTCCACTTCCTTGTTGGGAAAGCCAAGCCGGTATTTCTTGAAACGTTCGTCGTAACCTTTTATAGTAAGATAGCCGCTCTGATATATCACAGGAATAGGATTGGTAGACATCGAATCAATGCTGTTTATAACGTCGGCAGATATCTGCTCCTTTGTAAGGTTCTCCAACTCGTAATGATGAAGCTTTAAGAGTTCTACAAGGAATGTTGGTGTACCGGTTTCAAACCAATATGCATCATACTCCAACTTTGACATTGTGTTTAGAACACTATATGGGTTATATATTCCTATGCTGCCAGACTTGAAATGATACCCATCATAATTAATCCTAAGCTCTTCAAGTGTATCCTCTTCTGTCTTACCGGTAGCATCGCTCAGTTCTGCTATTCCTTCTTTGAAATTAGCCTTCAGTTCCTTCTCCGTTATACCGCAGATACTGATAAAGCGGCTGTCCATAGAGATGTCCATAAGATTGTTGAGGTCGCTAAACACGCTCACCTTACCAAACTTAGTTACACCCGTAAGGAATGCAAATCGGATATATTTGTCCTGAGTTTTCAATACAGAGTAGAATGCCTTCAACTCGTTACGATAGTTCTCCTGCAATTCCTTATCGTGAAAGGTCTGCAAAATAGGTTTGTCGTATTCGTCGACAAGAATCACCACATTGCGTCCTTTCTTTTGGGCAGCACGCTCTACAACTCCCTTGAAGCGTAGAGCGAGTGTTGTTTCCGACTCAGACTTGCCATATTTCTTCTCCCAATTGCATAGATAATCGTTGAGTATTGCATACAGACTGCCACTTTCTCTGAAATTGGCTGTATTCAAGTCGATGTGAAGGATGGGATATTCGAACCAATCTTGCTCCAAATCGTATATAGCAAGCCCCTCGAAGAGTTCTTTCTTTCCGCTGAAGTAAGCTTCAAGAGTAGATATTAGCAGACTTTTACCAAATCTCCTTGGACGGCTAAGAAAATAATACTGTCCCTCGTCAACAAGACGATATATCAACTTCGTCTTATCGACATACAAGAACTTATCTTTTCTCAGTTTCTCGAAATTCTGTATTCCTACTGGATATCTCATATTTATTCCTCCTTATAATAAGGTGCTTACTATGCTTATTTACTCTTTACTTCGTCAGATTGGCTATCGTAGCTATCATGGCGGCTATCGACGACATGCTTGTTCCGAGACTCATAGTCTCTGCCATGCTCATCTTGCGCTTCAGTTTGGCAGGAACCACTATCTCACAACCCGGCATTACGCGTGCGCCATGGCTCACCTTAGCCACACGACCGTTCATATATATAATGTAGGCACGGTTCTTGACGGCATCTGTAGCATAGCCTCCTGCCTGATCGATATAGTAAGATGCACGCTTGCCCTTCTCGTAGGCTACGGTATTGGCATACATTACGGCTCCATTAACCTTGACAGTTCCATTGTACTTGGGCACGATGAGGCGGTCACCCTCGCGCAACACTACGTCGGCATCACTACCAGGATTCTTCAAAGCTTCATCAAGGTCGATGCCTACGGGATATTCGTCAGGCACGTTGAACTTGGCAAGTTCGGCATTCTTGGCATCTTCGGCTACCTGCTGCATGCCGCCTGCATTGTTGCTGCTTGCCGAAAGCTGGAGCAGATTCTTCTGCAACTGCTCCTGCTGCATGCGCAATACGGCACGCATGCGCTCCTTCTCGGTTTCGTTGGCACGACGCATAAGGCGTGCTCCCTTGATATAGGCAAGTCCGTTGGAACCGCCTGACTTGCGGAACAGCTCGCTCAATCGTACATTGTCCTTAGGCAAAGTGTACATTCCTGCAAACACTACTTCGCCCTCAACACTTACATTCTGCTGTTCGCTATAGGCTGGGCTGCGCATTACATACACTTCGTCGAATGGCATAAGCTTGAACTCAGGTCGTCCATCTACTGCAAACCCATCCTTCAACGATACGGTAAAGGTCTGGGCTATGACTGAGTCGGGACGCAAGGCTTTAGGATCGGTAACGCGTCGACTGATGTTTACATTTACAGACGATGCGCGATCGGTCAATCCACCTGCCTGAAGCACGAAGTCTTCAACGGTCTCGTTCTCGGCATAACGATATGTGCCAGGATAGTTTACCTCGCCACGTATGGTGATGGTGCGCTCCTGTATTTCTTCAGAACGTGTAGGAATGAAGAGAACATCATTCTCCTTCAACGGTATATCGGCTACTCGTCCGCTCAAGATGCCTGCTACATCGACACGTATAGCCTCAAGAGTGCGGTCGGACTTCATACGATGCATTACGGCACGAGCTGTGAAAGCTTTCTCGGTCACGCCCTCTGCCTGGGCAAGAAGAGTGCGCACGCTGTTGACCTGACCTCCAAGATTGTACTTGCCGGGGCGGAATACTGCGCCACGTACTTCTACGGTATTGGCAAAACGAGGCAGTATGGAGTCTACCTCAACCGAGTCGCCATCGGCTATCTGGAAACTTGAGAAGTCGAACTCGCCTACATTATAGACTGAATACTCGCGGCCGGTCTTGCGATTGACACGAACTGCCTTGGTATAGGCATCACCTGTGAACGAACCTGCATATTTGAGAAGCGAAGCTACCGACTCGTTCTTCTTCATCTCGTAGAACATAGGACGCTTCACCTTGCCCGAAATGTTGACAAGACAGTCGTAGGGACCTACTACGATGACATCGCCTTCGGCAAGACGCACATTGCCAGTAAGACGTCCGTTGAGAATGTAGTCATAAATATCGACAACGGTGACGAGTCTACCGCTACGATAAACCTTTATGTTGCGCAATGTACCAAGGTCGTTGGTGCCTCCTGCCATGTATAGGGCGTGGAATACTGTGGCGAAAGCCGACAAAGTGTATGTGCCTGGCAGACGCACCTCGCCCATCACATTGACCATAATAGTACGTGTCTGACCTACAGTAAGGCGTACACGGCTGCTTGTATAGCGGCTGCCAAGCGTAGAACGCAGGCGTGCATTGGCCTGTGCTACGGTGAGTCCTGACACTTGAACGGGTCCATAGCCCTCAATTGTAACGTCGCCATCGGGCGATACGGTACATTGCTCGGTCTTCTGTGATGCTCCATATATATCTATAATGACGGCATCACCCGGACCGAGGCGATAGTTCTGAGGTGTGGCTATGTTCATGTTGGGCTCGAACGAAAGGAGCTTGCTGTTGAATATATCGCGACCGAATACACGGTTTGCGCTCTTCGACGTGCCGTCTGCCTTATTATCTATGTCGTTCTTAATCAATCCAGACATTTCTTTCTGAAAGTCGACATACTCCTCATCGTTATCATCATAGGTGTGAGTATAGCTGCGGTCGGGTTGCGCTTTTACGCGCTGCGAAGAATATTCGGCAGCCTCAGCATCAACCTTCTTGCCATAGTCCTGACGTTTCTTACCGTTGTTGGTGCGCATACGTGAAGCTTCACTTGCGCCCTTGCCTGACATAGAACTCATCGAGCCTTGATTCATCTGGCTCTCATACTTGGTTCGCACGCGACGTATCTGTGATATGTCAACTCCACGCTGCATGAGTTTGGTTACTATCTGGGCATTTGACGTGCCGGCTGCATGCTCCTTGGCTACAAATGCCATAACCTGATCGTCGGTCATCGACTGTGCTGCTGCCGCCAAAGGCATCAGAAGAGCGAGCAATATGTATACTATGTATCGTCTCATTATGAATTATTATGTGAATACGTTAAACTGTTATATCTATACATTATAT
>ERZ1034678.506-NODE-506-length-21582-cov-42.142333_pt1 | contig 21582 bp, 19 predicted proteins | sample MGYA00520640_ERZ1034678 | MGnify/ENA primary metagenome ERZ1034678 (study PRJEB33766, sample SAMN09781767) | gut metagenome | biome: gut microbiome | host: Homo sapiens | place: Madagascar | study: EMG produced TPA metagenomics assembly of the PRJNA485056 data...
GATACGGGAATCGAACCCGCCTCCCAGGCTTGGGAAGCCCGTGCACTACCGATGTGCTAATCCCGCACAAATAGTGCTGAAAAGAGCCACGAGCGGGACTCGAACCCGCGACCCACGCATTACGAATGCGTTGCTCTACCAACTGAGCCATCATGGCTTTTCATTTTCAAAGCGATTGCAAAGGTAATGAAATATTTCTAATTGATGAAATAATTCATTACCCTTAACTTATATTAACACGGCAATCATCCTGGGCACCTCAGATTTTGCTCTTCTCATGAGAATTTGCCACCCGAGGAAGAACTACTCTACTACTGCAACCTTGAAAGTAAGTTCCTCCCTGTTCGGATTCTTACCGATACTAATTGTATCACCCTTTTTAAGTTTGCCGCCCAACAGAAGTTCGCAGACGCCATCTTCTATATAGGTCTGAATAGCACGCTTCAGAGGACGAGCGCCAAACTGCACATCATAGCCCTTAGTGGCTACAAGTTCCTTCGCTTTATCAGTAATCTGAATTTCATATCCCATATCGTGAATTCTTCCGAAGAGACCTCGCAGTTCAATATCAATAATACGCTTAATCGCATCAATATCCAACTGATTGAAAGTGATAATCTCATCCAGACGATTCAGGAACTCAGGAGAGAACTGCTTACTCAAACTTTTCTGAATGATACTTCGAGCATATTCCTTATCCTTCTCATCCATTACAGACTTCGTAAGTCCGCCAGCATTAAAGCCGATGCCTGATCCGAATTCCTTCAGTTGACGTGTACCTGCATTGGATGTCATTATGATAACGGTATTGCGAAAATCTATCAGGCGTCCATTACCGTCAGTCAAACGACCTTCATCAAGCACCTGCAAAAGCATATTATACACCTTGTCGTGGGCTTTTTCTATCTCATCAAGCAGTACTATAGAATAAGGTTTGCGGCGAACTCTCTCAGTAAGCTGTCCACCCTCATCATAACCCACATATCCCGGAGGCGCACCCAAAAGTCGGGAAGTATTGAAACTTTCTGAATACTCACTCATATCCACACGAATGAGTGCATCCTTAGAACCGAACAGTTCCTCTGCAAGTTTCTTGGCAAGATAAGTTTTACCCACGCCAGTAGGACCTAAGAACATGAAAGCACCGATAGGGTGGTTAGGATCTCTCAATCCTATGCGATTACGCTGGATAGCCTTTACCATTTTCTCGATGGCATCATCCTGAGCAATGACACTTTTCTTCAAGACGGCAGACATATTTTTCAGACGGGCACCTTCTTCCTCAGCCATTCGCTGAACAGGAACACCCGACATTTTACTGACGACATCAGCAACATCAGATTCTGTCACCGGAATACGTTCTGTACAATCTCCACTTTGCCATTTTTTGTGCATCAAATCCAACTTTTTTTCCAAAGACAAGCCCTTATCACGATAACTGGCTGCCAGTTCGAAATTCTGATTGCCAACAGCCTCCAATTTCTTAGCTGCCACTTCTTCGATTTCATTCTGAAGATCCAGAATATAGTCAGGCACTTTTATATTTGCCAATCTCAATTTGGAACCAACTTCATCCATGACATCTATCGCCTTGTCTGGGAAAAAGCGGTCTGTGACATAGCGTTCTGTCAGTTTGACACATGCCTCAAGAGCCTCATCACTGAATGTCACACCATGATGCTCCTCATAACGATCCTTGATATTTCTAAGAATTGCCAAAGTCTGTTCTGTTGTAGTAGGCTCTACGATGACCTTCTGAAATCTTCGCTCCAAGGCTCCGTCTTTTTCGATACTGTTTGCATATTCCTTAAAGGTCGTAGCACCTATGCACTGAACTGTACCACGAGCCAAAGCTGGCTTCAGAATATTGGCCGCATCCATAGTTCCGCTACCACCACCAGCTCCTATAAGAGTATGTATTTCATCTATAAAAATGATGATATCCGGATTGTTCTCCAATTCCGTAATAAGCCCTTTGATACGTTCCTCAAACTGTCCTCGATACTTGGAACCAGCCACCATCGCAGTAAGATCTACAGACACAATCCTTTTGTTGAACAAAGCTGGCGAAGTCTGCTGTTTTACAATAAGTTGCGCCAGTCCTTCTACTATAGCACTTTTACCCACACCTGGCTCACCGATGAGTATGGGATTATTTTTCTTTCTACGCCCGATGATTTCCAAAACCCTTTGGATTTCGTGCTCTCTTCCCACTACAGGATCCAATTTCCCATCTTTAGCAGCTTTGGTTAAATCTGTACTATATTTATCTAAGAATGGAGTCTTATTATTGTGCATTTGTCCCGTAACCGTATTGCTTGCAGTCTTGGAAGACGCAGATGAATCCTTGTCAGGTTCATTACCATTCAGAAAGAAGTCATCTTCGTCATCACTTGGAAAAGAAAACCCATCAAGGATAGTAATGCGTTTTATGCTTTTTTGAATTTCCATATTTATTTTATGTTTCAATGATTCTGTATATATGTTCCTTTTTAAAAATTTACCTTGTTATTATACTTCACAAAATTTATGCCAAAAAGAGAGGAAAAAGTTTTTCTCTTTTAATTCACAATTATCATACCCTATGATAAGACATCTTGACGATTGTATGAATTCAATAAACATGTCTAAAGAGAAGAGGGTAAAACTATGCGGCTAATGAACAAAAGGAAGAATATTTGCAGAAGAAAGTAGCCTAAAACACAAAAAACGCTAAATTCTTGTTGTTTTTGCACAACAAAGTCTTCTCTTAGAAAAAAAGTTTGTATCTTTGTCGTTAGTTTGGAGGGGCAAAAACGCTTAGAACGCAAAAAAATGCCCTTCTCGGCAATTTTCCATCAAAAACAGATGGGTCGGAATTAGAATTAAATAATGAAGTTCAAAGAACTCAAAATAGAAATTTAAGATAATCATTCAAATAATCAATATAAAAAATGGACGAAAATCAGACTCTTGATCATGACAGAATCATGAAGATTAACATCGAGGAAGAAATGAAGTCATCCTATATCGACTATTCTATGTCGGTGATTGTGGCTCGTGCGCTTCCTGATGTACGCGATGGTTTCAAACCTGTACATCGTCGTATTCTCTACGGTATGTTGGGTATTGGAAACACCAGTGACAAACCATATAAGAAATGTGCACGTGTAGTAGGTGAGGTACTCGGTAAGTATCACCCACACGGAGACTCTTCTGTATATGGTGCCCTTGTTCGTATGGGACAGGAATGGAATATGCGATACACCTTAATAGACGGACAGGGTAATTTCGGTTCTGTTGACGGTGACTCACCTGCTGCCATGCGTTATACAGAGTGCCGCCTCTCTAAAATGGGTGAGCACATCATGGATGACCTAGACAAGGAAACCGTAGATATGATGAACAACTTCGATGATACTCTTCAGGAGCCATCAGTGATGCCAACAAAGATACCGAACCTTCTGGTTAATGGTGGTAATGGTATTGCTGTAGGTATGGCAACAAACATACCAACCCATAACCTGAGCGAGGTGATAGATGGATGCTGTGCCTACATAGACAATCCTGACATCGACACAGAAGGACTCATGAAATACATTCCTGCTCCAGATTTCCCTACAGGTGCTACGATCTATGGTATCCAGGGAGTGAAGGATGCATACGAAACCGGACGTGGACGAATTGTTGTGAGAGCTACAGCTGAAATCGAAAGTGGAGATGCTCACGACAAAATCGTTATCACAGAGATTCCATATGGTGTAAACAAGGAGCAGCTTGTTATGGCTATTGCCGATCTTGCCAAGGAAGGTAGGGTAGATGGCATTGCAAATGTAAACGATGAATCTGGACGCCAGGGTATGCGTATCGTTGTAGATGTAAAGCGCGAAGCCAATGCCAACGTTCTCTTGAACAAGTTGTTCAAACTGACAGCCCTCCAGAGTTCATTCTCTGTCAACTGTATTGCCCTCGTCAAGGGACGTCCTCGTCTGCTTACGCTCAAGGAATGTGTCAAGTACTTTGTGGAGCACCGTCATGACGTGACTATCCGCCGCACACAGTACGAACTGAAGAAAGCACAGGAGCGTGCTCACATTCTGGAAGGCCTTATCATCGCATGCGACAATATCGACGAAGTAGTTCATATCATCCGAGCAAGCAAGACTCCTTCTGACGCACAACGCAATTTGGAGAAGCGCTTCGAACTGGACGAGATTCAGAGTAAGGCTATTGTTGATATGCGCCTATCTCAACTGACAGGACTCCGTCTGGAGCAGTTGCATAATGAATTCGACGAATTGATGAAGACCATCGATTATTTGAATCAGATCTTGAACGATCCTGAGCTTTGCAAGAAGGTAATGAAGGACGAACTCAACGAAGTAAAGGATAAGTATGGCGATGCACGACGCACCATGATCAAACCAGACGACCATGAGTTCAACCCAGAAGATTTCTATCCAAACGACCCAGTGGTAATCACTGTCAGTCATCTCGGTTACATCAAGCGCACACCATTATCAGAGTTCCGTGAGCAGGCAAGAGGTGGAGTAGGTGCCAAAGGTGCCCGCACACGTGATAAGGACTTCACGGAGTTCATCTATCCTGCTACCATGCACCAGACTATGTTGTTCTTCACGAAGAAGGGACGCTGCTACTGGCTCAAGTGTTATGAGATTCCTGAGGGAGACCGTAATTCAAAGGGACGCGCCATCCAGAACCTGCTCAATATTGAGAGCGACGACCAGGTGAACGCATTCCTCCGCTTGAGAGGTTTGAATGATGCAGAATTCATCAACAACCATTATGTGGTATTTGCTACCAAGAATGGTACAGTCAAGAAGACTTGTCTGGAAGCATACTCTCGCCCTCGTGCCAACGGTGTGATTGCTATCAATATCGTAGAGGGAGACGAGGTTGTAGATGTTCGTCTGACCAATGGTCATAACGAGCTGATTCTTGCCAACCGTAATGGACGTGCAGTTCGTTTCGATGAAAACCAGATTCGTACCATGGGACGTACTTCTACAGGTGTTCGCGGTATGCGCCTCGATGAGGGTGACGATGCTTTGATCGGAATGATTGTAGTCAACGACCCAGAGCATGAGACCGTGATGGTTGTGAGTGAGCAGGGCTACGGCAAACGTTCTGATGTTATCGACTATCGCGTAACCAACCGTGGCGGTAAGGGTGTGAAGACGCTCAATATCACGGAAAAGACAGGCAGACTGGTAGCTATCAAGAACGTAACAGACGACAACGATCTGATGATTATCAACCAGAGCGGTATAGTAATCCGACTTGCAGTGGCAGACTGCCGTATAATGGGACGTGCTACTCAAGGTGTCCGCCTCATCAATCTGACCAAGAAGAACGATGTCATCGCCAGCGTATGCAAGGTGATGAGTTCTGAACTCGAAGCATCAGTAGAGGAGGAGAGTCGTTCTGCCTGGGCTAAGAAGAGCGAGGAAATCGAGAATGACAATGTAGGTGCAAAGACTGCAGAAGAGGCTGCCGAGGCAGAAGCTCATCTCGATAACGAAGCTACAGAGTCTGAGGACAATACTGACACAGGGAACGTGGATTTCGAATAAACGAAAAGACGTGTAAAGAATAAATAATAACAACTTTTAAACTCATTAAGAAAAATGAAAAAGTTAATGATTGCAGCTATGATGGTACTATGTGCCACATCAGCTTTCGCTGGAGACAGCGATGCACTCAAGGCAGTACTCAAAGCCAAGACTTATGCAGATGCAAAGGCTTTGGTAGAGCAAAACCTCGGTTCAATGGCTAATGATGCTGAAAAAGCTAAGGCCTACAACTACCTCGTAGAACTCTCTATGAGGCAGTTCAACGACCAGCAGTCTATCATCCAGATGAACCAGATTACAAAGAAGAACGATCCAGTTGACATGGAGGCTATGAACGAGGGTGCTTACAATGCGCTTGTTGCAGCTCAGGAATGCTACAAATACGATCAGCTTCCTAATGCAAAGGGGAAAATTGCGCCTAAGTATGGCAACAATGGAGAGCGCGTATGGAATGCTCGTATCCAGCTCGTAAGTGCAGGTGATGATGCCCGCACCAAGAACAATACAACTTTGGCTTTGAAATACTGGAACGCATGGTTCAATTCTGAGTCTTCACCTTTGTTCAATAAGATTCCTGCTGAAAAGAAGGCAGAACCTTACAAGGAGCAGGTAGCTTTCTTGGGTGCATGGCTTTCTAAGGAGAACAAGGATATGGCACAGGCTTTGAAATATTGTGATGTTGCCATGAACTCTGACGAGTACAAGAAGCAAGCACTCAACATCAAACTCGAAGTTTTGAAGGGTGACTTGAAAACTCATGAGGACTCTTTGAAGTACATCAACAATTTGAAGGATCTTTATGCTAACGATGCCAAGAATGAGATTCTTCTCGACAACCTCAACAGCATGTTCGCTTCTATGAGAATGGACAAGGAGCAGTTGGAATTGCTCGACAATGCACTTGCAGCAGATCCTAACAACTTCGTAGCTCTCGCTGACAAGGGTATGTATTACATTGCTAAGAATGATGCAGACAATGCTATCAAGAATCTGAAGAAGGCTTTGGAGATTAAGCCAGAAAATGGTGCTGTCATGGTTTATCTCGGTGCTTGTTTGAACGTTAAGGCTTCTAATCTTCAGGATCCTAACGGACGCAAGGTAGTTTACCAGGAGGCTATCAAGTACCTCGACAAGGCTAAGGAACTCGATCCAGAAAAGAAGCAGTACAACTGGGGTTACAACCGCTACCAGGCTTATTATGGTCTCTATGGTCCTAATGATCCTAAGACCAAGCAGGCTGAGGCTGATAGCCAGAACTAATTAAAATCTATAAATCCTACAATTATAAAATCATCATATAATCGTAGGATGAAAGAATAAATAAAAGACTTCAAAGGAGGCATTATTTTGTCTTCATTGAAGTCTTTTTTTTTCAAATTAACCTAAAATTATCATCATCACAGTTGTCCAGATTGAATTTTAAAATATCCAAAAGATTCTGGCATTTTAGTCATGATTACTGTTTTATTTAGACAATAACGATTTCGTCTATTTATCATAATTTGTAAATCAGGATGATTTCTTATCCATATTATAATAGGTAACCTTCACAAATTATGGGTTCACCACATTGATAGGATGCCCCTCAATAAAGGCTTTAACATTTGCAGCAACTTGCTTATTCAATCGAGTTCTTGCTTCTAAAGTGGCCCAGGCGATATGAGGAGTAATAAAGGCATTCGGCTCGTTGAAGAGTGGATTGTCCTGAGCTGGCGGTTCCTGTGTCATCACATCTGCGCCATAGGCTCCAAGCTTACCATGATGCAAAGCAGAAGCCACAGCTTCTTCATCAACCAGCGGACCGCGTCCCGTATTAATCAGAATACAGGAAGGTTTCATCTTTTTCAGACTGTCTGTATCGACGAAATGGTAAGTATCATCAGTCAACGGACAATGCAGTGACAAGATATCAGATACAGCTAAAAGTTCATCCTTGCTTACTTTGGTTATCCAATCAGGAAAATCACAGGCATTCTTACTGGTGCAGGCATAAACGTCCATTCCGAAATCACGAGCTATAGTAGCAACTTTCATACCGATATTGCCAAGTCCCATAATTCCCAGGCATTTACCGGACAATTCCATAAGCGGTGTATCCCAATAACAGAAATCCTTATTGTAAGCCCAGCGCTCATTGCGATTTTCGAGCGTGTAATGTTCAACTCTGTTTGTTATTGCCAAAATAAGCGCGAATGTCATTTGTGCAACACTATCAGTACTATATGCAGGAATATTGGTTACGACTACACCATGACGTTTAGCAGCCTCAATATCAACCACATTATAGCCAGTGGCCTGAATACCTATATATTTCAGTTTTGGAAGCAGATCTAAAGTTTCAGAATCAATCTGCACCTTATTAATTAATATAATATCAGCATCTTTAGCACGCTCGATTTTTTCTTCATCTGTTGTACGGGGATAAACAGTAACGTTTCCCAATTGCTCCAAAAGATCCCAATTCAAGTCGCCGGGATTAGAAGCATAACCATCTAAAATTACAATATTCATCATATTCTTCAAATTAATGTTGATTGTTCATAAAATCAATGCAAAAATACACAATTTCAGAGAAACATCAAAGAAAATAAATAAGAAAATTCAATAAGAAAACAACAAATTATAGATTAAAGAAAAACAGAAATATGAAGGAAGAAATACAAAAAAATTCGATAAATAAAACAAAGATAAAACAGGAACTGATTCCTCTCCTACAACATCCTATTATTAAGTTGTAAGCAACATTATGATTAATAGGAAATAGTTTGTATAACAAAAAGTAATAAATAAACCCCTACCGATATTTTATCCTTCTGTCTGGAAATAAAATTCTAAGAAGCAAAACTAATCCCACAATATAACCTATTAAAATCTCTTTCTCATCAATTAAAAAGGAGAACATTTGAAATATCCAAATATTCTCCTTCAAACTATACCAATTATAACAATCGTATTTAATCAAAAATCTAAATACTCCTAATATTCGAAAACTATGCCCATAGATTTGTATGGACATCTAAAAAGCTATTCTTATTGGAAATCATTCAGAATACTACTCCAAACCAAATAAAGCCTTCAGACCACCATCTACACCAGAGAATCCCATAAAGGCCAAACTGAGTAATGATGCGGTAATAAGCACAATAGCCATTCCCTGCATACCCTTAGGAATACGAACCAAAGCCTGCTGCTCACGGATACCAGCAAAAACAATCAGAGCCAGAGCAAAACCCAAAGCTGTAGAGAATGCATAAACAACACTCTCCAAAAGATTGAAATCTTTCTGGATAACCAAGATGGCTACACCAAGCACTGCACAGTTGGTAGTAATCAATGGAAGGAAAATTCCAAGAGCCTGATAAAGTGCAGGGGAAACTTTCTTGAGGATGATCTCAACCATCTGAACCAAGGCTGCAATCACAAGGATAAATGCCAGAGTCTGGAGATATTGCAATCCGAATGGATCGAGTACATACTTCTGAACACACCAAGTTATGATGGTTGCCAAGGTCAAGACAAAGGCGATAGCTCCACCCATACCGATGGCTGTATCAATCTTCTTCGATACGCCCAAAAAAGGACAGATACCGAGGAACTGCGATAAGACGATATTGTTAACGAATATCGCAGAGATAAATATCAATAAATATTCCATAATTTCTATTTCTTAACCTTATTAAATATTGCTATAATGTATCCCAATGTGAGGAATGCACCAGGAGGCAAGATGAATACCAGAATGTTAGTAGTCTCAGGCAACAAGGCAATGCCAAAGATACTGCCTGCTCCTAAAATCTCACGGGCACAACCAAGAAGCGTCAAGGCAAGGGTGAATCCCAAACCGCAACCTACTCCATCTACCAAACTGGACAGAGGCGAGTTCTTTGCTGCAAAACTCTCTGCACGGCCCAAGATGATACAGTTTACGACAATCAGCGGAATATAGATACCCAAAGCCTGGTTGATGCTATCTGGAGCATAAGCACTCATTACCATCTGAAGGATTGTAACAAAAGCTGCAATCACTACGATAAACACAGGAATGCGAACCATATCCGGAGTAATCTTCTTGATACAAGAAATTACAAAGTTGGTACAAATCAGCACTGCCATAGTAGCCAATCCCATAGAGAGACCATTGATGGCGCTGGTTGTTGTAGCCAAGGTAGGACACATACCGAGAAGCAACACGAAGGTTGGATTCTCCTTGATGAGTCCGTTCATCAAAATCTTAACATTACTCATATCGGCTTATCCTTTCTTTTCATTTTGTTCAACTTTTGCTCCATCACCCTCGCCTTCTGCATGCTTGGTAGCACCACTCTCGCCATCTACCTGCTTACCAGAATAAACCTTGTAAGCCTGGTTAATGGCCTTAAGGAAAGCACGGCTGGTGATGGTAGAAGCTGTAATCGCATCTACAGCATTGCCACTCTTATCATCCTTACTTACGTGAAGGTCGCCATCCTTTGGAGTCATACCAATGACACTACCCTTTCCGTCCTTCTGGAACCATGTGGCAGCTTTAGCTCCCAAACCAGGAGTCTCAGAAGCCTGAAGAATGGTATAACCTAAGATCTTACCTTCGGTATCGAAACCAACAAGTACCTTCACATCGCCACCGAAGCCACCGGTTGTACTCTCTACGGCAGCACCCAACTGCTTGCCACTCTTGTCTGAACAATTATGAAGTACAAAAGTAAACTCCTTACCTCCAAACTCCTGCTTCACCTCTTGCGGTTCTGCTACCTGAAGTTGATCAGTACCCATCACGTTCTTGATACCAGCAGCAAGACTCTGTTCTGCCTTTTCAGCAATAGGACCAGAAGTAAGATGATTGATATAAGCAAGAACGGCACCTACGATGAGCGCTACGCCCACCAGAACAAGCACCATGTTCTTCAATGATGATTCTAATTTCTGCATGTCTCAGTCCTCCTTATTTCTTAGCAGGCTTCTCACCGAAGCGCTTTGGTTTAACATATGTGTTAATAAGAGGTGTGAACGCATTCATGATCAGAATGGCGAACGACATACCTTCTGGATAGCTACCCCAGTTGCGGATAATGATGGTCAGAAGACCGATACAAACTCCATAAATGAGCATACCCTTGTGAGTCATTGGAGAGGTAACATAATCAGTTGCCATAAAGATGGCACCGAGCATTAAACCTCCACTTAAAATGACTGCAAATGGATTGGCATAAACAGGGTTAGCCAAGTGCATCAGACCGCTAAATACAAATACGGTAGCGATGATGCTGACAGGAATATGCCAGGTGATAACCTTCTTCCAAAGCATGTAAGCCAAACCAAGCAAGAGAGCGACAGCGCAAACTTCACCAGTAGTACCAGCTCCAAACGTATCGCCAGTTGCTCCGAAAAGCAAACTCAAAGAATCAGGCAACTGATTCAGAAGAGAAGCATCACCAGTCTTGATGGCAGTCTTCATGATCGCCAATGGTGTTGCACCTGTTGTAGCATCAGTATAGCTGAGCATCTGTCCAGCTACTGGCCATGAAGTCATCTGGGCAGGGAAACTGACGAGCAGGAAGCAACGACCTACCAACGCAGGATTGAAAGGATTGTTACCCAAACCGCCGAAAGTCATCTTACCTACACCGATGGCAAACAAGGCACCGATAATAATGATCCAAAGAGGAAGGTTACTTGGCAAGTTCATGCCGAGCAGAAGACCGGTGATAATAGCAGAGCCATCAAGCAAACTGGTCTCCTCCTTTAGGAGATATTTTGTAATTGCCCACTCAAAGAAAACGCAGGCTGCCACTGAGGTAAGCAGTACAACTGCTGAACCCAAGCCAAAGAAATAGATAGAGGCGAGAATAGCAGGCACGAGAGCGATGATCACACCGTACATATTCTTCTCCACGCTCTCATTTCCATGGGCATGTGGCGATAATGAAACGATTAATTTTCCCATTTTATCTTTTAAATTCTTTCGTAAATGAATTTTCTTTAGATTCTTTTCTCAATGAAATTCCTTCTTGATGCGAATGAAATTTCTTCTTGACGTGAATGATTACTTCTTAGCGCTACGAGCTCTGATGATACCCATCACAGCAGCCTTACCATTGATGATATTATCAAGGATAGGACGATGAGAAGGACAAGTAAACTGGCAAGAACCGCAAGCGATACAAGAAGTTACCTCCTCTGCCTCCAGGCGCTCATAATCCTTCACTACGCTCAATGTAGCAAGTAAGTATGGCTCCAATCCCATAGGACAAGCATCCACACACTTGGCACAACGGATACATGGCTGAGCTTTCTTGCGATGAGCATCAGCATCACTCAATACGGTGATTGAGTTAGTACCCTTGGTTACAGGTACATCGAGGCTAATCACGGCCTTACCCATCATCGGACCACCAGCCAACACCTTATTATCTCCCTCTGGCAAACCGCCACAATTTTCAATCATCTGAGAGAATGGAGTTCCCATACGTACGAGGAAATTTCCTGGATTCTTCACCTGCTTACCAGTAACGGTGGTATAGCGTTCGAAGAGAGGTTTATTCTTCATAACTGCCTGATAAACAGCAAAGGCAGTACCTACATTCTGAACTATTGCTCCAACATTGACAGGGATTGCAGGAGGAGCAGGAACCTGACGACGGATAACTGCATCCACCAACTGTTTCTCACCACCTTGAGGATACTTCTTTGCGAGTGGTACTATCTCGATACGAGAATCGCCAGCAGTCTTCTCTTCAAAGAGTTTGATAGCAGCAGGCTTGTTATCTTCGATACCAATGTAACCCTTCTCCACCTTAGCAGCCTTCATCAGGAGATTAAGACCTACGAGAATTTCATCAGCATGCTCCATCATCAGACGATAGTCGGCTGTAATATAAGGTTCACACTCAACACCATTGATAATCACACATTCAGCCTTAGCTCCTGGAGGAGGACAAAGTTTGATGAAAGTAGGGAAACCAGCACCACCCATACCAGTAACACCAGCCACCTTGATGCGATTGACAATCTCCTCTGAAGTCAATTCTGCGTGAGCTTCCAAAGTCTCAAGTTTGTCTGAGCGGTCAATACTCTCCTCCCATTCATCACCTTCTACATTAATAATAATACAAGGCTTACGATAACCTGTAGCATCAATAGACGTATCAACCTTGAATACAGTTCCTGATACAGAGCTGTAAATAGGAGCACTCACGAAACCACCAGCCTCTGCGATGAGAGTACCTACTTTCACCTTGTCACCCTTAGCAACAACTGGTTTAGCAGGAGCACCAATGTGCTGTCCAAGTGGGAAAATAGCCTGCTTAGGGAGAGGAGCTACCTGAGTAGCCATCTCGGCAGTAATTTTATTCTCTTCTGGGTGAACTCCACCAATTCTAAATGTTCTCAAATTCATGATTTAGTCCTCCTTCTTTACTTCTGAAGCCTCTGCCTTTGGAGCTACAACTGGAGCTTCTGCTTTAGGAGCTGCAACTGGAGCATCTGCTTTAGGAGCTGCAACTGGAGCATCTGCCTGAGGAGCAACATCAGCAGCTGGCTTTGCCTTCTTAATTGGGAAATTTACTTTCACGAGTGCACCTGTAGGGCATTCGTCAACACACTTTGTACACATGCGGCACTTGTTGAAGTCAACATAAGCCACGTTGTTTTCGATTGTGATAGCATCGAACTTGCAGACTTTCTGACACTTACCGCATCCGATACAAGCAACACTACAAGCTTTCTTTGCTACAGCACCCTTGTCGTGATTTACGCACTGAACGTAAACACGGCGTCCCTTAGGACCCTTCTTGCGGAGTTCGATGATGTGACGTGGACAAGCCTTAGCACAAGCGCCGCAACCCGTACATTTTTCTTCATCAACCTCAGGAAGGCCTGTTTTTGGATTGATAGCAATCGCACCAAACTGGCAAGCAGCAACACAATCACCACAACCCAGACAGCCGAATCCGCAGCCAGTCTCACCAGCACCACAGGAATTCATAGCTGCACAAGTGTGCAAGCCATCATACTCGGCGATGCGAGGACGATTCTCGCAAGAGCCATTACAACGCACTACAGCCACCTTCGCCTCAGTGTTAGCCACTGCGATACCCAAAAGGTCAGCCACTTTGCCCATCACGTCAGCTCCACCTACAGGACACATCAATCCTTCGATAGAACCGGCATCAGCACCCTTGACAAGGGCAGCTGCCATACCAGAACAACCGGCAAAACCACAACCACCACAATTAGCACCTGGCAGGATTTCTCCCACCTGTCCAAGTCTCGGGTCTTCTTCGACGGCAAATTTCTTGGATACTCCAAAAAGAACCAATGCAGCAACAAGCGCAATGGAACCAAGGACCAAGATTGCAATCACGATAAAATTCATAATTATAATTTGTTTTAGTTATTTATCCGAAATTACTTATTTCAGGTTCATTACTATATGATTATTCTCTTGCTCTTTACTTACTATTCCAAGGTGAACGACAACTTTTCCTTCAGCTTATCCTTCAACAGAAACAGAGCCATATAATAAGGAAAGAGGATTCCCAAAGAAGAAAGTGCAGCAATGCCCTCACCTGCCCCACAGGCTATGACAAGAACCAAAGTTACAACCATCAGGACCAATGGTAATATATAACCATAGATACTTGCCCGAAAGCCAACTGACATATCAGCCACCACTACTACATGATCACCGATTTTGTATTTCGATTGAACGCCAGGTTGGTTTACCTCAATAATCTTCTCTTTTGTCTCAGAAGAATTACAGTGAGAAGCAACCTTGCAGCCACTACAGGCGGAGGATTGTAGAATACGTACTGATATACATTCTCCCCTGATAGCATTGATTATACCAGAATGTTTTATCTTATCGCTCATTTCTTTACTTAATTCATAATGTATGCCATAACTTGCAAGTCAGTCTTTAATACCTACACATTGCAAAGTCGAGATAGCAAACTGTATTTGAATGCAAAGATAATACTTTATTCGGAAACTGCAAAATATTAGTAAAGTTTTTATACGAAAAAGAAGCGTAAACGTTTTCTGTTTATATTTTTTATAAGCAAAAACGAAAACTTTTGCTCATTTTATGGTTTATTACGCTAATTATATGTACTTTTGCAACGGATAGGAAAAATCATACACTATCCATATAATAATTAATTGAAGAATTAACAAACAGCACTGCAGAATGGTAAGTATGATGAGAAAGCGCTGTTAAAATAAACTATGCAATATGACAAAAACGAAGATAGAAATGCTGATATGCATAACATTGAGTCTGAATTCCGCAGGAGTTCAGGCGCAGAAAGGCGTTGAGCATTTCAACATCTCTTTATTCTGTAATACCGACTCCTTAAAAGGGGCCAATCTGAGCATCCTTACAAATGCCATCAAAAAAGATATGCAGGGAGTTCAGATTTCTGCATTAAACAACTTTGCTACCAAAGGAAATGGTATCCAGATAGGTATGCTCAGCAATGCATCCACTTCTACGTTCAAGGGGATCCAGTTGGCTGGAATTTCTAACGTTTCCATGGGAATGAAGCGCGGCATCCAATTGGCGGGAGCAGCCAATATCTGTTCCTCGTCCATGAGGGGAATTCAAACAGCAGTTTATAACTATGCTGATACCCTCAATGGTTCTCAAATAGGATTGTTCAATGCTTGCATCAGCCATCCACGAGGTGTCCAGATTGGCATCATCAACTATAGCAGAGACACGGTGGCTCACAAAATTGGTCTGGTCAATGTTAATCCCAAGACCCGCATTGACTTGCTGAGCTATATCGGAACCTCAACAAAACTGAACATGGCTCTCAGATTCAGAAATCGCAGTACCTATAATATAATAGGTATCGGAACTCATTACATGGGACTCGACAGCAAGTTCTCTGGAGCACTTTTCTATCGCATCGGACAGTATTTTCAACTGAATCCAAAATTCTCTCTGAGCGGCGATTTGGGATATTATCATGTGGAGACTTTTGAAGAACATTCATCAGAAAAGCCAAAAAGACTCTTCTCCCTCCAAGCACGCCTGAACGCAGACTATCAATTAGGCCACTACAGTTCGCTTTTTGCATCAGTAGGTTATGGAGACACCCGATATTACCACCATGCCCAGCACTATCGCAACCGTTTGCTGCTGGAAGGCGGTATTGCATTCAGACTTGTCAGAAATGGGGCTTTGGAAAATCAAAAAAAAGAAGAAAAAGCCAACATCATAGAATCGCTGACCTTAGGCAATAAACAAGCAGACCAATATCTCCCAGCAACCGATAGTCTGATGCAGGTTTATGCAGCCAATGACCCATCCCGCCAGAAGAAACATCCATGGAAAGCTGCGCTTGAAGCTTTTTCCATCAATGTGGGCGTACAATGCTTTGACCAATTTGTGATGAATGAAGATTTTGCAAAAATCTCTCTCCACAGTATCAAGCACAACATCCAGAACGGATTTGTATGGGATAATGACCAATTCTCTACCAACCTGTTTGCTCACCCCTATCATGGAGGTTTGTACTTTAATGCTGCAAGAAGCAACGGCATGAATTTCTGGCAATCCATCCCCTATTCTTTCTGTGGAAGTCTGATGTGGGAGACGACCTGCGAGATAGAACCGCCTGCTATCAATGACCTGATGGCAACAACCATTGGAGGAGTGTGCATCGGTGAGGTCACACACCGCATCAGCAATCTGGTATATGATGACCGCCAGAGAGGATTCAGTCGATTTCTGAGAGAATTTCTTGGAGCCATAGTCTGTCCTATCAAAGAGTTGAACCGTATCATCAGCGGTGATGCCTGGAGAGTAAGGGGCAAATACTATAAATACCATGACTACGAGAAATTACCCGTTGACTTTTCCATTTCTGCAGGTTACCGCTATCTGGCAGATAACAATTCTCTTTTCAGGGGTGAGGGAAATCCATATATCAATCTGAACTTAGTATATGGTGATGCTTTCAAGGAAGAAACGAACAAACCGTTCGATTATTTCACCACGGATCTGACTTTCGGATTGAGCAACAACCAACCGCTCATTACGTCAGTACACTTGTTAGGAAGACTGTGGGGAGCACATGTCATCGAGAAAGATGATTTGAAGGTGCTGTTCGGTATCTTCCAGCACTTCAACTATTATGACTCCCAACCTGTAAAGGACGGAACCAGTGAGGTTCCATACCGCATATCAGAAGCCGCTTCAGTAGGACCAGGAATCTTATGCAGTTATCCTACCATCGGAAATTTGACCAAACTGGAACAGAGCATCTTCATAGACGGCATCATTCTCGGTGGAAGCCTGACCGACTACTATAACATCATAGACAGAGACTACAATATGGGTAGCGGATACAGCGTGAAGATGAATAGTTTCATGGAATTTGGAAAAGTGGGAAGTATCAGACTCGGTGCAGATTACTATCGCATCTTCACATGGAAAGGGTATGAGCAGAAAGACTGGGAAAATACCGACCCACTCTACCTGAACGCTCAGGGCGATAAGGGAAATGCGTCACTGCTTGTTACAAACGCTAAAATGTTCTTCAATCTCTCGAGACATCTGAGTTTTGAAATGGGGGCATCTTATTATCTGAGATATACATATTATTCGTATCATGAAAATGTAAAATCCCGAACTTTTGATCTCAATATCGGGCTACGATACAAGATATAAAAAACAGTTAAAACCTTAAAGGGTATAAAGTATAAAAAAAGGATGCACTAAAAATAAAGAAGATATAAGGATGGCACTATAACAAGAAACAAAAAGGTGCTTTAAAATGAAACATGAAAAAAGGAGATAAGCTCACCGCTTGTCTCCTTTTTTATTTAGAATGAATGTTTCCTTGAAATCATCAAGATTACTACATATTTTCTTAAATACTCAAGACAAACATTTAATTGTTGACACTACCGCCAACAATATCAAGCAATTCATTTGTAATGGCCTGTTGACGACTCTTGTTGTACTGCAAGTTGAGTTCGCGCAAGAGTTCATCGGCATTATCCGTAGCAGTTTGCATAGCCACCATTCGAGCAGCATGTTCGCTGGCTAAGCTATCCAGCAAAGCTGTGAATATCATCAGATGCAAATGCTTAGGAATCAGCACGCTCAGTACAGTATTCAAATCCGGCTCTACGATGAAATCATCATTCAGCGGTTTTGCTTCTGTAGTTTGGCGCTCTTGATCTTCCTGTTTCTTGCGGAGATATTCTTGAGCTTTGGCTGTAGCAATATTGGAAGTCAGATCACGGTCGTTATCTTCACCAATAGCCTCCGTAGAAAGGTCGATTGGCAAAAATGTCTTGCGGGTAAGAATCTGAGAACCAGCACTTTTGAAATGATGATAAATCATTTCTACTCGGTCCAGTTCACCTGCCACATATTTCTTGGCCAGTTCCTTTGCAATAGCAGCGCATTCACTGGAATTTGGCTTTTCAGCAAGCTCTGTAAAATCACCTGCAATATGAAGTCCCAATTTCTGCGCCTTCTCAGCAACCTTTCTACCGATAGGATAAACCGTAATGTCGTCAATGCCTTGAGCTTTATACTCATCCACAGCATGCATCATCATCTTAATGATATTGGAATTGAATCCACCGCAAAGCGAACTATTCGAACTGTAAACCACAAGAGCAACGCGCTTAACCAACTTATGCTCTACTTCCAATTCACATTGAACAGAAGGAGTACTGACTAAGAAACTCTTGAGAATATGTTCCAGCATATTCTCATAAGGTAACATGTTCTGTATAGCAACCTGAGCATGATGCAACTTACTGGATGCCACCATCTTCATAGCACTCGTAATTTTACGGGTGCTATTGACGCTGGCAATACGAGTTTTTATCTCTTTTAATGACGGCATAGGCTATTACACTTTATATTGTCCAGCTACATTTGCCATGGTCTCCTCAACAACCTTGATGCAGTCGTCGGTGAGTTTACCATCTGCCAAAGTTTCTATGACATCAGCGTGCTGGCTGCGCATAGCGTCGAGGAACTGATCCTGACACTCACGAACCTTATCCATAGGCACGTCGTGCATCAAACCATGAACACCACAATAGAGAATAGCCACCTGCTCGCCTACTGGCATAGGGCGATACTGAGGCTGTACCAACAGTTGGTCGTTCTTACGACCACGATCCAAGGTCATCGCTGTCACAGCATCCATATCGCTGGAGAACTTAGAGAAAGCCTCCAACTCACGATACTGAGCCATATCAATCTTCAAGGTACCAGCCACCTTCTTCATACTCTTAATCTGAGCAGAACCACCTACACGGGATACAGAGATACCTACGTTGATAGCTGGACGGAAGCCCTGGTTGAAGAGGTCGGTCTCCAGGAAGATCTGACCATCGGTAATAGAAATTACGTTGGTTGGGATGTATGCTGAAACGTCACCAGCTTGAGTCTCAATGATAGGAAGGGCAGTCAAAGAACCACCACCCTTTACCTTGCCCTTCAGGCACTCTGGCAGGTCGTTCATCTGCTCAGCTACCTCCTGCTGGTCGTTGATACGAGCAGCACGCTCCAACAGACGAGAGTGGAGATAGAATACATCACCAGGGTAAGCCTCACGTCCTGATGGACGGCGGAGAATCAAGGATACCTCACGATAAGCCACAGCCTGCTTACTCAAGTCATCATATACTACGAGGGCTGAGTAACCGCGGTCGCGGAAGTACTCACCGATGGCAGCACCGGCGAATGGTGCGTAATACTGCATGGCTGCAGGATCGGCAGCGGTAGCACTTACGATGATGGTATATGGCAGGGCGCCATGCTCCTTGAGGTTCTGTACCAATGCTGCAACGGTAGATGCTTTCTGACCGATAGCTACATAGATACAATATACAGGCTTGCCAGCCTCATAGAAACTCTTCTGGTTGATGATGGTATCCACTGCGATGGCAGTCTTACCGGTCTGACGGTCGCCGATGATCAACTCACGCTGTCCACGACCGATAGGAATCATGGAATCCACAGCCTTCAAACCTGTCTGCAGAGGCTCCTTCACTGGCTGACGATAGATCACACCAGGAGCCTTACGATCCAGCGGCATCTCGAAAGCGCCGGTGAGATCGATATCACCCAGACCGTCGATAGCCTGACCCAGAGGGTTAACGACACGACCTAAGAAGTTGTCGTTCACGCGGATAGAAGCGATACGGTGAGTACGCTTCACGCTCTGTCCCTCCTTGATGCCAGCAGTAGGACCTAAGAGGACACAACCTACATTGTCTTCCTCCAAGTTCATGACGATGGCCATCGTGCCGTTCTCAAACTCAAGAAGCTCATTAGCCTCTGCATTACGAAGACCATAGATACGAGCTACACCATCACCGACGGTGAGCACAGTACCAACTTCGTCAAACTGCTGAGCGCCATTTACCTCCTGTAGTTGTTGCTGAAGAACTTCAGACACCTCACTTGGTTTAATTTTATCTGACATTGTTATTTAAAATTTAAAATTTGAATTTAGAAATATATGAAGGGAAAAGCACCAGAGTAGTTCACTCTTCGTTTTTCACACTTCACTTATCTCTTACTTTTTAAGCTGTGTCAGAATGTTTGTAAGCTTTGTTTTCACGCTCGCATCCATTCTATAAGTATCATACTCAAGGATGAAGCCACCGATGATTTCAGGGTTCACCTCTGTTTTGAACTCCACAGTACCTTGCGTTCGCTGCTCCACCATCTGGCGCATTTTCTGCTCAGTTTCAGGAGCTACTGCTGTGGCGGTAATCAGCTTACCACGGATGATGTTCTTCTGTTTCCTGTAAAGAGTGATATACGAAGCAGCCATGAATTGCAGGGTGCTCTCCCTATCCTCCTTCAGGACGAGTGCGATGAACTTCTTGCTCAGATCCGATGGGTTCTTACCCAGGGCTGTGGTGAGAAGCGCCTGCTTCTTGTCCTTGGAAAGCATAGGGTTGTCTATCGTAAATCTCAGTTCAGGCACGTCGATGTAGCTCTTGTAGAGCGTCTGCATCTCCTGGTACACCTGATCTTCGAGCTTCATGCCGAGTGCAGCCTTGATGAGGGCACGGGCATAACGCACCGATATTACACCTATATCCATAAGCTTTACTATTTGTTGTCAGAAGAAACCTCGTCCAGCAGTCGATTTATCATATCCATCTGTGCCTTGTCGTCAGAGAGCTTAGCCTTGAGCACCTTCTCTGCAATCTGTACAGAGAGCTCGGCAACCTGTCCACGGATTTCGCGGATGGCATTCTGCTTTTCTGTCTCAATCTGCGCCTTGGCATCAGAGAGCAGACGAGCGCCCTCTTCGCGAGCCTTGTCCTGTGCTTTCTCTACGATGGCATCGCGGGTATCAGCAGCCTCCTTGAGGATGGCAGCCTGCTTCTCGCGAGCTTCCTGCAAGATGGATTCACCTTCTTTTTGGATATTGGCAAGCTTTTCATTGGCTTCGTGAGCTTTACGCAAACTCTCGTCGATGTAGGCCTTTCGGTCGTTCACCATCTTGATGATGGCTGGGAATCCAGCCTTCCAAAGGATAATGAAGACGATGATAAAGACCAACGTCATCCAGAAAAGCAAACCGCTATCAGGAATCAATAAATCCATATATACTGGTTAAAGTTTTACTTAAACGTTTTATTTTAACTAACTCTAGAGAATCACCTTCTTCACCCCATACGTACTAGTTGCAACATTCATAAAAGCCAACCGCATGGGGCGAGAAGAGTGATATTCGTTTATTACATAACGATTGCCAGGATGGCGATGATGACAGCGAAGAACGCAACACCCTCAACCAACGCAGCTGCGATAATCATAGAAGAACGGAGATCGCCCATCTTCTCTGGCTGGCGAGCCATAGCGTCCATAGCCTGGCCACCAATGCGACCGATACCAATACCTGCGCCAATAGCGGCCAAACCTGCACCTACTGCGGCACCCAACTTTGCAATCTCTGCTGCTAATAAAAGTGATAACATAATCTTAATAATTTAAGTTGTTAATATTTTCTTT
>ERZ1034678.507-NODE-507-length-21564-cov-19.162490_pt1 | contig 21564 bp, 30 predicted proteins | sample MGYA00520640_ERZ1034678 | MGnify/ENA primary metagenome ERZ1034678 (study PRJEB33766, sample SAMN09781767) | gut metagenome | biome: gut microbiome | host: Homo sapiens | place: Madagascar | study: EMG produced TPA metagenomics assembly of the PRJNA485056 data...
AATGTTTCTTTTTTCTTGCTAAAAATAACGTACTTGATGTTGAATACAAAACTTTATAAATTTCTTTTGTAGCATTTGTGCTATATTGAATACAATATAAATAAGAGTTGTCTCTTTTTTGTTTTTGAATATTGACTCTCTTAATACCATATGATTCTAAGACATCTAAAATAAATTCAAGAATATTTGATGTAGCAGAGCAAACTTGCCACCTTAAAGCCGTGTAATGTTTTTTGCCATTTGTTTCAATAAAATTAACACTCCCATCACCATCAAAGTATCCTCGAACATAATCAAGCCAATACTTTTTATCAAGTTCAAATGGTGGTTTTAAAATAAAAGTTTTTTGTGGGACAATCGAGTATTTTTTTAACTCATCGCGATGTTCTTTACAAGTCCAAGTTAGTTCAGAATAATCAAACCCTTGCCTTGAAGTAAAATCATGGATTGAATTTTCTATTTCAATTTCTTTTTGAATGCGTTCTAGAATTTCTCTATCAGTTGAAGATAACCCAATACCAATTTCATTTCCTTTTTTAGAAACATACCCGTCCGCAGCTAAAAAACCAATAACCCAAGCCATATTTGGCGATTGAACACTAAAATATTCTTTATTCTTATGCAAAGCTCTGTTTTGATTGCTTTCAATCGCAGCCTCCGCGTATGTTCGTTTTTTGATATTATTATCTTTTAAAATCTGATTTAAAGTAGCTAAAGAAACTTTTGCTTGAGCTTTACAATAATTTAAGCCACGTTTTTGATTAACATAACAGTCTAAAGCAATTTGTTCTTGTTTTTTAGTATAGGGTGTTGGCCCTTTTCTTTTTCGTCCTAAATCATATGCTAACTGTAAAGCTTCTGCATTGGTTCTAATATGAATGTTATTCTCTTTTAAAACTTTTTTTACAGTTCTTAAATTTGTATGCGCTTTTTTTGCGCATTCTGCTTGTCCACATCCACTTTTATATAATTCAATAATTAGCTTATCACGGTTCTCCATCCAGACAACCTTTCTAAATAAATGTTTATTATTCCTATGCGTTGCGCGTGTCAAACTTTTTACAGTAAGACTTCCGCTCTGATTACCATATCTTTATATAAAAGACTTAGGCTTCCAGTTTTTTACTACAATTTAGATAGTCAATATTTAGACTAAATGCCCAAAACTTTAGGCTCACCGTAAAACATAATTGTGTATCCCTCAAGGGAACGACTTACTTTGTGTGGCTCAATAGAAAAAATATCAATTGCCATTCTTTAATTATCCTTTCTGTTTAAATAAAATGCTGAATAAAGGAGGATTTAATGGCTCCTCCTAAACCATTTATTTTATTTAAAAAACAAAGTCGCTATCGTCATCTTCGTCTTCTACTGCTGGAGTTGAAGTTGGAAAACCAGACTTACCATTTTTTGACGCTTGATACTCCTCTTGCTTCTTCTTTACTTCAACAAGATCCTCTTCACGTTTCGCTAGAGCCTTCTTAACGTCCGCACGAGTAATAACTGTCTCATCATCAAACTCCGCGGGTTCAGCTGAAGCCCAAGTTACATCCCAAGCTCGAATAGTGCGAGAGGTTGTTTTAATCATAGGCTCACCAAAAGCACCTTCAATTTCAGTTTCACTTTTAATAATCGTTGAAATAATCTCACCTTGAAGTTCTGTCACCATAGGATTCTTACTAGAAACATCTGCGTTAAGGAAATAATCCATACCAGCTTGACTACGGATTGTAAAACTTACAGGAAGAATATCATTGCGGAAATTGAAGACATAACCTTTTAGTTCTACATAATTTTGAGCATCTTCAACTTCACGTTCTGCGACGTTTGTAATTACCATGTCAACATCAAAGTTTGCGGGGTTATCAGAAATACCACCTGTCATTGTATGAACAAAGCTACCACCAATGCGCTTTGGAGAAGCAAGTTCACCTTCGCGAGTATAAAAATCATTTACTTCAACATTACCAGAAATTCGTACCTTTGTTGCTTCTGGACCAACCTCTTCAAAAGTTTTACCATTCTCGATAATCTCTTGAAGAACTCCATACGTTGCGTTTGGTTTACCAGACTTACCATATGTTTCAGATACATAAGAAAAGTGAACAGGAACTACATTTGTGCCAGACTCATCTGTGGCAACCTGAATCTCGCCATTAATAAATGGTACGCCTGCCTTTGAAATACGCGCTGTTAGCGTATGTGAAAAAACGAATCCTTGAACATTAACATTGTTCTTCCATTTCTCTCGCATAAATTTAATCTCCTTTTTATAAATTGCCTTTGCTCTCATTTACTTATTATATTATATCATTTATTTTTTTAATTGTCAATTTCTTTGCCGTAATAAAATTTAGTACCAGCTATTCGCTCTTTGTAAAAGGCTTTTGAGTATTGATTTCTTTAGTTTTTTATTAGGATTGTGATCTTTCCCATAATAAAAATATGTGCCAGCAACCCTTGCGCCACATTCAGAGCAATATCCATCATGATCGCCTACTGGATAACCGCAAGCATTACAAACATAGCCGTAGGTTCCATCTTTTCTTAGTTTTTCATGCATTCCGACTTCTGGCGGAAGTTTAAGTTTGTTGATTTTCATTATTCGTTATCCTTAATCAAATTGTTTGCAAATTTTTTGAATTTTGAGAATCCACAATCGCCCATAAACTTTTTAAGAAAACAAGTCGTCAATCCTGTATATTTATCGTACTTACAGCCATTAGCGCATTTTACAATTGTTTTAGTTCCATCGCTCCAAATAACAATAGTGTACGGTTGGTTGAAATATACTTTCTTTACATAGTCCTTCATTGATTTCACATTAGTATCGCCAAAAGATATTGAATAATCCACACCGTTATCAGTAGTATAATAAATATTATAGTCAAAATTGTATCCTCGTTTTGGGATGGATACATTTACGAATTCACCGTCTAAACAAATTGGCCTTTTTTCAAATATCATAATTCCCCTTTGTTAAGTTTTCAATACTCAAGTTCTTTACCATTAACTATTAAGCCAGCAACAAACCCGCATTCCGGACATTGGATATCATTATATCCAATCTTTACTTCATCAGCTTTTATATGAATCGTGAATCCGCATGGGCAAAAGACACCATAAGGGTATTTTTTAGATGAGCGCATACTATGATCAGCATACATTTAATTATTCCTAACCTATAATCAATTCAGAATATGTCTTTTTGAAAATGTCAGCTTTGCATGGATAAATCTCTCCGTTTACTCCTTGAATAATATAATCACCAGTTCGTGCTATCATTGTTCCTTCAAGAGTTTTTATCTCGCACCATGCCTCTCCTGTGCTATACTCTCCAAAATTATGAGTGATAATATCATTTTTACTTACTGCATTCCAAAACCAATCCTCAGCTACTAAACCTCTTGCATTAAGTTGAAAGGCTTCAATCATGATTGGTTTCTTTACATACTTCATGTTCTATTCTTCTCCTGTAATAAATTCTGAATAAGGAAGAGTCTTAATCCAATTACAAAAATCAATCCTCCAAGCTGGAAGCCTATGATTTTTACGTTGCTTATACATACTCCGCAATGTTTCATAACTAAAACAATAGTAACGTGTTTGAGTCCAGCTCTCGGGAAGCATTGCTTTTAAAAGCTGATGATAAAGTTCTCTTTCTTCACTTCCTTTTTCCCAACTATTCATTTGTTCCTGGACAGCTTTTAATTCTTCGAGATATTTAGAAAAAGCAACATCAGCTTTCTTATCAATTCCAGAAGGGTAATCAAAATTATCTAAAGAAATATCGTCTTTTCCAAGGGTATGCATTGTTGATTCAGAATTAGCATAAAGACGAGTAGAATAAGTATCCATTTCTTGTAAAAAACCACGCGATTGTTTTACTTCTACGGTAACAATAATTCCACGTAAAAATTTTCTATGTTCTGGACCAGCTTTGATAAGCCTTTTTGCTAAATCATAATCATTTTTTCCAATAACATATTGCATACTGTCTTTGAAAACGCCATTTTCATCTTTCTTCCAAAATTGCTGATATGAACTATCAGCTTTATGATAAGATTTAAGAGGTGCCCGCATCCCAACAATCGCGCCTTTAAATCCACCAATATCAACAGTTTTAAATCCAGTTTTATTTTCCATTTAACTCCTATTGCCATATTGGCTATTGTATCCCCAGGAGACAGAGTTATAAAATTCAATATAGTATTTTTCTTTTTTATTCAAGTCTTCTGCGGGACATTCTTCTAAAACTTCAAAAGTAAAATTCTCTAGTCCGTCTTCTTTCATTGCATCATATAATTTATTATTGGCAGGGCAGTCAATACCAAGTCCACATTTCATATGTTCTTGAAAACGCTTTTTAACATCTTTTGCTTGACCAATATAAACTTTATTATTTAAGATATTGGTTATTTTATAAATACCGCAAACAATGTTATCTCCAATAATAAATTTGAATTTTTCTTTTGCTACTGGAGCAAAGAAAGTTTGCCAAATAAGCATACAAAGAATTCTTTGATTTGTTAGTTTATATTGAATTGAACGTAAAAGTTTAATATCATTTGCGTCTGCTTCTGGAATATTCAACCTATATAGGTCTTTTTCTTCCTTCATTTCTTGTTCTTTTTGTAGTGCTTGAATTACCGCAGATTTTTGTTTCTTTAAAGAGTCAAGTTCTTGATTTATTAATTCAATTTTTTCTTCAATCTCTGCTTTGGTTTGATTATAAGAGCCGTTTAAATCTTGTTCAAGCAAATCATAATGTTCTTGTAAATTTTTTGCTTTTTCTGAATGAAGTTCAGATAAATTATCTAGATGCTCTTTTAATATCTTTTGCTTTTCAGAATATTCTTCATCAAGTTCTTTATTTCTTGAAATCTTATTTTCGTATTCAATTTGCTTCTTTTCATATTTTTCAGCAATAAATCTCGCAGTTTCTTCTTCACGTTCAATTAACCATTTAGTATCTTTTAGCTTTTTACCTTCTTGAATATTGACGCAAAATAAAATCATACAGACTATTGTTAAAATAATAGTAAGTATTTCCATATATAAAAAAATAGTGGGAGCTAAATAGAATAATATTTAACTCCCTTTCCTTTTAACTCTAAGCCTCTTATTCAGGCTTTTCCGCTTGCGGATCTACAGTAGAACCTTCAGCAGTAAGTCGAATAAGTTTACCGTCAAAGCCCTCTACCTCTTCACGCACTACAAACCCCTTCTTTACAAGAGCATTGATAGAACCAGTAATGCTCTTAGTCTTAATGCCTGTTGCTGCGGCAATATCGTTCGCAGTTAGATCAGCACCTAGATTACCTTGCATATAAGTTAGAATTGCTTGAGCGTTGTCAGAAAATAGTTTAGCCATTTGTTTTTCTCCTTTTGTTTCTTTAATATCAACATTTTCTTTTTCTTTATTATACTCTTTATTTTTAAATTTGTCAATAATCTTTTTTAGTATTTTCATAATTCCTTTCTCTAAACCTTTTCAACATATATATATTATATTACTTTTTTTATTATTAGTCAATATCTTTTTATGCAAAAATTTCATCTAATTGACATTCATTAGGATTCTTATCAAATCTCATTTGAATAAAACGAGGGTGCCTGAAAGTCCTGCGCTCTTTATCAATTGACATAGCTTGAATCTCACATACGCTCCCAATATATAATTCAGGTTCTTTTGTCATATGCGCTTTCATTTCATCTGTAAGACCAGATGCTACCCTACCAACGTACACAAGTTCTCCATTTTTATAAGCTCCAACAGATAGAGCATTCTTCCAACCCATATAATAATCTTTTGTTACTGGAATATTGTCTTTATAGTATTTCCAAGTATCAAGTTCTTTACCTGTATATTCTTTCTCTGGATCCAAAAGGTCAAGAATAATAAAATCAAGGCTGTCTACTTGTTCTTTTACTTTGAAATTCCATACAGGGCGTTTACCAGGTAGGTATAGACCAGATTTTAGTTTAATAACACAACCCTCTGACCCATTATCAAGATAGCGTTGAATTGTTTTATACATATCATACCCAGTAAAAGAAGAAGCAATCCGCAACCAATCGGGATTATCACATTCAATATCAATATGTTCACATAAATCACTATAACGATGCTCAAAATCAGTATCAATTAATGACTTACCATTATATCTAATCATGTCATGAACATAATAATGAATAGGATTATCTTTTTGTCTTTCAATTGCTTTTTCTGGCAGCGCTCCCATGATTTTAGTAGTATCATTTGATTTTCCACCAGGCACATAGATTTCACCTATCAAAGTCGTGCCATTAGGTAGTTGTTCAGCCCACTCTTTTATGTGCGGGACATTGGCAATCTTTTCAGAAAGCTCTCCCGTTTTTTTACTAACTGCGCGACTAAAAAGATATACACGTCCGTCATCTGTTTTTTCAAGCTGATAGAATGCTCCGTCTATTTTTTCTTGTCCAATATATTTTTTAGATTCCAATTCCCGCAATAGTTTATCTCCCTCTGGAGCTTTTGAATAAAGCATCGCGGGAATTTGAAAGCTTCCTGGATATAAACTATCGCCCATCATCCATTCCTCCAATAGCAGAATAAAATTCTATTAGCTTATCTTGTTCTTCGTTCATCTTAACTAATGCTAGATAAGCGTCAATAATAACAGGGAGATTACAGTATGAACAATCTACCGCTTGCCAATCTCCATAGTAAGATCGTTGGCATTTTCCGCAAACATCTTCAAAGTCATCTAGACTAAAATATAGATTTCCCTTTTCTGTTTTTAGCATTTTTTACCTTTTCCTCCACGCTTTTGCTTTGTAATATCAGGATTCTGTCCTTTATTAATTACCCTACATTTTACTACTTCATCATCATTTTGTAGGGTAATTCCTTTTACTCCAAGCGATGCCTTACCACTTTCCCGCACTTCTTCTGCGCTAAATCTAATAGTATATTTATTGTTTGTTTCAAGGATAATATCATTTCCGTTTGTCTCTTGAACAGAAATGACTTCTGTGTTTTTAAGTTTTGTAGCTACCATACCATTTAGATTTCTTGTTGTCCCAATATATTCAAATTTTTCAGTTTTCTTTACATAACCATTTTTCATTGCAAATAGAATATATGGACGCTTTTCATCAATTATACTTGAAAATACTCCAATAATTTTTTCATTATTATCTAATTTGATAATAGATCCAATTGCAGTGCCTTTATCCTTTACACCGCAAGACTTAATATCTTTTGCGGAGATACGATAGAATTTTCCAAGGTTCGAAAAGAGGATAACAAAATCTGCTGTAGTAAGCTTGAAACTCTGAAGATTTCCATTTTTATACATTGATACGGGTATACGCTGTAAATATCCAAGAGGATCATAAGTAACAACAACTGATTCAATTACTTCTTCTTTCTTTTGAGTAGCTTTAGATACTTTTACAATATCCTTCTGGATTACTTTAGTGCGACGAGGAGTTCCATATTTTTTAACAAGCTCTTCAAGACGATTCAAAAGAATCTTTTTTTGCTTTTCTTGAGAATTAATAACTTGATTACAAAATTCTGCGAGCTTTTTCTTTTCATCTAATTCTTTATTAATAGAAACACCATCTAATTTTGTAAGTTTAGATAACCGCATTTCTAGAATTGCTTTAGTTTGGTTTTCTGTAAATCCAAAAGCAGAAGATAATCTTTCTTTAGCGTCTTGAGAGTTTTCAGATTCTTTAATAATTAAAATAATTTCATCGATGTGAACAAGTGCTTTAGATAAACCATTGAGAATTTCAATTCTTGTGTTTGCTTCATCTAAATCATATTGATGTTCTCTTTCAATGCACTCAAGATTATGCTTAACGTATACATCAATCGTTTGTTGAAGATTTAAAAGTTCTGGCACTTGATTCACAATACCATTTTGAATAATATTATATTGAGATCTTAATGGAGTGTTGACAAATAATTCATTAACACAATATTCTGCGCTATAATTTTTATCATAAACCACTGTAATACTAACCGCATTTTTATCACTAGAATTATATACGTCATCGATTGAAATAATTTTTTCATTATTTACAGCTACTTTAATTTTACTAATTAAATCTTCAATATAAACTTGGTAAGGGAATTCTGTAAATATAATTTTATTTTCTTTTGGATAAGTCTTATAGTTAGCCTCAATAATAATTTTGCCTCTACCAGTTTTATTGATATTGGCCAAATCATCTTTGTTTACAATAGTTCCACCTGTGGGATAATCAGGATAATAATTGTCTAAATCAAGCTCTCCATCGTTAATATATTTAGTAATTAAATTCGCTGTCTCTTTAAAATTATGAAGCGTCCAATTTTGACTTAGCCCTACGCCAAGTCCAACAGAACCATTCACTAGTAGCCTAGGAAAAACTGCTGGTAATACTTTAGGCCATTGAGCATCCTGTGTATAATTCATAATCATATCACAATTATTTTTATCTACGCCATAAAGAAGACCTTCTTCAGCCAATTTAGAAAGTCTCATTTCAGTATAACGTGAACTACCATAACTTTGTTGCCCACCAATTACATTACCAACAGCTCCCTGGAAATCAATTTCAAGATTATTTTCAATAAACGGTTGAGCCATTCTTACAAGAGTACCATAAGTTGCATCAGCATTATGAGGCCACCATTTTCCAATAACACCAGAAGCTACTTTTGCTGATTTAACGTGTGGCTTGTTGCTTGTATATTTTTGTGTATACATTTCCCAAATTGCGGCTCTCGCGCCCGGTAACATCCCATCTGCAACAGACGGGAAAGCCTTATTCTGGTCAGTATCAATTGCATAAACTAAAAAATTTCTACCAAGTTCTTCAGTCATATCAATTTCATTATTCATAATCTACTTGAACCCCCCAAGGATTTTCGTTAATATAATCAACACGCGGCTGAACAACTTTACCATATAAATCAGTAAATAACATATCAGTTTTTCCAATATCCGAAACTGTTAATTTTTTAATTTTACGAGTTTCTTCATCAAGAAGCGCCTCTGCCAATTGCTCTGGCAGCATTTCCGCTAACCCTTTTGCTCTATGAATTTCTCTAATATTTTTATGCTTCTTTTGAAAATTAGATAATGCTTCTTGATCCGCAAGAAAATAGTAAGTATTATCAGAAAGCGTTGCCCTAAAAAGAGGAGGTTCTGCTGAATATACATATCCTTCGATAATTAGATCAGGACATAGCTGCCACAAAATATTAAATAAAAGATTCTCAATCTCTGCTCCTGGGGCATCTGCGTCACTTGCTGCGATGATTTTACCATAACGTAATTTCTTTTTATCAAAAATCATTTTATGATTATGAGTATCATATTCAAGTCCAAGAGCAGTAATTAAATTATTGATTTCTTTATTCTCTAGAATCTTATCAGGAGAACATTTCTGAAGATTTAACATCATACCTCTAATTGAATAAATCGCTGTTTTTGATGCGTCTCTTTGTGCCACTAATGAACTTGAAGCCGAGAGTCCTTCTACAATCATCAATTCACATTTAGTTCTATCTTTACTAAAACAATCAATTAATGTAGTAGGCATATCAATAAATTTTTTCTTTTTCTTGCCGACTTTATTCTTTACTGCTTCGCGAGCTTTTTTAGCAGCCTCACTTGCCTTACGCGCGAGCAACGCTTTCTCAATAATAATTTTACCATCTTCCGGATTATTATCAAGCCAAACTTCTAAATAATGAGAAAATTTAGAAATAAATTGAGTATCAATTTTTGTTACCGTTGTTTTAATTTGGGCGTCATATTCTACTTGTTCAGCTGTAATATTTGATACAAATACTAATCCCTCTTGTAAACTATTTCCATCAAGATTTTTTTCTTTTTCTTTTAATAGCCCGTTTTCTCTTGCCCAAGAATTTAAAACACGTGTGATGCCAGACTTAATAGTAGTAAAATTTGGACCAGACAAAGTATTGCCACAATTTACATAACAAATTATTTTTGAAGAAGAAGATGTAGTATAAGTCATGCCAAAAGACATTTTTTGTTTTCCGTCTTTAAATTCTCCCAAAATATTGTTTTGTATAATACTAATTGAGTTATCAGTATTTTTATCAAGCATATCAGAAATACCATTTTTATGATGATATTTCTCACCATTTAAGATAATTGTTAGTCCAGGACAAAGACAAGTAATATCGTCACAAAATGTTTTAATTTTATTTAGATTAACGATAGCAGAAGAAAAATATTTATTACTTGGTGTAAAAGCAATAATAGTGCCACTTATATCATTAGGAGTTTTGTTATTCATTTCTCGTTTTACAAATACCCCATCTTCAAACCATACATGTTCTGACTCTCCTCGTCGCCAAGAAAGAATATCCATTTTAGCACTAAGAAAGTTAGTAATTTTTCCGCCTTGACCGTTTTTTCCAATAGAAACACCAGAATAAGTTCCATCTTCCCTAAATTTTCCACTTGTGTTTAATACATCAAATGAGGCTTGAAGAGTTGTTTCATTATCAGAACGTAATTCATTGATAGGAAATCCGCGACCAAAATCCTGAACAGAATAAATATGATTATCATTATCAATTTTTACAATAATCTCATTACCATATCCAATGTTAAATTCATCAATACTATTTCCAAGAATTTCAATCATTAGTTGAGTAGCATCAGAGCAATCTCCAGCATAAACATAAGGACGTAATTGCACATGTTCCCGAGGCGTAATTGATTCAATTTCTAATTTATTTGACATTTATTTTTAACGCCTTTCTAAGATAATCAGTATCTATTTTATTATAATCTAAATAAGAAATTCTTATCAAATTAATATTATTATTTTTACAAAATTCATTTTTAATATTATCTCGATATTGTCTATCTTTCAAAGAATCTTTACACAATTTACATTCTTTAAAATGTTGCTCTCCATCATACTCTATACAAGTATTATAGTTGGGTAAATAAAAATCAAAACGCAAATACATATTGGTTTTTGGATTTTTACATTCTTTAAAGATATATTCTGATTTAAAATCAATATTCATATCAATTAAACAATTTTTTACACATTCTTCTCCAGACGAAAATTTGCATTTTCCGCAACTTCTTACAAAATTTCTTTTTCGTGTCATAAAAGATAACGGTATTTCTTTTATATTCCCACAGTCGCATTTTACTTTACAAACAACTGCGCCATTTACAGAGCGATTATTTGTAAGTTCTATAATTTTCAATTTTCCAAATTTTTGTCCAACATAAGACATTGCTTTTCTAATACGAGAACATTTATCACAATATTTGACATGACCACTAACGAGATTCGTTTTTGTTGTAAATTTATGCCCTCCACAATCACATTTACAATACCATATTACATTTCCATCTTCATCTCTAAAAATTGTTGGACAAATCGGTGTAAGGGTATTAAATTTTTTATTTAAAATACTTAAATCATAGCAAATATCTGGCCTTTTATCTAACATAACTTTAACATTTTGCGAACTTGTTAAAGAGTGTCTACACCCACAGGACTTCACGGCTCCTGAATCTACTCCGTCGAGTCTTGACATAAAACTTTTTCCACAATATGGACAAGCAAACCAGCATTTCCGACGATTCTTAATAATCAACATCACAAATATACCTTATTCCATACTCTCCAACAAACCATCCACTACATAAAACTCTGTGTCTATGTTTATTTTGAATATCAAATACTTTATCATTTGCTTTTGGAAAACAATTATTACCTAAATTATTTACATCTAAAAAACCATCAAAAATTTTTATATTTTCGTTTATAACAATCACCTCTTAAACGCCATATTGATCAATAGCAATCTTAATAAGTTGTTTCATGCTTTTTAGTTCATTAATATCAAAAGTATTAAGCATATCATTAATTTCATCTACTTCTTTTTCACGTTCAAAATAATTGCGGCTATCAGCATAAAGAGAACCTGGAACAATACATGCAATATTCTTTGTTACATGTGAAAAATAAGTATCTCGATAAACATTTACAATAAAAGCAAAGCGGTAAGGAGGCATTCTCTTTGTCATCTTATCTACATCATAAAAAGCGTCTTCAACAAGAACCCAACGCTCATGGTCCGCATCATCGATATTTACATATTCAGGAACTCGATAAATATATTCTTTAGCATCATCCTCATTGCTAAATACAACACCAACATAATTTGATTTCGCCATATTTATTCCTTTCTTTCAATTTATAAATATATTATATCACTTTTAATTCAGTTTGTCAAATAAAAAAGACCATAGGTAAAATTCCTATAGCCTTTAATTTTATTCTTTATTTTTAGCGTCTTTTAAAGCTTCAGCACGAGCACGCACTTTTGCGCGAGTAGTTTGAAGAAAATTAACATAATCATTAAATCCATTTTTTAAGTTATTGCTAAACGCAATTTGATTTTTTGTTTGTCGTTCCATAATTTTTACTTGATGATCTAATTCATCTAATACTTCAATCATTCCAATAGTATAATAATCTTTATCATCATTGAATTTATCGTGAAGGATAGCTTGAAGATGTTTCATACCTTTTAGGCGAGACTGATAATCTTTTGCTTTTGCCTTCTGGATTGCGATGTCACAGCGACGTTCCGCAATTTTTTGCCCATCCCAGGCATTAGGTTCATCATCTGGATTACAACGAGCCGTCTCGCAAAATTCTCCATATTGTGAACTTTTTACAACTCTAGCAATTTTAAAGTCATCACTATAGAAACTCGCAATAATTCTATTATGAGCCATTAAATTTCATCCTTCCACTCACGAGGAAGTTCATTCCAAGTAAAATTGAATTTAGGATTTAGAACGCCTTTTTGAGCAGAAAATTTAGCGTCATCACTTTTAAGTTTAGAACCAACATATGGCTTATTAGCATCAATTGCTTTTTTCACCGCACCTACTGGATCAGTAGAATAATAGTGTCCAAGAAACTCATCGTTTACAGTAACCTTGTATTTAGTAGACATACTTTTTCCTTCCTATTTTAATTCTTCTTTAATACTGCGGGTAATAATGTTATATAAACTATTATCCAATAATTTACTTACGTTTTCATCAAACTTATTTGTTCTATACTTATTATTCATAGCTTCAAAAAGAGTTATTTTTTCTACAATTTCATCCATCATGTATTTCGCTGTTTCTACATCTTCTGGATATTCATTCCTTTTAATACTCATCAAAAAATCTTTATCTTTAGGAATCAGACAATCTTTATATGATTCTTTTCCTGAAACAAATCTTGTAGCAAAATCATAAACTCTATATGCGTGACTTAATTGCTTCCCATCAAATCCATATTTTTCCAGTAGGTCAAGTTTACTAGGATATGGGTGCGTCAAAGCATGTTGCTTTTCAAAAATCATTCCTTTACAACACTTTAGAAAAGAATAAATATTACCATTTGCAATTTCTTCTCGATGTCTTTGGAGTTCCATCCAAACATCTTTATATTTACTATTTACAAGATAATAATCAGTAAAAAATATTTCTACAAAGTTAATGTTTTGTTTGCGGACAATCTTGAAATAATCTCTAATATCTTTTACATCACAATGCTCATCGTTATCCATAATATGAACGTGATTAGGTGGTGTTATATTAAGAACCAAATCTTCTAATTCTGGAATAATCAATAGCTTTGAATCAATATCAGAATTTTCATCAGCCATATCATAATTTTGTGAACCTTGTAAACAGATTACAAACCAGTCGGGGTTTCCCGCGGATACTAAAGCTTCACTAAGATGCTCCTTGAGTCTTGACATAATTTTGGTATCATTCATATTTTTTCCTTTCAACTTATATTTATATTATAACATATAAAATAATATAAGTCAATAAAAAAATAGCCCACAATTAGTGGGCTTTATAAGTATTTAGCAATAAGAAAAGTTCTTTTGAATATAATCTACAATACTTTGATCATTCTCCAAAAGGTGTAAGAACTTGAACACGTCATCGTTAAGTGCGGTTACTAGATGAACGTTGCGGTTATTAGGATTAGCGCATTGAGTCTTGTAATTTCCAAGATCAAAAGAATAGCACTTAGCATCGCCATATTCTTTGCAATAATCATTATAATTCGCGGGTCCATCTGCCATTTTAGTATACCACCACTGATGACGATCTTCTTTCATAATTTGCATATCACTAACGATAAAGATGCGATCATACTTTTTATCTAATTCAACAAACGCTGCTCCAATGTATGTACCATAACCGCATTTATCTTCCTCACACATATTACTGATAATATTAAAAATATTATCAATTTTATTGTAAGAGCAAAGCTTTGCGTTAGTGCCAAATTTCACAAAATCGCAATCTTGAGAAATATAAAGCGCGGCAGCATAACAAGCACCAACTTCTTTAATAGTAATATTACTACGAGAAGAAATTCTATTTTCCATTGAACCAGAAATATCAAGCATAATCACAGATTTTCCATCAAATTTTTCCATATTTCCGCAAGCAATTCTAAACGCTTTGTCAAGTGCCTCGTCAATCGTGAAAGGATGAACCTTCATATTCTTATACGCACAATAAATTTTATATGGAAAAACTAAAGATTTTTTAATACTTACTTCGTCAGTAAGTTTACTAACAATTTTATCTTCGACTAAAAGACGATCGTCAATTTCAAGAATAGACATTGCATTCAAAATATTGTTAAGATTGCTGATAAAAGCAAGATAACCAAGTTTATCTTCTTTTACAAGACGAATCCATTCTTCAGCTCGTTCAATATCTGTTTTTGCGGTAGAGATTTTAACCTCCCAGGTATCTGGAGACTCGATTTCACCCTTCATAAAATTATTCACATTAGAACTCTTGGCATGAGTAATATTAATAAGATCATACATATTATATTCTTTACCAAGCATCTTATATTTTCCAAGTTGATATTCATTGAGCTTAGCAAGATAATCTCCACAGCCGCGTACAGCAGCATGAGAACGCTTTTGCCCCATCATATCAATCGCGCCAAAAATCTCTGATACATCATCTGGACGATGACAAAAGTTACGATAGTAAGCTCGCTTATTATCAAATTTTTCATCATTTAGATAGCTTGCGATTAATTGAGAGGCAGATCGCATCCCAAGTTCATTGCGGGCAAAGACAGAAGTTTTTGCGAGAAATTCATTTCCAAGTTGATTTTTGACTTCTGTAGTTAAATCAAGAAAGCGCTCCATTCTTTCTTGCCGAGACTCATAAAATCCATCTTCAATGAAAGAAGAAAAAAGATTATTAAGATAATCTTCGACAAGATTCTTATTATAGACGCTTCCGCCTTCATAAGAAACAGCCTTATTGTTTTCTTTTTTTACGTTGAATTTACTCATTAAACACACACCTTTCACGGAAACATTGTACGCAAGAGAAGAGGGTATCATATCTAAAACAGAAAGGAAAGTATATTTTAAAATTTGAAGTATCTCGCGTACTCATCACGTATATTATATAGGAAGAGGAAAAAATGAAAAAAGTATAATTTGTGGTTTCATTAAATATATATGAAGTAACTTTTTTCTCATCACTCTATTCTCCTATTTAGAAAACATAAGGAAAAATTATAGAACCTATTTGCTACCAAAGCTAAAAATGGATTTGAACCATTACAATTATCAATCATATGAAGTAAGATTCTATTCATCACATATGTTTTCTAAAAAAAAGAATATTATTATTCTCCTGTTTAGAGAACGCAAGGAAAAGCATAGAATCTAAAATATAATTGATTCATCAATAGTCAGAATCATTTATGGACGAAGGAAGTATAAAATTATGAAGTAAGATTCTATTCGTCACTTGCGCTCTCTAAAGAGGAGAATATTGCTATTCTCCCTCAAAGAAAGTTGTAAAGCGTTCTTCTTCTTCAGCTTGCTCACGTTTCTCTTGTTTTTCTTTGCGTTTTTGTCGAATAACGTCTTTATTAGTCTGTTTGTTTTGAGTCTTTTGCTTTTTGTGAGAAGAAGTTTTCTTTACAAAAAAGTCTGTTTCTTCATCGTCTAGAAACTCGTCTTCATAGACGGATGGATCAATATACATTTTCTACCTTTCTTTTTCTTTTATTATAACAAAATATTTTTATTTTGTCAAATTGTACTATTGGTAGGCGTGGAAGAATTCGAATCTTCACTGAACTGGGTTTGAGCCAGCGTCCTCTGCCAATTGGGATACACGCCCGTTATATATTATCCCATTCTTTATCAGAATATTTTTTATATCTATGGTAAGGGCGGAGGGATTTGAACCCTCAAGCTAAAAGCATAAGTTTCTAAAACTTACGTGTATGCCAATTCCACCACACCCCTATCTATCTATGCCCAAGTGCGCGGGACTTGAACCCGCATCCTCTGACCAGTGAAGTCCTCCCTCCCATTGGGCGACCACTTGGGCTTTCAAATGTTATTCACTGCCATTTGAACATATCTATTATAACAAAATATTTTTATTTTGTCAAATACTTTTTTGGCGGAGTATACAGGATTTGAACCTGTACTGGAGCTATAAACTCCAGGAGGGATTAGCAATCCCATGCGATACCATTACGCCAATACTCCATTTGGAGGAAGGACTGGGATTCGAACCCAGGGATCCTCTCGGATCGACGGTTTTCAGGACCGTTGCATTCATCCACTCTGCCAGCCTTCCCTTTTTTATCTCATTATTAGTTTTAAACAGTCTATACCACGTGAAGGTTATGAGAAACATAGACCAGCGTCTAACGGGATTCGAACCCGCTCCCACAGCTTGGAAGACTGTCATGCTACCATTGAACACCATAGACGCATATATGGTGGAGACACCTGGACTCGAACCAGGGAACCCAGAAGGAACTGATTTACAGTCAGTCGCAGTTGCCGCTGTGCCATATCTCCATTTATGGTAGGAGGACGGAGAGTCGAACTCCGATCTTGCGATTATAAGTCACATGCCCTAACCATTGTGCGATCCTCCCATTTGGAGCCTCTATCGTGAGTCGAACACGAATGGCCAGTTTAGAAGACTGGAGCATTATCCATTATGCTATAGAGGCAAAGCAAAGATTTTACTTTTTCAAAGAAAACTTTAAAAAGAAATAGCAATTTTTTTAGCTGTAAACTGCAAACTGTAAGTTTTTCATTAAAACGATTGCGCGCCTTCATTTCTTTTACTGTACTAAAAGCCGTTTAGGTGCTCCACTTACTTGAACCCCTGCGCCCCATGCGGATTTATCTCAATTAAATATCATACAGAATATTTAATCCAGGATTGACCAAACCCATAGAGGTAGCTCTTATACAGAGCATTAGCTTTAGCATAACCTCTGACGTCTATATTATAAACAATTACTTAAAAACGTAATAATTATTACATTTAGGACTACTACAATACATAATATTGGTATCAGCAGGATGAATCATAGGCTCACCACATCGCTTACAAGAAAATTGCTTCTCTCGGCGCTGCCGTTGTTTACCCTTTTTCTCCACGCCCGCAGCCTTGAAAGCTTTCTCCATCTGATTTCCTTGAAGAATCATTAGATTTCCTTTCTTCTATCTCTTCATTTGATATTTATATTATATCATAAAATTTTTCTATTGTCAAATCTTTTCTAATCTAAATTTTGAATTAAATGAACAAACACTTTTTTATTCATTCGAATAGCATATCTAATCGTATATGCAGTGCCAGATGATTTTCCATCCCAAAAAGCGATAACAACATCAGAAAAATCTACCATATCTTTATCTCGCTCTAATGGAGCTTTCTTACCAAATAATTTATAGTTAGGTAAATAAGCAACAAAATCTATGTTATGATTTTTAGCCCATTTTTCAGCAATTAAGTCAACCCCATTAGCACCACCAGATACAATTTTTCCAGGAGAAGAAGATCTGATATACCTAGAAATATTCAATATGTCAATTGATCTTGATCCACATATACATACAACAGGTTTATTGATAATAAATGCGGGATTATACGTTTCTTTTATCAAACTTGCGCCTCAATAACTTTAATAGAAGTCATTGGAATAGTAAAGAATCTTTCATCTTCTGTCCCATTATACATACCAACACATTCAATCCAATTTCCTGATTCAAGAATGGTATAGCTATCGCATACAATAAATTGATTTTTACAATTTAAAACGATATAAACTTTTTCTTTATTATCCATAAGTTAGTACAACTCCTCCATAGCAAAACCGCCATCCGTAGTATAATAAATCTTTCTAATTCCCTTATCCCGCAAAGCATTCATACACGCTTCACAAGGACGAGCAAGACCAATTTGAAGCCTTTTACCAGGACTAATACGATAAATATATACCTTACATTTAGAATAATCAAGATTCAAGTCAACACACTTAGGAATGTTTACAAGACAAGACATTTCCGCGTGAATTGAATCATTGATCATCTTAGAGCTTCTATTGAAATGTCGATACTTTTTATTATACTTTTTCTGCATAGGATGACTCTTATGACTATTACAACCAGTAGAAATTACTCTACCTTTATAAACAATTACAGCTCCAAGATGAAAGTTATCAAAAGTTGATTCTTGCGCAATCTTGCGGGCCATATCAAAATATTCATAATCTCGCTTTGTCAGATGACTGCTCATTTCTTTTTATCTCCTTTTCATTTGATAATTATATTATACCAAATGAAAAAGATTTAGTCAAGAATATTTTTATCACTATTTATCATCTTTTTTAGACTATCAATAATATTATATTTTTTCATAAAACCAATGAAGCTATCTGTTGAACGAGTGCCATTGACATATTGTTTTGAAGTATTTTCATAATCACAAAAATGAATATAAAACGGCGCGTTATCAGCTTTTTCTTCATACCTTTTCCGCAAATCAAATTCATTATAAGTATGAGAGTAATCTGGAGTTCCCTTATAATATTCACTGTATGGATTCTGTGCGTTGTATCCTCTTTGCGGAGAATATACAGCATACTCATCCATTTTTAGATAGTCTTCAACGCCCATATGATAATGCTCTGGTCCCCAGTAGTTCCACCTATTCATTCCTTCTGGAGAAAGATAACATTTTTTAATCTTCTTATATTCTTGAATAGGAATGCCGCAACAAATTACCAGAAGGATTCCATCTTCTTTATATCTAAACTCAAACACTGGATTATCAAATTTAATAACGTAACGAGACATTTTAGCATTGTTCATCAAAGAATTAATATCTTGATAGTAAATGATTTCAATACCATTATTATCTTTATAGACAGTCTCTAACATTTAATCTCCTAATTAAAATAACGTCTATTATATTCAGCCATGATAACAGCTGAAGCACAAGCAACATTTAATGACCGCACAGAACCACGTTGATGAATATAAATCATTTCATCACACAATTCAATTGCTTCTGGAGGGCAACCTTCTCCCTCATTTCCAATAACAAAAGCTGATTTTTCAGGCATATAAGCATCTAAATAAGAAACAGGATTATAATCTTTAATGTTATCAACAGCAAATACTGTATATCCTTCATCGTGAAGTTTATCAATTACTTCTTTGAAGGTATCCGAATGATAAACTGTTTCATAATGATGTTGCCCTGCCCCGCTTCGTTTATCAATTCGCCTGCGTCCTACAACATAAACCTCTTTACCAAGAAAGGCATTGTTATTTCTAATTACAGAACCAATATTAATATTATAATCAAGATTCTCGCAAACAAAAACCATATCACTTCTATGTTTCTGGAGGTCTGCCCTGACCTCTTCAGCAGTCCACATCTTAAATCTTTCAATTACATTTTCTTTTCCAGAAGGGCATTTATTTTGTCCGTAAGAATATTGAGTAATCATTAGTATAATTCCTTTTTCCAAGACTTATCTTTGCGGTTATACTTCTTTTTATTCTTATGCGCTCCGCAACGAGAAGCAGGATAATATTTAGGCATTTTCAATAAAGTATTTTCAATTGAAGTAAGAACTACAATTTTTTCATTTTTCATTATTTAGCATCCTATCTAATGCTTGCTCGGTTTTATCATCTTCATAATAAAAAAGAAGCGCTTCACTTGTAATATAATTGACAATAAATTGTCCAAGTCGTTGGTCTGGAACAATCTTCCAAGCTTTTTTTAGCTTATCACAAATAACATTAATTCTATTAATATCTCTCATATATAACATTTCCTCTCTTTCAATATATATATTATATCATATAAAAAAATGGCTGACAAATACTTTTTATTCATCAGCTATAAAAGACTATTCAGAAGCCTTAAAATTATAAATAGGATAAAGATGGTCAATTACAAGACAAGTGTCTTTAATTGCTTCTTCAATTTCAGAAGCATCCTTATAAGCTCCAGGAGCTTCATCAATAGTAGAACTATTCACACACGTAGTATAAACATCAATCATCTTTTCCTTATAATTATCAAGATTTAAATTCTTGCGGGCTTCGGCACGAGACATGATACGACCAGCGCCGTGCGGAGCAGAGCAATTCCAATCTTCATTTCCTCTTCCAATAGCCAAAAGAATTCCATCGTGCATATTCAAAGGAATAATACACAACTTTCCAGCAGAAGCATCAATAGCACCCTTGCGGATATAGCCTTCTTTTGTATCTACGTAATTATGAATACAAGAATAAGTTTCAGTAATACGAAGATCGTCATAACCCTTTTCCCGCATTCCACTAATAATGTTTTGCGTAATGATACGATGATTATTATATGACCATGAATTACAAAAATCCATATCATTTAGATAATCTTCCATATCTTGACCTTCAAGATAGCACAAATCATCCGCGGGTTCAAGAGAAATATTATAATTACGCTCATCAAGAAGGTTTTGAATATCATTGGTATATCCCGAATGTTTGCGGTTAGAGATTATTCCATTATAAAAATCCTTAATGTGGGCAATACGCTTATCTTTTGCTTCAATAGCCTTCTTCTGGTAATAATTACACACTTGAAGACCGAGATTACGAGATCCGCAATGTACAGACAGCATGACAGACTTGTGATTAAAGGAAGCATCAAGTTCCAAATAGTGATTGCCTCCACCGAGAGTTCCTAAAGAACGCTCAAAGTATTCAACTCTATCAACAATAGCATCATAACAACGAAGTTGAGTGTAATCAATCCCGCTATCTACTGGATTATCATGAACCTTCCTTCCAGAAGGAACATAATTATGAATAACTTCGTCAATGTCCCGCAAGAAATCATCAGTAATATCGTCACGCTTTATATTCAATTCAGCCAAAGAAACACGACAAGCAATATCTACACCAACAATATTAGGCACAATCTTATCAGAATACTTAATGGTGGTTCCAACTACGCAACCCTTTCCTGCATGTCCATCGGGCATAATGCGGATCCTATTATTCTTAAACGCTTCAGAATTGGCAATCTCGTTAATCTGCTCTTCCATCTGCGGAGTAGAGTTCAACGCATAGTTCTTAACCTTAATATCCACTACGTTTCCTTTCTTTTCTTTCTTTCAATATAT
>ERZ1034678.526-NODE-526-length-21040-cov-25.300214_pt1 | contig 21040 bp, 15 predicted proteins | sample MGYA00520640_ERZ1034678 | MGnify/ENA primary metagenome ERZ1034678 (study PRJEB33766, sample SAMN09781767) | gut metagenome | biome: gut microbiome | host: Homo sapiens | place: Madagascar | study: EMG produced TPA metagenomics assembly of the PRJNA485056 data...
AAAAAGCAACTAACGCGGTGAATTCACCTTAACTTAACAGCATTGCCCGAAGGGGCGGATAGGGTGACTATGGTACGAAAGATAGCTGGGATGAGGATAGGAAGCTGCTGATTAAGGGAAAAAACTAATCATTTACAGGGTTCAAGGTTCAGGGTTGAGGTGGCGGCTTCGCCGCCTTTTTTTATTGGAGCGATGCCCGGAAGTGGTATTTAAGTCACTAGTCACTCCATAATACGAAGGAAAGGATCAGCTCTCATGCGTGGTATGAGATCCTTCGACTCAGTCCTCACCTGTTCTGGCTGGGGGTTTTCACACATAGGGGGGCTTCGCTCAGTATGACGGTACGGAAGAGTGGGTAGCTTCGTAGACATGAATGCGGAATTGGTATAAATACATCGAAATTTGACAATATAACCGGGGGGGGTACACTGTCGCTAGGAGTATCGGAATATGGGATTTGAGGGTGTTATTGTTAATTGTGATATAAGAAAGGAAGGAATCGATTTATGATTAGCAGGAAATTGGCTAGAAAAGTCTTATGTGGATTGTTAGCAGTTGGCTGCGCAAGTGTGACTGGGGGTGCTTTTGCAGGTTCTGTTATTGGGGATGTTACTATTGATAACATCAAAACAACTCCGACAGCATCAACTGGTACATTTAGCATTGGTAGTGATTCTTCAAGCAATGTTAGTATTGAAAATACGGGTAGTGCAATTGGTAGCAGTGACAGCGATTATAACGGAAGTATTTTGGGAAATGAAATCAAACTGACCTCTCAAAATGGTTGCGGCGCTATAGCAAATACTGGTGCCCATTTGACGATTGGGAATGACAAAACAGATAAGATAACGATCACGTCTGGTGATGACGGAATTAGGGCGATTCAGGGATATGTTTCTTTAAATGCAAACGAAGTTAGCATTGATTGTAAAGCCGAGGCAGGAAGTGCTGCAATTTGGTTACAGAATAATACGCAGGATAAAGATGCCCCTGTAAATCCAGCCTCCGTCACTATTAAAGCTGAAAAAATTGATTTAAGAGGGAATGAGTTTGGGGTAGTTGCTTATTCTAATGGACAGTTGACATTGAATGGAGATACAACGATTACAGGTAAGAATGCACTGGATGTACGCGGTCACTCCACGACGAATATCAATACAGACGGAAAGCACTCCACCGTATTGAATGGGGATATCGTTTTTGAAACACCTGCTACACCGCAAGATAATCACAGTAGCGGGAATATTATTGATGCCAATGTAAATGTGAACTTGACGGGCAAAGGCTCTTCTTGGACAGGCTGCGCTTATCAGGAGTATAAAACGAATGATGCTGACAGTGAATACAAGCATGTCATCGAAATGGATACTCAGCCATATCAAGGTAATGTCACCGGATTTAAGCTCACCATGGCTGACGGTGCTTCGTGGAACATGACGGGCGACAGCTTTGTCAATGATGTCAATGCTTCGAGTGACAGCGTGATCCATGTCGGAAGCAAGGTCACGAAGGCGAATATGCAGAACGTGAAGCTCGACAAGGCGACCATCGACCTTGCGGGCGATCATCAGACGGTCAATGTCACGGATACGCTCTCAGGCAATGGCACGATCGCGACGAACAGCCTCAATAATAAGCTCACGGCAGCGGATGCGGCGGATGCTGATATAACGGTCAAGGGGTCTGGCGATATCGCAGACCAGATCGCAGGCGACAGCGCGGTTGCACAGAAGCTGGCTGGTGTAGCTGTCAATGAAGAGGGCAAATCTATCGCAAAGAGTCTCAAGACGGATGCCGGTGTGATCGCAGGGGCGTATTCCGCACAGGTGGATGAAAACGGCAAGGTCTTCAATGAAGTGAAATCTCAGAACAAGACGAACCTTTCCATCAGCAAGCTCGGCGCACTTTCTCTCATGACCTGGCGTCAGGAAAACAATGATATGAACAAGCGTCTTGGCGAGATCCGTGACAGCCAGGGCGAGCAGGGCATCTGGGCACGCATGAGTCGCGGCGAAGCTAAGTATGGCGCGCAGGGCGTGAAGAACCAGTACAATTACTATCAGCTGGGCTATGACCACAAGATCGCGGATGACTGGATCTTGGGCGGTGCTTTCACCTATACCGATGGCGAAAACAATCTGGTCGGCGGCAGCGGTACGAATAAGAATACGGGCTTTGCTGTGTATGGCAGCAACCTGCGCGATGATGGCAGCTTCATCGATCTCATCGCCAAGTATGCTCACATGAAGAATGATTTCGATACCATCGGTGGCGTCGGTATCGGCGAGTACAGCACGAATGGGTATGCGCTGTCTGCGGAATATGGCAAGCGTTTCCAGCAGGATGGCTTCTGGATCGAACCGCAGGCTGAGCTGACCTATGGCAAGGTCTCTTCGGCAGATTTCACGACCTCGGAAGGGGCGAAGGTTCATCAGGACAGTCTGGACAGCCTTGTCGGCCGTCTCGGATTCTCGCTGGGCAAGGATGTCAAAGCGGGCAATGTCTATGTCCGCGCGTCCTACCTCTACGATTTCAAGGGCGATGTGGCTATGCGCATGAGCAATGGCGTGGCTTCTGATACCTATGATCAGGATCTCGGCGGCAGCTGGTGGGAATTCGGCGTCGGTACGAATCTGAATTTCGGTAAGGATATGCATTTCTACTTCGATGTGGAAAGAACGGAAGGCGGGAAGGTCGATACCCCGTGGCAGTGGAATGCGGGTGTCCGTCTCTCTTTCTAATGAAAATGAAATAGGATGATGATATGGAGGTCGCTCCTTCTATGTCTTGCGTGTCATCATGATCTTTCACAAAAAGCATCAGCCTTTATGGGCTGGTGCTTTTTCTGCGATCGGGCGATGTCCTCCCGTTTCGTTCTTGCCGTGGGATTTCATCCGTGTTTCTCTAGCTTTTTCATCCATTGTTGTATACAATAAAAGCAGTGAATGCCACTGCTTTTTCTGGCGCGGCATTTTGATTTTATGATAAAAAGTCCGATCGTAGGAGTGATAGTATGACAAACAGGCACTGGCTGAAGCGCGAGGTGCCCGCATGGGTGAAAGAGAAGCTCATCAGTGAAGAAGAGGGGAAGGTGCTGCTGGCCCGGTACCGGAAGGGGAAACCGGGGCCGTACAAGGAGGCCTTCTTTGTGATGGCGCTGGTCTGCCTTCTGGGCGGACTGGGATTTTTGGGAGCAGGGCTGTGGAATGGGCTCACGCAGGATGAGCGGTTTCTGCTGGCACTCGTTCCTTTGCTGGTCTCGCTTCTTTTCGTGGCCACCATGGTGCTGCTGGATCGGAGGATCCCGGATGATCCGGTCGCAGTCAAGGGGGCAGCGATGCCCTTTGGTGCATCGGGGGTGCTCGATGAGGTGTCAGACTCGGCAGGGAGTCTGGAAAGGGCGCAGCGCATCGGCAAAAAAGCGCAACTCTGGGGAGCGCTCATGGAAGAGGAGCATCTGGAGCCGGCGAAGACGTGGCATCACCGTATGCCTGTCTTCCTGCGCGAGTCGGCTGCTGCCTTCCATGGTGTGAGCATTCTCGCTGCTTTCTGGATGGTGGCGGATTCTTTCAAACTGACGGATGATCTCTACGTGGGTCTTTCGCTTTGCGGTTTGCTGCTTTTGGTGCTGACGCTCGTGACAAGCTCGGCGGCGTCCGGCATCTTGTATATGATCGTGTCTGTGGGGATCTTCTATACGGCACCGGTGCGCGGCTGGCCGGAGTTCCTTTCATGGATTTACATGCTGACGGCGCTCGTGATGCTGGCGCATCTGCTGCGGGAGCGTCGTGACCGCGCTGTCGTGTGCTTCTCCTGGGTCTGGGCGGTCGGTATTCTCCTTTTGATCTTTTGGTCGGCGGGAAATATGCTGTGGCAGACGCTTTTCTTTTCGCTTGCGGCGTCGCTCACATGGATGGCGGGAGGAGCTTTCCGCTCATATGGCGTAGGTGCGGCAGCGCTCCGCTTCTTCGGTGGGATCGCGGTCTTTGCGGTGCTGCTCGAAGGCTCGTATGGGGCAGTCTGGGCAGATGTGTCGGGGAGCTACGCACTGTGGATACTTTTCCTGCTCTTCCTTGCTGCGGATGCGGTGCTTATCGTGCGTATGGCGGTCAAGAAGGAGTGGCTCTCGATCCTTGCGGGACTTACACCTTTCATCATGGCGGTCTCGGCGATGATCGCGATCTTCGAATCCTCCGGGGCGCTCTCTGCGACGGTGGTCTCTATTTTCTGCGCGATCCTTTCGGTCGCAGTCATTGCCCGCGGCGTGCAGATGGATCGTCCGATGCAGCGCTGGGGCGGTGTCGCGCTCCTGGCGGCGGACGGCGTGATCCGTGTGATGGATTCCGCACTGTCGCTCTCTGAGCGTGGGCTCTTTTTCCTGATGGTCGGATTGCTCTCCGGCGTGGTCTGCTTCCTGCTGTACCTGCCTGCGAAGAAGAAACGAAAAACGGTTCCCGCAGAGGAAGGAAAGGAGGACGATCATGCTGAATAAGAAGCTGTCTCTCATTCTCCTTGCGGCGGCGGCAGTCGTAGAGCTTACGAGCCTTGTCTGGATCCGCGGCGAATATCGCAGTACGATGATCGATGGGGCGGAGTATCAGGTCCCTGCGGCGATCGATTTCAAGGGGGATTTCTATGAAAGAAATTATCTTCCCGTGACAGTGCCTCTCACCGAAGCTCCGTGGCACGGGGAGAAAGCACCGGAGAAGGGAGAGGAGATCTACCTCGCGCTCACCAGAAATGCCGATGGTATGATGGAGATCACCGGGGCGCAGGATACCCGTCCCGGTGGGGACTACCTCATCACTCGCGTACTGTCGTACATCGACGGCATGGTGCATTTCCATTTCCCTGCCGACAGGATGTACATGTCGCCTGAGCAGCTTGCGAAGCTCTCGATCGTCGAGCTCTCTGAACGCGTACAGGTGAAGAATGAACAAAAGAAGACCACGGAGACTCATATGAAAAATGAGCTCTCGGCACTGATCCATATCAAGGATGGCCGCGCAGTCATTGCGAAGGTCCTCGCCAATGGCTCGCCCGTCGAGCAGACCTTCACCACGGTCGGGAAAAATATCAATGTGACCTATGCGAAAAGCGCTAAAGAACGAGATCAGTATAGTACGAGGATCAATAAAGAAGAGAAAACGCAGTGAGACTGAGAGACTGAGAGACTGGGAGACTAGGAGACATCAGACTTTAGACTTCAGACTTCAGACTCATGCTTTCGGACTTGGCGGGCGCTCGGTCTACCGTTTTCTCGTCTTCGAGTCTCATTTATGATCGTTACCAAGGAGGTCATCTATGTACATCATCCTTATGCGTCACGGCGAAGCAGAGCCGGAGACAGAAGATATCGCCAATAAAAATCGTTCCCTGACGCCGAAGGGCATGCGTCAGGCACGAAAAAGTGCGCGCATCCTCAGCAAATTTCTGAAGGACAATCCCATCCGTATCTTTACAAGCCCCTACCAGCGCACGCGCCAGACGGCGGGGATCCTCGCCGAAGAGTGCTTTGCTGAGGAGATCCATACCGCCGAAGAGCTTCTCTCCTCGAACTGGCAGATGGTGCTGAATCATCTGATCTCCGACGGCAGTCCCATCGCGCTCGTATCCCACCATCCCTTCCTGCAGTCCTACCTGCTCTCCTCCTGCAGTGCGGCAGTGAAATTTGATCTCGCCGGTATCGCTGTCATCGATTACGACCTCCGATGGCGGCAGGGGAAACTCGTCGGCTACTTTACACCGTCGCTGAAACTGATGAAGAAAGAGTGACTAGTGGCTAGTGGCTGGTGGCTAGTGGCTGGTGACTGGTGACTAGGGATTAGGGACTAGGGACTAGGATATTCCTCCCATCTGACTAGGTCCTTGGAGAAGGGCCGCGCCAAGGCGCAGGATAGAGTGCCTCGAAGAGGCACAATTCGCTGCAGCGGTATAAAAGTCCATGTGAGATAATCCCCCGCGAGTAGGCCCTTGGAGAAGGGCCGCGCCAAAGGCGCAGGATAGAGTGCCTCGAAGAGGCACAACTCGCCGCAGCGGTATAAAAGTCCATGTGAGATAATCCCTCTCGAGTAGGCCCTTGGAGAAGGGCCGCGCCAAAGGCGCAGGATGGAGTGCCTCGAAGAGGCACAATTCGTCGTAGCGGCATGAAAGCCTATGTGAGATAATCCCCGCGTGCAGGCCCTTGGAGAAGGGCCGCGCCAAAGGCGCAGGATAGAGTGCCTCGAAGAGGCACAATTCGCTGCAGCGGCATGAAAGCCTATGTGAGATAATCCCCTGCGAGTAGGCCCTTCTCCAAGGGCGAACGCGTCTGATGATAGTTGCATATTGCAGGTAAGCGGATTGGTATGATAACGGAGCAGGATATATCCCATGTAGTGGCATGAAAAACGATGTGAGCTGATCCACTGACTGATGATCGCCCACTGTAAGCAGTTAATTATTTCCAAGGAGGTACCTATGAAAAAATTACTCACCATCGCGGGCTCCGACTCCTCCGGCGGAGCCGGTATCCAAGCAGACCTGAAGACCTTTGCCGCCCTCGGCACCTACGGCATGAGCTGCATCTGCGCCCTGACAGCGCAGAATACGAAGGGGGTCAGCATGGTCGTGAATACTCCGATCTCCTTGGTCAAAGCCCAGCTCGAAGCCATCTACGACGACGTAGCACCTGACGCCGTCAAGACAGGCATGCTCGGGACAGCTGCCATCGTGGATACGGTTTCTGATTTCCTTGGAAATCACCGAAGCGCACCTCTCGTCGTCGACCCTGTCATGGTCGCCACCAGCGGAGACAAACTGCTCGAAGATGATGCCATCGCACTTTATAAAGGAAAGCTCATCCCCCTGGCGGCACTCATCACGCCGAACATCCCCGAAGCCGAGGTCCTCTCCGGCATATCCATCACGAGCGAGCAGGACCGCCGAAAAGCTGCCGAAATACTTATGACCTTCGGCTGCAAAGCCGTCCTCATCAAGGGCGGACATCACATCATGGACGCCGATGACCTTCTCTATGACGGCAAAGACTTCATTGCCTACCCCGGAGAGCGCATCGATACGAAAAATACCCACGGTACAGGCTGCACACTTTCAAGCGCCATCGCGGCAAGCCTCGCCAAAGGTCTTCCGCTCGAAGGCGCAATAGAGGCCGCCAAGGACTACCTCACCGGCGCCATCGCGCGTGCGAAGACAGACTCCGTCGGTCACGGCCATGGGCCTGTCCATCATTTCTGGTTTTATGGAGATACATGGGGGAGGATGAAATGAGCTATCCCTTCTTTGCCTACATGTCGCGCCTGAAATACATCGCCCGCTGGGGTCTCATGCGCAGCACCATCCCCGAGAATGACGCCGAGCACACTCTCCAGACTGCCATGATCGCCCACGCCCTCGCCCTCATCCGGCAAGACATCTTCCATGAGCCGACAGATCCCGAGCACTGCGCCATGCTTGCCCTCTACCACGATGCCAGCGAAGTCTTCACCGGCGATCTCCCGACACCTGTGAAATACTTCACCCCCGGCCTCCACGAAAAGTATGAGGAGATCGAGACAGAAGCCAGGAAGAAACTCCTCGCGACACTCCCCGAAGAACTGCAGGAAAGCTACGCATCCTATCTCGTCACCCTTGAGCAGGATCCCCTCTGGCCCCTTGCCAAAGCCGCCGATACCCTCTCAGCCTTCCTTAAATGCGCCGAAGAAGTCCGCGATGGAAATCCGGAATTTCAAGAAGCCTATCGCACGACACGAAAAAAACTCGAAGACCTTCATATGAAAGAAGTCGACTGGTTTCTCGCCCGTTTCGTCAAGAGCTTCGAGAAGACGCTGGATCAACTGAATCAGAATCAGTAAGAGCAGCCCCGTGCGGGCGGCTCTTTTTTGTTGTCAGAAGTCAGAAGTCTGACGTCTCCAAGTCTCAAGTCCTTTACTCTCAAAGCTCCGAGCATGCGCTAATGGTATGAGTACTTTGAATTCCATAGAAAATTGTAATTTTATTATTTAATACTTTACTAACGGGGGGGGTAATGATATTCTAGTGATACGAAAAGGAGTTTATTTTTACTTGTATCATGGTCATATCCGGGAGGGATAGGTATGAAGAAGGAAACAAAGAAACTCATTGCCGCTGGTATTGTGATGGCACTTGGCTGCGGCGTATGGGGAGGCGTGTCGGCAGCTGACCCTAATGCTGCTGTTGCCGGGGAAGATAAAAATGTGAATAGCATTTATTCGGATGGTAAAATTAGTAATGCTTATTATGGATTGAAAGCCGAAGGGGATGTTTCAAACTCCAAAGAAGGAAAGATATCTTTAACGACGGCAAAGGTTGAGATCCAGGCTACTGGGGTTGGAATCCAAGCGAGAAATTGGGGATCTGTTATTGTTGGCGATACAGATACACAAGATGTCAGTATTTCTGGCGCTTCGCAAGGAGTCAAGCTGAGTAAAGGCGGATATGCGGAGATTACTGGTGAACAGGTCAAAATATCTAATGAAAAGAAAGTAAGATTAATTGAGCTTGATAATGGTTACTCTAGCGCTAAAAGACCTGCTCAGCTGATTGTGAAAGGAAAACAGATCGAGCTTGTGTCTCTCGGTCAGGTCATTGGTGCAACATCAAAATATTCTACGTCGCAAAGTTACCCCAAAGCTAGCGTTGTTTTGGGAGATGATTCCACGGAATCACTGACTATGACAGGTACTGTTGGAGTTCAGGCGGGATATAATTCGGAAATCATTGGGAATGCGAAAGATATTCACCTTGTGGTCCAGTCAACTGCGAGCACGAAAGGCGTGCAAGCAAATAATGGGGGATCCACGGTGCAGTTAACGGCCAAAAACAATTTGCGGATAGATGTAACTGGCGTGGGTGCAACGGCTGTGTATAATTCTTCTGCTTCCTCTGGAAAGGTGGAATTGGCGGGAAATGATGTAACAATCCATGCAGCAGGAACGGATGGCATGGTTTATGGCATTCAGTCGGAAACACAGTCGAATGTAAAAATTTCCGGAAATACGGTAGAAATCAGTACTACCGGTGGGAAAAATGGAGATAAGGGCGAAATTGGCAGCGCTGCACTGTATGCTGATAAGTCCAATATTGAGGTAGACGCGAATAAAGTAGTCATCAATACTACGAATGCAGAGGAGCATGCATTTGCTGTTTATAGCAATTTAGGCTCTGATATTAAACTTGGCAAAGACGCAAATTCTGAAGTGCAGATTTCGAGCAGCAGTAAAGGGACAGCTTTGGGTGTTGCGGTCGCTTCAACTGGTACGACGACAACTCCGGCACCAGATGGCAGCAAAGTGACAATCCAGGGTGCAAAGATCAATGTATCTGCAGAAGGTAAGACGGCTCGCGGTTTATATGCCCAGGATAATAACAAGATCAGCGCCGGAAATGCCGGCTCCGATATCCAGATTTCTGCCAAGGGTGAAGATGCTATTGGTGTACTGGCTCTTGTTCATGGTTCCGTCGATTTGAAAGGGAAAAATGCTGTAATCAATGCAGAAAGCAGGGGCAATCTAGCATCTGAAGGGATTCATGTCCAGAATAATGACATGACAGATACGGATCATCGTGCTACAGTCAACGTAAATACCGAGAATACGACGATTCATGCCGATTCGGCTCTCGTTGCCATGAGTAACAGCGTGCTGAATGTGAACAGTAATCTGGTAACCAATGGCAAGAATGCGATCCTGACGCGCGGCAATTCGGATGTGAATATCAACATGGAAGGTAAGCATACGACACAGCTGAATGGTGATATCGTATTCAACTATGATGGTGCAAGTAGCGGTACAGTCATCGATTCGAATGTCAATGTGAATCTGAACGGGGAAGGCTCGTTCTGGACGGGCAATACAAAGGCGGAATGGAATAACGGTAATGAAGGGAAGCCTGACGCCGACAAGATGCAAGTCTCTCATATGACGTTGCAAGTAGAGAATGGGGCACAGTGGAATCCAACCTCTGTCAAAGAAGTGGGGAATAACTCGGCTTCGGCGGGCTCACAGGCTGTGGCGTTGAACAGTTTGAAACTGAACAACGGCGTAGTCAATCTGGATAGCGACAAACTTGGTACAAATTCTCCCGTCAAAGTTGAAAAGATCAGCGGTAACGGTACTATCACCACCAACTCCCTCGATAACAAACTTGTCATCGATGACAAAGCAGCAGGTACGAAGCTCAAAGTCGAAGGCTCTGGCGAGATCGGTGACAAGATCCTGGCAGGGAAAGCTACACTGGAAGACCTCGCTGGCACGGCTAAAAAAGTGGATGGTAAAACAGCTTCCGATGTGGTGGAGACACAGGATGGTATCATCGCCGGCAAGATGTCTGCCAAGGTAGGTGCTGATGGCAAAATCGATGCTTCGACGGTCAAGAAAGCCATTCAGCAGCATAACCAGGCGGTCAGCAGCATGGCGAACCTTTCCCTCATGACCTGGCGTCAGGAAAACAATGACATGAATAAACGTCTGGGTGAAGTGCGTGCGAGCGAAGGCAGTCAGGGCATCTGGGCTCGTATGGCGCGCGGTCAGTCTAAGTATGGCGCGCAGGACATCAAGAACCAGTACAACTACTACCAGCTCGGTTACGACAGCAAGATTTCCGATGACTGGATCCTGGGCGGTGCCTTCACCTATACCGACGGGGACAGCAGCTATACCAATGGCAGCGGTACGAATAAGCACACCGGCTTTGCCGTATACGGCAGCAACCTTCGAGATGATGGCAGCTTCATCGACCTCATTGCGAAGTATGCACACATGAAGAATGACTTCGACGTGAATGGCGGCGTAGGCAGCGGCGACTACAGCACGAATGGCCTCTCCTTCTCCGCGGAATACGGCAAGCGTTTCCATCAGGAAGGCTACTGGATCGAACCGCAGGCGGAACTGACCTACGGCAGAGTCTCCTCGGCAGACTTTACGACGAAGAGAGGAGCGAAGGTCCATCAGGACAGCATGGACAGCCTCGTAGGCCGTCTCGGCTTCTCGCTCGGCAAGGATATCAAGCAGGGCAATGTATACGTCCGTGCGTCCTACCTCTATGATTTCCAGGGCGACACCTCCGTGACGATGTCTAAGGGCGGAGCAGCGACCTCCTTCAAGACCGACCTCGGCGGCGGCTGGTGGGAATTCGGCGTCGGCACGAACCTTGACCTCGGTCATGATACCCATTTCTATCTGGATGTAGAAACCACCGCAGGCGGCGATGTCGATACGCCGTGGCAGTGGAATGCAGGGGTGCGCTACTCCTTCTAAAGAAAGAGCGAATGCGCCGGCCGGCAATCATTGAATAGCAAAAAAGAGCCTACTGAGGATGTTTTCTTCAGTAGGCTTTTTTGTATAGAGAAATCAGAGGTCAGACTGAGAGAGGACACGTTGGTGCGTAATCTAAAGTCTAAAGTCTTCAAGTCTTACTGAGCATCAAATGTTTATACTGCGTGTAACAGAATAAGTTCTTGCAAATGGCAGACAAGGGGGGTGGAGTGTTATAATAAGTATCAGTAAAAAGCGATCTAAATGGCGGAGACTGAGAGAGTAGGAGACATGAGGTATCTGAAGCTTCCCCGTCTAGTGCCATTTAGCCTCTCAGTCTAACATCTGACGTCTAACATCTCAAATACCAAAGGAGCAAATCATACATGAAAATACTTGTTACCGGCGGAGCCGGATTCATCGGTTCCCACTTGATGCGGACACTCGAAGCAGCAGGCCACGAAGCGATCGCACTGGACAATCTCTCCACCGGTCTTCGTGAGAACCTGCTCCCGCATATGGAGCTCATCGTCATGGACACCCATGACAAGGCGGTCGAAGACGTTTTCAAAAAGGAACACTTCGATGCCGTCGTACATCTCGCGGCGCAGACCCTCGTCTCCGACTCCATGACTGATCCCGAGCACGACATGCATGAGAACATCGCCGGCACAGTCCGCATCCTCGAGTGCTGCCGGAAATACGGCGTCAAGCGTATTATCTTCTCCTCCTCCGCGGCGACCTATGGGGATGTGGCCGATAGCGCGCTCCCGATTTCCGAGACCCTGCCGCAGCAGCCGCTTTCCTTTTACGGTCTCACCAAAAAGACAGCCGAGAATTATCTCGAGCTCTACCGCCTCGCCTATGGCATAGACTATGTCATCCTCCGCTTTGCCAATGTCTACGGCGAACGGCAAGGCGACGGCGGGGAAGGCGGCGTCATCAGCATCTTTGCGAAACGCATGGCTGAAGGGAAGGGCATCACCATTTTCGGTGATGGAGAGCAGACCCGCGACTTCGTTTACGCCGGTGATATCGCAGACGGCATCCTTGACGCGCTCACGACCGAAGCGGCCAATACCGCCTACAACCTCAGCACTTCCGGGGAGACCAGCCTGAAAGAACTGGTAGCCATCCTCTCCAAAGTCTCCGGCAAAGAGATCGTCCCCGCCTACGACAAACCCAGAGAGGGCGACATCTACCGCTCCTCCCTGAACAACGCCAAAGCGAAATGCAACTTCCACTGGGAGCCTAAAATTTCCCTCGAAGAAGGACTCCGGCGCACTTATGAAGACTTCGCTAAAAGAGAAGGCAAATAGTAAGCAGTCGGCGGTATGAAAGCCAATGTCGGATAGTCCCCCGCGAGTAGGCCCTTGGAGAAGGGCCGCGCCAAAGGCGCAGGATAGAGGGCCTCGAAGAGGCACAATTTGCCGCAGCGGTATGAAAGCCTATGTGAGATAATCGTCATCTCACATCACCGCCATTTGCAGAATACCGATTTTCCAACAATTCCCTTCTCCTGCCACGCAGAAATTCGAAAGCTGACGCTTTCGTCTATCCCGGCCTTTGGCCGCGCCCTTCTCCAAGGGCGAACGCGACTGACGATAGTCGCATATCGTCGGGAAACGGGTTAGCATGAAAACAGAGCAAGATACGATCCTATAGGCGGCATGAAAGCCTATGTGAGACAGTCGTCATCTCACATCACCGCCATTTGCAGAATACCGATTTTCCAACAATTCCCTTCTCCTGCCACGCAGAAATTCGAAAGCTGACGCTTTCGTCTATCCCGGCCTTTGGCCGCGCCCTTCTCCAAGGGCGAACGCGACTGACGATAGTCGCATATCGTCGGGAAACGGGTTAGCATGACAACAGAGCAGGATACGATCCTACCGGCGGTATGAAAGCCTATGTGAGACAGCCCCCCGCGTGTAGGTCCTTGGAGAAGGGCCGCGCCAAAGGCGCAGGATAGAGTGCCTCGGAGAGGCACAATTCGCCGCAGCGGCATGAAAGCCTATGTGAGATAATCGTCATCTCACATCACCGCCATTTGCAGAATACCGATTTTCCAACAATTCCCTTCTCCTGCCACGCAGAAATTCGAAAGCTGACGCTTTCGTCTATCCCGGCCTTTGGCCGCGCCCTTCTCCAAGGGCGAACGCGTCTGACGATAGTCGCATATCGTCGGGAAACGGGTTAGCATGACAATAGAGCAAGATACGATCCTACCGGCGGTATGAAAGCAAATGTCAGATAGTCACCAGCGAGTAGGCCCTTCTCCAAGGGCGAACGCGTCTGACGATAGTCGCATATAGTCGGGGACGGGTTAGCATGACAACAGAGCAAGATACGATCCTATAGGCGGCGTGAAAGCCTATGTGAGATAATCCCCAGCGAGTAGGCCCTTTTCCAAGGGTGGTCGCATTTGAGAATTGTCAAATATTTCACAAAATGAGGATATCAGTTATGTTCATTCGTCAAAATCCTCTCCTGAAAAACCGTGCGAGTGAGATGCGTGGCCACATGACGCCGCAGGAGACGCTCCTCTGGAATTATTGTCTGAAGCGTCTTCCTGTGCAGATCTACCGCCAATACGTCATAGAAAGCTATATCGTCGATTTCTTCTGCAGGAAAGCACGGCTCGTCATCGAAGTCGACGGCGCACAGCACCATTCCATGGAAGGCATGAAATACGACGAAAAGCGCAGCAGTCGCATAGAAAAATACGACATTCTCGTCATCCGCTTCTCAAACCTTGACATCGAGCACAACCTCAAAAACGTGGGGCAGTACATAGAAAATATCATTCGGGAACGCCTGCAATCGCTGGAAACAGAATCCGAACCATAAACCGTAAGACGTGACAAGTGAGCCAGTCTCAATTAACCAGTCCCCTAGAGCCGGCGCAGGATAAGGGCTTCCCCTGTTGGGCAGATAAGAAAGAACGCATCACACATATGGATGATGCGTTCTTTTTGCGTGCAGCCAAGAAGCAGGAAGCCGGTTTTATGAGAGTGGGAATGAAAATGGGGCATTGTCAACGTTGAATAAAACCGAAAGTTGTTATATGATATGTATGTTAACTTTACAGATTCATGGGTATAACAATCGAGGCGATGAAGATGATCAGAGGAGAAGCAGCACTGGACGGCGGAAGCCGGACGAAGGAGATGGTACTCTTTGGTTTGTTTACAGCACTGATCGCGATCGGGGCGTTTATCAAGATCCCGGTGCCGGTGTGTCCGTTTACGCTGCAGCTTTTGTTTACGACGCTGGCGGGGCTTATCCTGGGCAGCCGGAACGGGGCTTGCTCGGTGGGGCTATATGTGCTTCTTGGGCTCGCTGGGGTGCCGGTCTTTACGGAGGGCGGCGGGCCTTCGTATATTTTCCAGCCGACGTTTGGATACCTCATCGGGTTCATTGCGGGTGCATGGTTGACGGGTTGGATCTCAGAGAGGAGCGGGGACTTCTCTTTCGGAAAGACTCTTTTTGCAAATCTGGCGGGGCTCCTGGTGGTGTATCTTTTCGGGATGGTGTATGTGTACATCATCAATAATTTCTACCTGGGGACGCCGATCGGGGTCTGGCCGGTGTTGCTGTACTGCTTCGTGCTGGCGGTGCCGGGGGATATCTGTCTGTGCATTCTGGCTGCGATGCTGGCGTCGCGGCTGAAGAGGGCAATCGGAAAATAGCGGAGGGATCCTTTCTGCATTTTCAGACGATGTGTGAAGGTGAGGTGCATGGGAAGGGCTCGGTGCAGGCTGCATGGCTCTCGTCCGATGCCGCACATGATATTTTCTTTCGCGCAGGATGATGAATGGCGTTTGGGTAGATGGTCAATGGTGAAGGGATAGACCCGTCACGTTTTATACGAAGGAAGGCATGAGAATGAGCAAGGGACTTTTTATCACGGGGACGGATACGGATATCGGGAAGACCTATGTGACGGCGCTTCTGGTAAAGACGATGCGTCAGAATGGGTATGATACGGGCTACTACAAGGCGGCGGTCAGCGGGGCACCGACGGTCGCTGCATCGGATGCGGGCTTTGTGAATGAGTTCGCGGGGATCCATGAACCGGAGGATATGCTCTTGTCGTATCTGTACCAGCATGCGGTGTCGCCGCATCTGGCGGCGCGCCTTGAGGGACATCCGCTGGAGAAGGATGTGATCCTGGCGGCGTGGAAGCGGGTCACGGAGGCGTATCCGTATGTGACGATGGAAGGGTCCGGCGGCATCGTGTGCCCGATCCGCCACGATGAGAAGGCGGTGTACTATCTGGAGGATATCATTTCCTGGCTGCATTTGCCGGTGCTTGTCATCGCGGATGCGGGGCTGGGGACGATCAATCATGTGGTAACGACGTGCGAGTATATCGCCCATAGAAATATTCCGATCCGGGGCATCATCCTGAACAACTGGAAGGGCGGCGTGATGGAAGAGGATAATGTGAAGATGATCGAGGAGATCACGGGGGTCTCTGTCATCGCGAAGGTCGCGAAGGGGGATGAGATCCTCCATTGCGATCCGAAGGTGCTGGAAGGATTGTATCAAGAGGTGTGATGGATAGTTTGCGGCAGACAGTGGCAAAGGTGGCATTGTCCAACATGGGTTTTATACCGCTCGTGGGATCCATCCTGCGCCTTTGGCGCGGCCCTTCTCTAAGGGCCTGCTCAGATGGAGGAAAACCCAAAAACCATAAACCATAAATTGTACACACGATTTCCAAACGACCAACAACAAAGTAAAAGGAGAGAAGTCTGATGAGTGGAATCAACTGGGAAGCGGAGGATGCGAAGTATATCTGGCATCCGGCCATGCAGATGAAGGATAATGAGGTGTTTCCGCCGGTGGTGATCGACCATGCGAAGGGGTGCTATCTGTATGACACGCATGGCAAGGCGTACCTGGATATCATTTCTTCATGGTGGTGCAATCTTCTGGGGCATGCGAATCCGGAGATCAATGCGGCGCTGAAGCAGCAGGTGGATGAACTGGAGCATGTCATTTTCACAAATTTCACGCACAAGCCGGCGATCGAGCTGGCTCGTGAGCTGTCGGAGCTTTTACCGGCGGGGCTCACGAAGTTCACTTTCCATGATAATGGGTCGTCTGCGGTCGAGGCGGCACTGAAGATGGCATTCCAGTATCAGTATCAGACGGGACATCCGGAGAGGACGCGCTTCATGTGCCTGCCGGAGTCGTATCACGGGGAGACGATCGGGGCGCTCTCGGTCGGCTCGATGGATCTGTATGCGAAGATATTCCACCCGATGCTGATGAATAATATTCATTTCAAAGGGCTGGACTGTTACCGCTGTCCATACGGTAAGACGAGAGAGACGTGCGGCGTGGAGTGCTTCGAGGACGCAGAGGCGGCCTTTAAGAAATATGGAAAGGAAACCGTGGCGTGCATCGTGGAGCCGATCCTGCAGGGCGCGGCCGGCATGCGTATCTATCCGGCGGAGTATCTCCGAAAGCTTCGAAAGCTCTGCGATGAGTACGGCGTGCTCCTGATCGATGATGAGATCGCAGCGGGCTTTGGCCGCACGGGCAAGCTCTTTGCGATCGAGCATGCGGGCGTGTCTCCGGATATCCTCTGCACGTCGAAGGGGCTGACGGCAGGCTATATGCCGATGTCACTCACCATCACGACAGACAAGGTGTACGATGCGTTCTATGATGATTTCGGCACGCACAAGGCCTTCGTTCACAGCCATACCTATGCAGGAAATCCGATGGGCTGCGCCATCGCGCTCACTGTCCTCAAGATCATGAAGCGTGACCATATCCTCACGAAGGTGAATGAGAATGGGAAGTACCTGCATGAAAAGCTGATGCAGGCTCTCGGCAGTCACAAGAATGTCGGAGAGATCCGCCATATCGGGCTCATTCATGCGATCGAGCTGGTCGAGGATCCGAAGACGAAGAAGGCTTTCGATCCTTCGCGCCGTATCGGCTGGCATATTTTCAGAAAGGCCATGGATCTGGGGCTGGTGCTTCGCCCGATGGGGGATATCATTTATTTCAATCCGCCGCTCAATATCACAAGAGAAGATCTGGATCGGGGTGTCTCTCTCTGCAAGGAAGCGGTCGAAGCCGTGCTGGGGAAGTAGAGACTGGTGGTTAGTGACTGGTGACTGGTCGTCAGAAATCAGATATCAGACAAGGAGCATAAAAAGACCCGTGATTCTCAAACGAGGGAATCACGGGTCTTTTTGTGCTTGAAGTCTAAAGTCTGAAGCCTGAAGTCTGACATCTAATGTCTGACGTCTAATCCCCAGTCAATCAGAATTCTTCCACCAGCTTGTAGCCTTTGCCTTTGAGAAAGGCTTCGGTCTCGGACTCGGTGGTGCTGAAGACGGCGATCGGGGAGCTGGTCGCACGGTCGAAGGAGATGTAGAGGTAGCGGATCATGACATTGGCTGCCTGAAGGTCGCCTAAGATGCGGTCGAGGGCGCCCGGCTTGTCCGAGCCCATATCGATGGCGATGACGAGGTCGACGCGGCACTGGTAGCCTTCCTTTTCAAGGATCAAGACGGCTTCTTCCGGTTTATCTACGATGAGGCGGACGATGCCGAATTCCGCGCTGTCGTTGGCGAGCATGGTGTAAATATTGATGTTCTCCTTCGCAAGAATGGATGTCATGCGGGAGAGGGCGCCCTGACGGTTCGCCGTGAAGATGGATACCTGTTGTAACATGATAGACCTCCTTGGATGGGTGAATGTATCTTTACATTGTAGCATAGATAGGGGGAATTAGGAATGGGATTCGGGTTCAAGGTTCAAGGTTGTGGTGGCGGCTTCGCCACACATATATAATGTGGCGAAGCCGCCACCATAATCCCGAACCCCGAAGTTTGAAAGCAGGGATGAGTGGCTAGGGATTGGGGGCGCAGGGAGACTAGGAGACATCAGACTCTCGTATCGCCATTTCGAGCGAAGCGAGAAATCTTTGTCATTCGCGGCCTAAGACTCACGCTTTTCCCACATGTGCCGCGCACTTCTCCGCTTTCCTCATCTGTCTTTCATGCCGCTTGTGCCCTATCCGCCCCTACGGGGCACCTTCCCCTCGAGGGGAAGGCTGCGATACGAGAATACCATCATCTAACAAGGTGGCGAAGCCGCCACCTTCCCCTTTGAACCTGCGGAACCCTTTGAACCCACTAAACCTGTACAGGTGAGTGGCTAGGGATTGGGGATTAGGAGTGACTAGTGACTAGGAGACATCAGACTCTTGTATCGTCATTTCGAGTGGAGCGAGAAATCTTTGTCATTCGCGGCCTAAGACTCACGCTTTTCCCACATGTGCCGCGCACTTCTCCGCTTTCCTCATCTGTCTTTCATGCCGCTTGTGCCCTATCCGCCCCTACGGGGCACCTTCCCCTCGAGGGGAAGGCTGCGATACGAGAATACCATCATCTAACAGGGCGGCGAAGCCGCCACCTCCCCCTTTGAACCTGCTGAACCCTTTGAACCCACTAAACCTGTACAGGTGAGTGGCTAAGGATTAGGGATTAGGAGTGACTAGTGACTAGGAGACATCAGACTCTCGTATCGTCATTTCGAGCGAAGCGAGAAATCTTTCTTGCAGACCGCTAAACGAAGGATGTGTGAAAGCAGAAATACGTAGCACCAAGGCGTTGTTTCCCTGCCGGTGCTTATGTGATACTGACCGCAGTGCAAGGGAAACGCTGATTAAATCGCAGAGTCAGATTTTACAAGAATTTTTATACATAGCTTCGTCATAACCTTCCTTAAATAGCTCGCTATTCTCGTCAGGTTATTCCTTGCTATGCATAAAGATTCAAGAGTAAAATCTGACAACGATTGAATCAGTGTTTCCCTAGAAAGATCCCTCGGCTACGCTCGGGATGACGATACGGGAAAGGGATACCCCCAGAAAGTTTGAAAGCAGGGATGAGTAGCTAGGGATTAGTGGCTAGGGATTAGGTGTCGCAAGTGACTGGCATGCCAGCTCATGGCATCGCCATTATTTATGCTTCGCGGCGCATTTCGTCATCCTGAGCGGAGTGAAATGTCGGATGTTCGATCATGTAAAGGCGGAACAGTGAGAACTGAGTCGAAGGATCTGGCGCCGCACCACCATTTCGCATTTCTCATTTCTAATTTCTCATTCAAGCGAAGCTTTCATACGGAGTCAAAGGGCGCCCCGCCCCACGGGCTAACCCTGAACCCCGAACCCTGAACCCGTTCCCTCTTTCCATTCCCTTTTCCCCTTATTTATGGTAATATGGTAGCCATAAACTATATTTATAATGAGGTGCAGGAATGAATATCATCGACGAACTGAAATGGCGCGGGGCTGTGAATCAGCAGACTGACGAAGAGGGTTTATACAAGCTGGTGGGAGAGAAATCGATCTCTCTCTACTGCGGGATCGATCCGACGGGGGACAGCATGCACATCGGGCACCTGATCCCGTTCATGATCCTGAAGCGTTTCCAGCTGGCGGGGCATCATCCGGTCATCGTCATCGGCGGCGGCACGGGCTCCATCGGCGATCCGTCCGGCCGTAAGACGGAGCGTGTGCTCCAGTCGGCGGAGCAGGTCAAGCACAATGCGGAATGTCTGACGAACCAGATGAAGCGGCTCTTTGGAGATGACGGCTTCACGATGGTGAATAACTATGACTGGCTGTCGCAGATCTCCCTTTTGGATTTCCTTCGTGACTATGGCAAGCTTTTCAATATCAATACGATGCTCGCCAAGGATGTCGTGGCATCTCGCCTCGATACGGGGATCTCCTTCACGGAATTCTCTTATCAGATCCTGCAGTCCATCGATTTCAAGATGCTCTATGACAAATACGATGTGCAGCTGCAGATCGGCGGTTCGGACCAGTGGGGCAATATCACGAACGGTGTCGATCTTATCCGTAAGATGGAGGACAAGCACGATGCCTACGGCCTCACCATCCCGCTGATGCTGAAGGCAGACGGCACGAAATTCGGCAAGACGGCGGGCGGCGCCGTATGGCTGGATCCGAAGAAGACCTCGCCCTATGAATTTTATCAGTTCTGGTTCAATCAGGATGACCGCGATGTCGTGAAGTACCTGAAGTATTTCACCTTCCTTTCGAAGGAGGAGATCGATGCGCTCGAGACCGAAGTCGCAGAGCATCCGGAGCATAGAAGCGCGCAGAGAAAGCTCGCAGAGGAGGTCACTCGCTTCGTTCACGGCGAGGCAGGTCTTTCGCAGGCAGAGAAGGTCACGCAGGCACTCTTCTCCGGTCATATCGAGGAACTCTCCGGCGAGGAGATCGAAGGCGCTTTCCGCAATACCAAGGGCGGCGAAGTGCATGAAGAGAGCATCAATATCGTCGAAGCACTCGTCGAAGGCGGCGTAGAGAAGTCCAAGCGGCAGGCCAGAGAAGATGTGAAGAATGGTGCGATCCGCGTAAACGGCATCCAAGTGAAGGATACGGAAGCAGCGATCTCCGCGCATCCGAATACGAATGGCCAGTTCATCATCATCAAAAAAGGAAAGAAAAATTATTTCTCGATCCGCATCGTGAAATAATTTGCAGGAAGCAGCAGACGAAGGTCTGCTGCTTTTTTGTTTAGGGGGAGAGGGAGCCCGTGGGGCGTGTCGCCCTTTGATTGCGGATGAAAACTCTGCTTGAATGAGAAATTAGAAATGAGAAATGAGAAATGCGAAATGGTGGTGCGGCGCATCAAAATATGGAAGCGCCGCGGAGTGTAAATAATGGCGATGCCCGAACGTGGTATTTAGTCACCAGTCAC